>SDBT01003383.1_pt1 | contig 27651 bp, 27 predicted proteins | sample 2277101 | NCBI WGS metagenome assembly SDBT01 (sample SAMN10404973, study PRJNA504765) | marine sediment metagenome | isolation source: marine sediment core GS10_PC15, 103 cmbsf | place: Arctic Ocean: Southern Knipovich Ridge | collected 2010 | reverse complement strand
TGATTCCTGCGATCCCCGGAAGGGTGAGGGTGACCTTGAATGCCGCGAGGCAACCGAGAATAATCACGATGTTGAGGAGAAGGGCAAAGTTGGCCAGGAATCCGGAAAGTAAGTAATAGACTACCATGAAAATTGCCACAATTACGAGGCCGATAATTCCCGCTCTTATCCCTTCGTTTACCGAATCCCGCCCCAGAGAAGGCCCTACCGCCCTCTGTTCAAATATCTCGATAGGAGCGGGCAGGGCTCCCGTGCGCAGGACGAGGGCCAAGTCACTGGCTTCTTCCATGGTGAAGACCCCGGTAATCTGGCCCCGGCCGAGTATCTTTCCCTTAATCCCGGGGGCTGATTCAACTACTCCGTCAAGAATTATGGCCAGGTTTTCCCCGATATGGGCTCCCGTTATTTCGCCAAATTTCTTCGCTCCCTGGGGAGTGAGTTCAAAATCCACAGTGGGCATTCCAAAATCGTCGTGTCCCAGGCGGTCAACCTTCAGAGCATCTCCCCGCAGGAGAACCTCTTTCTTTATTAAGTAGGGGACCATTTTCCCGCTTTTCTTATCATGTTTATAAAGAATTTCCTCCCCTTCGGAAATCTCTCCTTCCAGGGCTTTAGCCAAGGCACCTTCTTTTCCCTCAACCAGCTTGAATTCCAGGGCGGCCGTTCTCCCCAGGAGTTCCCGGGCGCGGGCGAATTCCTTTATTCCCGGAAGTTCCACAATTATTTTCTCCCGGCCCTGCCGCTGGATAACCGGCTCGGCAACTCCGAATTCATCTACCCGATTACGGATAATTTCCACGGCCTTTATTACGGCCCTGTTCTTATCGCCGGACCCTTCGATCTGGGAAGTATCCACCCTTAAAACCATGTGCATCCCTCCCCGGAGGTCCAAACCGAGTTTGATTTTATCCCGGGGAGGATAAGCATAGAGAACGGCTATTGCTATCACCGCTAATATGAATATTACTTTGCCTCTATTCCTTCTCATATGGGTTACTCCGGAAAATACCCCCGTCCCCTTTTATTGAACTACCTGGGAAATGGCATTCTTCGCTAATTCTACCTTTACATTCTCCGTTAATTTTAGGACCACCAGATTGTCCTTTATCCCCACAATGTTTCCGTATATGCCTCCGCTGGTGAGAACCCTGTCTCCTTTTTTCAAGTTGGTAATCATCTTCTGATGTTCTTTTTTCTGCTTCTGCTGGGGGCGAATAACAAGAAAGTAGATAATGAAGAAGACGAGAACAAGGGGCATCATCCCCATCAGTCCTCCGCCTCGAGGTGATCCCTCCGGCGAACTCGTCCCCATGGCATAGGCTATCTCAATCATTTTTATCCTCCTGTTTCCTCAAAGGCCACCCGGAATACTTCCTCCAGAGTGGTCGTTCCATTTTTAACTTTATGGAGGCCGCTATGGGCCAGGGTAGTCATCCCGCTCTTGATCGCCACCTCCCGGATTTTATGCGGCGGGGCCTTGGCGAGGATTAACTCCTTTATTTTGTCATTTAACGCGATTACTTCAAAGACAGCCAATCTTCCCTTGTATCCCGTATCGCCGCAAATCGTGCAGCCCTTTCCCTTGTAAAATTTGACTCTTCCTTCGGCAAAATCCTTATCCAGAGGTTTTGCCCTTTCCAGGAATTCCGGGGAAGGAGCCACTTCTTCCTTGCACTTCTCACAGATCACCCGCACCAGTCTCTGGGCCTGGACCATGTGGACCGAAGAGGTAACGAGGAAGGGCTCTACTCCCATATCCACCAGACGAGTAACCGCACTGGTGGCATCATTAGTGTGCAGAGTGCTGAGAACGAGGTGCCCGGTAAGGGCGGCCCGGATGGCTATCTCCGCGGTTTCGTAATCTCTTATCTCCCCTACCATTATTATGTCGGGGTCCTGGCGCAGGAAATGGCGCAGGGAGGTAGCAAAAGTGAGCCCGATTTCCGGATTAACCTGCATCTGGTTAAGCCCCTCCAGCTGATATTCAACCGGCTCCTCAATAGTCATAATATTCTTATCCACCGTATTTATTTCTTCCAAAGCAGTGTAAAGGGTGGTGGTTTTCCCGCTTCCCGTGGGCCCGGTAACGAGGAGCATTCCGTAGGGCCTTTTGATTCCTTCTTCAAACTTCTTCAGGTCGTGCTCTTCAAATCCTAAGGCCATCATACTCAGCTTGAGAGCACTGCGGTCCAGTATTCTCATTACCACTTTTTCTCCGAAAACGGTGGGAATGATGGAGACCCGCAGGTCAATCTCTTTTTCCCTTACGCGAATCATAATTCGCCCGTCCTGGGGAAGACGCCTTTCGGCAATATCCAGCTCCGCCATAATCTTGATCCGGGAGACAATTGCGGGATGGATCCTTTTGGGGGGAGAAGAGACTTCGTGCAGAATCCCGTCAACCCGGTAGCGGAGGCGGACCTCGGTCTCGTAGGGTTCTATATGAATATCGCTCGCTCCTTCTTCCACGGATTGCATAAGGACAAGATTGACTATCTTTATTACCGGGGCATCTTCCGCCATGGCCTGGAGTTTAGCGAGAGTTAGTTCTCCCTCCCCGGCTATGTCAATCTCCTCCCCGGATATTGTCCCCGCGATATCCTTCATCGTATCCGGCAGCCCGAAGTATTGATCCAGGGCACTAAGAATAGATTTTTCCGGAGCGACCATAATCTGGAGATTGAATCCGCTGACGAATTTTATATCTTCCAGGGCGGGCAAATCAGCAGGATTGGCAATGGCGATTTTCACAGTATTGTTCTCTTTAAGGAAAGGAATGAATTGATAGCGGCGGCAGAAATCCGCAGGTACCAGTTTGGTGATTTCTTCCTCAATTACAATTTTCTCCAGGTTGGCATAGGGAAAACCTGTCTGCTTTCCCAGAAAAGGGCCTATCTGTTCATTGGTGGCGTAGCCCAGTTCGGTGAGGATATGCCCTATCCTTCTTTTCTGTTTCTCCCTCTTATTTTCCTTCTCTTTCTTCTGATCCCTAAGAGCTTCCTCGAGCTGCTCCTTAGTTATTATCCCTGCTTCCAGGAGCATCTCTCCCAATAATTGCTTAGCCATTCTTCTTCTCCTGCCTGCTCCGGCTCTCCGCCGGTCGCGGAGGCTTATTCAGGCGAAAACTTTATCCGGGACGCTCACATTTGGCGTCCGGCCGGCTTACCGACTCGCCGGCGTTCGTAGCTCGTTCGCATTTATTCGTCGATGGTTTCCCCTACCTCTTCCTCCAGAGATACGCGCAGAACCTCCTCGATGGTGGTCACCCCTTCCAGGGCTTTGCGAAAGGCATTCTCTCCCAATGTTCTCATACCTGTCTTCCGGGACTCTCTTCTCAGGATATGGGGAGGAGCTTTTTCCATAACCATTTCGTTCAGGCTTGTATTCATAGGCATTATTTCAAAGACTCCCGTCCTTCCCTTATACCCGAGATGCCCGCAGAAGTCACATCCCCGGCCCCGATAAAGCCGGATGTCGCGGCCCACCTGGCGGGCGAAACTCGCCCTTGCCAGAAGTTCCTTTGAAGGCTTATAGGCTTCCTTGCATTTGGGGCAGATGCGGTGAATCAATCTCTGGGAAGCAACCATATGAACGGAAGCAACGATGAGAAAAGGGGGTATCCCCAGGTCAGTAAGGCGGGCAACCGTACTGGGAGCATCATTGGTATGAACGGTGCTCAAAACGAGGTGCCCGGTAAGGGACGCCCGGATGGCTATCTCCGCGGTTTCATAATCTCTTATCTCCCCTACCATTATTATGTCCGGATCCTGGCGGAGAAAATGACGCAGGCCGGAAGCAAAGGTTAAGCCTATATCGTTATTCGTCTGAACTTGATTAATTCCATACAGCTCGTATTCCACGGGTTCCTCTATAGTAATCATATTGGTCCCGGGAGAATAAATTTCTTTGAGAGCGGCATAAAGGGTGGTGGTCTTGCCGCAGCCGGTAGGCCCGGTTACCAATAGGATGCCGTAAGGGCGGGAAATGCCCTGGCGGAAACCGCCTAATCCTTCCGGTTCAAATCCCAGGATCTCCAGGTCCAGAGAGACTGCTCCCCGGTCCAGAATCCGCAGCATAATCTTCTCCCCGTAAACAGTATTCACTACCGAGATCCGCAAGTCCACTTTTCTATCTTCCATTTTCACGGTAATTCGTCCATCCTGGGGGAGACGTCTTTCCGCAATATTTAACTTGGCCATAATCTTGATTCGGGAAACAATTCCTGACTGCACCCGCTTGGGGGGAGCGGTAACCTCGTGGAGAATTCCGTCAACCCGGTAGCGGAGGCGCATTCTATCCGCAAAGGACTCAATATGAATATCGGTTGCTCCCTGCCCGATGGCCTCCATAATCAGATAGTTGACGATTTTCACTACCGGGGCTTCCCCGGCCATCTTCTGGAGTTCTTCCAGGCTTATGTCCTCTTCCCCAAGCACGGTTACATCATCTCCGGAGGTAACCGTTTCGGTGATATCCTTCATCTGATCAGCCTTGCCGTAATACTGGTCAAGGGCGGCAAAGAGGGCCTTCTCCGGACTGACCATAACCTTGATTTCCAAACCGCTGATAAACTTTATATCCTCGATCGCCGGTATATCGACAGGATTGGCCATAGCAATGGTGAGGACGTTGTTCTCCCGGGAAAAGGGTATGAATTGATAACGCCGGCAAAGGTGCGGATCAAGGAGTTTTATCACTTCCGGTTCGACCAGACTATTCTTGAGATTACAGTAAGGGGAATGGAGCTGTTTCTCCAGAAAAGAACCCAGCTTTTCGCTGGTAATGTAGCCGGAATCGGTGAGGATGTGCCCCAAACGCCTCTTCACAAATACGCGGGGATCTTTTTTTTCCTTTGCCTGCTCCTCCAGGGCCTCTTTCAACCGGTCTTCGGTAATAGCCCCTTCGTCAACGAGCATCTCCCCCAGAAGTTTTCTCGCCATTGCAAATCCTTTTATCCGGGTCTTATCGCTTTGGTACTTTCCACATTGATAACAATGTCCCTGTATTTAATCAGCCCTTTGCGATAGAGTTCCTCCAGGGCCTGGTCCATAGTCTGCATGCCGTACCTTGCCCCCAGGGCTATATCCGAATTTATTTGGGCCGTCTTATTGTCCCGAATCAAGTTACGGATAGCGGAGGTAGCGAGCATAACCTCTACCGCTGCCACCCTTCCCTTTTCATCGCTGCGGGGCAGCAAACGTTGGGCAATTACCCCCTGGAGAGTAATGGAGAGCTGCAGACTTATCTGTTGTTTCTAGTGACCGGGGAAAACATCTATCACTCTATCTATGGCCTGGGCCGCACTCATCGTATGCAGGGTCGCGAGAACCAGATGACCGGTTTCCGCGGCCGTGACCGCCGTGGAAATAGTTTCCAGATCACGCATCTCTCCGATAAGAATTACATCCGGGTCCTGGCGCAGAACATAGCGCAAGGCCTGGCTGAAAGAGTGAGTATCGGAATTTACCTCTCTCTGCTTGATTATACTTTTCCCGTTCTTGTGGAGGTATTCCACCGGGTCCTCAATAGTAATAATATGACAGGCCCGTTCATTATTGATGAAGTCTATCATTGACGCCAGGGTAGTAGATTTTCCGCAGCCGGCCGGTCCGGTAATGAGAACCAGCCCCTGCCTCCGGGAAGCCAATTCATAAACGGCAGGGGGAAGCCCCAGTTTTTCAATACTGGGAATTTTCTCCGGGATTATCCGCAAAGCGAGAGCGAGGTAACCTCTCTGCTTATGAATATTTCCCCGGAAACGCCATTTTCCCAGAGCGCCGAAGGAAAAGTCGAGTTCGTTCTCTTTTTCAAACTTACGCTTCTGCTCTTCAGAAAGGAGGCTATAAGTCAAACTTTTGGTCTCCTCGGCAGTCAGTTCCTTATTGTTCGTAAGGACCAAAACTCCGTCAATGCGAAGAACGGGAGGCGAACTGACCGTAAGGTGCAGATCGGAGGCTCTTTTTTCCACCATCAATTTCAGTAACTTGTTAATCTCCACGGTCCAACTCCCGGATCAATGCCTTTCTCATCACTTCCAGAGGGGCTTCCCTTCCCGTCCAGAATTCAAAGGAAAGAACTCCCTGGTAGAGAAGCATTCCTATCCCGTTTACGGTCCTTGCCCCGCGCTCCCCGGCCAGCTTAAGCAGGAGCGTCTGGCGAGGGTTATAGATCAAATCACAGACCAGGCAACGAGAATCAAGCCACTGGGGATTTATGAGGAGGGGATCTCCTTTTCGCAGGCCCAGCGAAGTGGCATTAATAAGGACTTCTGTTTCTGAAACGGCCTGGGCCAGTTCCTTCTCTTCCAGGGAGACGGCTTGTGCGGCGAAGCCGGGCGGCCCCAAACCGCTCGCTTCTAAATCGGAAATGAGCTGCCGGCCTTTCCTTTCCGCAAAATAATGGTGTTTACCGAACCGATCCGTCTGGCATCCGGGGTTAAATCGTCCAGATAGCCTATCACCTGGGTCTTATGGGATCGGGTTAGATTTACCCCCCTTATTCTCAGAGCCCTGATGCCCTTGATTGCCCCCTCCAAGTCTTCGGGATTGACCTCGAAAGGCAGTCAGTCTTTCCCCTTATTGGCATCAAAAATGCACTCCGGCCTTATGATAACATAAATTTTCCAGCCTGTCAATATCTCTGGCTTTCTCTCTTTCTCCTCAAGAAAGTGGGAATATCTAGGTCTTCCTTTAAAGAGGAGAGGGCGGGGGAGGTCGGGTTTCTCAAGACAGGGAGAATGGCAGGGCTTTCCCCTCTTCTCTTTTCGCTCAGATCCTTTTCCTTGAAATTGAACTTCGTGGCGATGATTATCACTTTTATTTCCTCACCTAATTCTTTATCTATGGTAGCTCCGAAAATGATATTCGCTTCCTTATCACAAACCTCACGAATAAGGGAGGCAACTTCTTCCACCTCGCTCAAATTGAGATCCAGTCCTCCACTGAGATTGAAGATCACTCCCTTGGCTCCTTCAATAGAAGTCTCTTCCAGGAGGGAAGAAGAAAGAGCCTCCCGGGCAGCGATCAGGGCCCGGCCTTCTTCTTTTCCTCTTCCTATTCCGATCATCGCTGAACCCGCTTCTTCCATAATTGTCCTCAAGTCAGCCAAATCCAGGTTTATCAAACCGGGAACGGTTATTAAGTCCACGATGCTCTTTACGCCTTGAGCGAGGACTTCGTCCGCTATTTTGAAGGACTCGACCAGAGAAGTGGGACCTTCTACTATCTCCAGGAGCCGGTCATTGGAAATTGTAATCAGGGTATCTACTTTCCCGCTAAGTTCCTTCAAACCCTCTTCGGCTTGAATCATCCGCCGGGAGCCCTCAAAGGAAAAAGGTTTGGTCACCACCCCTATGGTGAGGATGCCCATCTCCCGGGCAACCTCCCCGACAACGGGAGTGGCCCCTGTCCCCGTTCCCCCTCCCAAGCCGGCAGTAAGAAAGACCAAATCCACTCCCTCTAAGGCCTGGGTAATCAACTCTTTATCCTCCAGGGCGGCCTTGCGGCCAATTTCCGGATTGGCTCCCGCCCCCAGACCTTTGGTCAGACGGTTCCCTATTTGCACTCTCTGGGCAACCTGGGAGTTCTCCAGGGCCTGAAGGTCCGTATTAGTAATGGCGAATTCGACATCCCGGAGGTTGGAGGAGTACATTCTGTTCACCGCATTGCTTCCTCCCCCTCCGATACCGAACACTCTTATCCGGGTGGTCTGTTTCTCTTTCTCCGCAAACTGAAATTTAAGCGGCGAATCTTCTCCTTCTTCGGCAAACTGAAATCTTAAATCCTTAGTTTCCTCCACAAACTCTAACATAATCTGATCCTCCTGCCCGCTTCGGGGTATCACCCAGATCTGCTCGTTCCCTGCCTGTCCGGCAGGCGGGGGCGGACCGCGCGGGCGTTCCTCCCGTCCGCTTCTCGCCCGAGGCGACCTGCCTCAGGCATGGAGGCGGACACTCAGTTTTTCTTAATTAAAAGAATTCCTCAAACCATTCCTTCATCCTCTCCTTCACCTTTCGAAAAAGATTTCTTTCGCTAAAACGGGAAGGCCTGCTTTCTTTAGGATCTTTCATCCCGTAAAGGACAAGCCCCACTCCCGTGGAAAAGATGGGGCTATTGACCAGATCGCTCAATCCGTTGATATCCTGAGGCAAGCCTATTCTCACCGGGAGCTGGAATATTTCTTCAGCCAGCTCGCATACACCTTCGGTCAAAGAGGCTCCTCCGGTCAAGACCACCCCGGCCGCTATCGAATCCCAGTAGCCCACTCTCTTTATTTCTTCATTTACCAGGCTGAATATCTCTTCCATTCGAGGTTCAATCATCTCTGCAAGAACCCGCCGGGGAAGACGGCGAAGACCCCTTCCCCCCACACTGGGAGTTTCAATCATCTCTTCGCCGGAGACTTTGGAAACAAGGGCACAGCCATACTTTTTCTTGATTTCTTCCGCTTCCGGAGTGGGAGCCTGCAAACCGATGGCAATATCATTAGTCACATGGTCACCGCCGAGAGCGAGAATTTCCGTATGCCAGACGCTCCCCTCCACGAAGATTACCATGTCCGTGGTACCCCCGCCGATGTCAATGAGAACCACCCCCAGATCTCTTTCATCGGAAGTAAGCACGGCTTTGCTCGCGGCCAGGGGCTGAAGGACAATATCTTCTACCTTGAACCCTGCCCGGTTTACACTGCGGACAATGTTCTGAGCCGAGGTTACTGCTCCCGTCACCAGGTGAATCTCGCATTCCAAACGAATCCCGGCCATCCCCACCGGCTCCTTTATCCCGTTCTGCCCGTCAATCACATATTCCTGGGGAAGAACGTGGATAACCTCCCGGTCCAGAGGAATGGCTACGGCCTTAGCCGCATCGATAACCCGCTCCACGTCCGCTTTGGTTATCTCCTTGTTTTCACGGGATACGGCGATTACTCCCCGGCTGTTTAGTCCCTTTATGTGTCCTCCCGCTATTCCGGCAAAGACGGAATGTACTTCTATCCCCGACACCTGTTCCGCTTCCTCCACCGCTTCTTCTATTGATTTGATGGTCCTTTCCAGATTTACCACCACCCCTTTGCGCAAGCCGGAGGAAGGACTTTTTCCCATTCCCAGAATATCAATCCTTCCCATTTCATTTACCTGCCCGATGATCGCGCAGATTTTTGTCGTCCCGATATCCAGCCCTACTATTATTTTCCTTTTCTTCTTCTTGGCCAAGAGTTCCCCCTCCTCTATTGCTTGTCAGCCAGGGGTGAGACTTTCCCTGCTATTGGCTTGGCATAAGCGCTGCGGCTGAAGCGCAGGTCTATGTGCTGCAGTTGAATTCCTTCACTCTTATTATAAGTAAGAATGGATTTCAAAAATCTTATCCGGGGCAAAAAATCCTTCTTTCCCAGATAAACTCTTGCTTCTTTCTCCACAGTGAGGGTTACTTCCGGAAAGCGGAGAAAATTTATTTCCCGGGCCTCCGTTTTCAGAAAAGAATATACGTACTTGAGGATTTCCGGGACTGTCTTGAAGCGCGGAGAAGTTATCAGTGCCGGGTCCAAACCTCTGATCAAGGGTAAGTCCTCTTCCCTCTTTGTCGCTTCTCCCAGGATAAAACCTTCTCCGTCAACTTCCAGGAGTTTTCCCTCGCTTTCTATTCTCGCCACGGGAAATCTTTCTTCCACGCTGACTATCAACCGGGCGGGAAGTTTTCTTCGCAGAAACGCCTCTTTAATACGCGGGTGGCTCTCTAAGTCTGCCTTCACTTTTCGCAGAGGAATCTGGAAAATATTTACCCCTGAATTTGCCCCCTCTTCTTCCAGCATCCTTCTCAAAATTGCCTCCTCTACGTCTCTGTTTCCTTCAAGGAAAACTTCCTTGAGGGCAAAAATGGGAGAAGTATAGAGAAAGCGGGCGGTTCCTTCTCCCCCCCTGAAGAGAAAAAACCCGGCAAGGCAAAGTAATATTAGTCCGAGAAACTTCTTCAATTTACCTTTTCCCTTCTTCTTTTTCAACCTTTCATTTCTCACTTTTTCCATTTCTTAATCTCCCTGCTTTTCCGGGGCCAGTTCCAGTAATTTGAGGCAGAGGTCCCCAAACTCAATTCCTTCTGCCCGGGCTGCTTCGGGAAAGAGGCTGATCTCGCTCATTCCCGGGATGGTATTGACATCCAGAACATAGGGAGTACCCTCTTGACTGACAATCACTTCCGACCGGGAAAATCCCCGGCACCCCAGGAGAGAATGTGCTTTTAAGGCTGCTTCGCCGGCCCGCCGGGATTGCTCCGAAGGCAAGCGGGGAGGAATTATATGCTTTGCTTTTCCCGGAACATACTTGGCTTCGTAATCATAGAAACCGCTTTCCGGTATAATCTCTATCAAAGGAAGGACGCGGGGGTTTTGATTACCGAGAATGCCCACGGTAACCTCTGTCCCTTCAATATATTCCTCAACGAATACTTCCCCGTCATATTCAAAAGCATTCCTTAAGGCCTCCTCCAGCTCCCCTTCCTTTTTCACGATATTCACTCCCAGGGTAGAGCCCTGACTGGCCGGTTTTACCACTACCGGTATCTGAGCTTTGATCCGCGCCTGGTCCCAGGCGAGGGATCCCTGTGCTCCCGGAACTGAGGCAAGCTCTCCCCTGCCCAGCGGCGAGCGGACCTGCCGTCCCAGGATCTGGGGAACGGAGATCCCCCCGGCCTGGAGAACTCTCTTGGCCATAACCTTGTTCATCGCCAGGGCACTGGCGAGGACCCCCGAACCGGTGTAAGGAATATTGAGTAACTCCAGGAGACCCTGGACCGTACCGTCTTCGCCGTACTTCCCGTGCAAAGCGATAAAGACGAGGTCGACTTTTTCTCTCTTCAGGTTCTCCGTCATATTCTCATCAGCATCCAGAACCAGTAAGCTCAGGCCTTTCTTCTTAAGGGCGGCTTCTATCGCCTCTCCGCTCTTCAAAGAAATTTCTCTTTCCCGGGAACGTCCACCGGCGAGAATCGCTATTTTCTTATTCTCCCACAATTTTGATTTCCCTTTCCAGGCCTATACCCGTTTTCTTCCTTACCGTTTCTTCTGCCAGCCCCATCAATTCTATTACTTCCTCTGCTCTTGCCCCTCCCCGGTTAAGAATGAAGTTGCCGTGCCGGGAGGAGATCTGGGCTCCCCCTCTTTTCTCGCCCTTCAAACCCGCCGATTCAATTAGCCTTCCGGCAGAATCATTCTCCGGATTCTTGAATATACAGCCGGCGTTAGCGAGGGACAGGGGTTGACTCTTGCGCCTCTTCTCCAGAATTTCTTTCTCCTTCCGGCGTATTCTTTTCTCTTCTCCTTTCTCGAGAACCAGTTCCACTTCCAGAATAACCGCGGGTTTCTCCTGGAAAATGCTCCTCCGGTAAGCAAAACCCAGTTGCTTATTAAGTAAACTGAAGATTTCCCCGCTTAAAGAACAGGCCTTTACTCTTTCAATAACTTCTCCGATTCCCTGAGAACCGGTTCCCGCGTTCATCGCCACCGCTCCGCCCGTACTTCCGGGAATACCGCTGAAGAATTCCAATCCCGAGAGGCCGTTTTCAATACTCGCCTCCACCACCCGGCCCAGCTTGCTTCCTGCCCCCGCTATTCCTTTTCCCCCGGTAAACCTTATCCCGGCGAAATTTTCTGACAATTTGATCACCACACCCCGAATACCTTTATCTTTTACCAGAAGATTGGTCCCCTCCCCGAGAACAAAGAGAGGAAGGCTTTCTTTTGAGGTGAAAGCGAGAATGTTTCGCAAATCTTCCCGGTCTTGAGGAATGAGGAAAATGTCTGCGGGGCCTCCGATACGGAAAGAGGTGTGCCTGCTCATTAATTCCCCGAACCTTATTTCCCCCCTGACCGATTTTCTCACTTTTTCTCTCAGGATAGTTTCTTTAATAACTCCTCCCCCACTTTCCATATATCCCCGGCCCCCAGGGTAATTACCAGATCGCCGGGCCGGATAATGCCGAGGAGAAAACCGGAAATCTTCTCCTTATTCTTGAAGTAATTCACCTTTGTTTGTCCGTAATCTTTTATTTTCCCGGCAATCAGATCCCCCCCGATTCCGGGAAGAGGTTCTTCTCTTGCCGGATAGACATCGGTGATGACCGAGACGTCGGCTAAGGCCAGGGAACGGGCGAAAGGGGAAGAGAAATCCCGCGTTCTTGTATAAAGATGGGGTTGGAAGACAGCAATTATTCGTCCCTGCCAGCCCTTTCTCGCCCCCCGCAGGGTCGCGGCAACTTCCGTGGGATGATGGGCGTAGTCATCAACTATGAGAACCTCGCTTCGCCCAGAGAAGGGACCCGGTAACCGGACCCTGCCCTTGATCTGAAAGCGCCTTTCTACGCCGCGGAAGCTTTCCAGGGCCGCTTTGATCCGGGAGTAGGAGATTCCCAATTCCCTTCCCACAGCTACGGCGGCCAGAGCATTTCTCACATTGTGCACTCCCGGCAGAGAGAGCATCAGGGCCCCCAACTCCTTATTTATCTCCACTACGCTAGACTGAACGGCAAAACCAGAAAATTTTATGTCCCGGGTAGAAAAATCAAGTAACCGCCGGGAAGGTTTCCTTCCTCCGCCTGAGGCGCCCGCCTGGCCCCGCAAATTTCCCCCACCCAGCCCGTATGTAAGATAACTCCTCTTAATACGGGGAAGGAGGGCCTGAATCCCCTTTTCCTCCAGACAGAGGATCAGGGAGCCGGAAGAAGAAATTTTGTCGATAAATCCCAGTAAAGCCTTCTTTATCTCTCCCAGATTCCTGTAGCAATCCAAATGCTCCCGTTCCAAACTGGTTATCACCCCTATCCGGGGATCAAGTTCCAGGAAGGAGCGGTCAAATTCGTCCGCCTCCAGAACCGCATATTTGCTCCTCCCTAAACGGGCATTGGAGTTACCGAGGTAACCGACATTACCTCCCAGGATAATGGTGGGATCCAACCTTGCTTTCTTCAAAACCGCCCCCACCAGAGAGGCGGTGGTAGTCTTGCCGTGAGTTCCGGCAACGGCGATTACTTCCTTATTCCCGGTAAGCAAACCGAGCATCTCGGCCCGTCGCAGAAGAGGTATCTTTTTCTTACGCGCTGTTTCTAATTCCCGGTTTGTACTCTTAACTGCCGAAGAGAAAACCACCAGGTCCGGATTTCTCATGTTTGACTCTCGATGCCCGATGGATACCTTTGCTCCTTTTTCTTTCAGCCTCTCGGTAATCTTGCTCTTTGCCAGATCCGAGCCGGAAACTTTATATCCCTGCTCAAGCAAGACTTGAGCAATTGCACTCATTCCGATTCCTCCGATTCCCACCAGGTGAATCCGTTCAATCTTTTCTAACATTGTCTCCATTAGGGATGCGGGAAATATTTAGTAAGATCCCGATACCGGTCATCGTAAAGAGGAGTGAGGAGCCTCCGAAGCTGATAAAAGGAAGGGGAATTCCCGTAGTGGGTAAGATCCTCGTCACCACTCCCATGTTGAGGAAAGCCTGCCAGACAACGAGAAAAGTTATTCCCGAAGCAAGAAGACTGGCAAAGAGATCCTTGCTGCCTGCCGCGATCTTAACCCCCCTTATCAGGAAAAGGATAAAAAGAACGGCCACCGAGGCAGTTCCCACAAAACCCAGCTCCTCGCCCAGGACAGCATAAATAAAATCGTTATGGGGCTGGGGTAAATAAAGGAATTTCTGGAGGCTTTCTCCCAAGCCTCTGCCCAGCAGTCCTCCGGAACCCAGAGCAATGAGAGACTGCCGGGTATGAAACCCGGTTCCCAAAGGATCGCTTTCCGGACGCAAAAAACCAAGGATGCGGTCCTTGCGATATCCTACCTCGAAAACCAGTAAGTAGATAACGGGAATAGCAGAAAGGAAAATAAGGAAAAGGTGCTTCAGTCTCGCTCCTCCCAGGAAGAGAAGAAGAAAGACTATTATGCCCAGGGCGAGGGCCGTACCGAAATCCGGCTGCAGGAGAATAAGAAAAACTACCAGCCCTCCGATAATTAAACAGGGAAGGAGCCCGTAAGTAAAGTTGCTCAATTTCTTTTCCTTCTTTGAAAGAAGGCTGGCCATATAGATAATGAGGGTCAGTTTAACCAATTCCGAGGGCTGGAAACCGAGAAAGGAGCCGATCTTTATCCATCTTTTTGCACCACTGACTTCCTTGCCAAATTGGGGGAAAAAAAGCATCACCAGGAAGGCCAGGGAGACGAGTAGGAGAGGAAGAGTAATTCTTTTGTAGATTCTGTAATTTATCCTCATCGTCAAGAACATAGCGCCTATTCCCAGGCAAATCCAGATCAATTGTCTTTTCAGGAAGTAGTAACCATCGCCAAACTTCTCGTAGGCCAGGGGAGCGCTGGCACTGGAGACGGCCACTACCCCTAAGGCGAGAAGAGTAAAGACGACCAGGAGAAGAGGCAGATCAAAGGAAGTGCTCTTGGAATTCACCTTCTTTTCCTTTCCCCCTCCTTAATCCCTCTCTCTCAGGAAAAGGGCAAGGCGGAGATCACCAGCGCGAATGTTCTTCAATCAATTTGCTTATGTTTATCGGTCTGCCCTTGTACTTGGACAAACGGGAATATTCCAAGAGAGCCTCAACGATCTTCTTGCAGCGCTCTACTTCTTTGCGAATCAGTTTCAATTCTTTTTCCCGGGGATCCTTCTTGTTTATCTTACCGATAAGTAACTGGATATTTCCCGAGATAATTGTGAGGGGATTACCAATTCCGTGGGCGACACTGGTAGCCAATTCTCCTGCCGAAAGCATTTTCTCCGAATGAGCAACTTCTTCTCTTCCCCCTTTTCTTTCGTTGATATCCTCGGTTATTACCATTGCTCCGCTTATTCCCCCTGATGAGTTTTTCAAGGGATAAATCTTGATGTCTGCGGCGACTTCTTTTCCCTCCTCTTTCATGTACTTAAAGTTTTCTATTATCAGGGGTTCTCCTTTTTTAAAGACATTCTCTATCAGTTTTATCCCCGGGGGGAACATCCGGAAAAGCTGCTTGCCGATCATTTGTTCCTTTTTCGCCTGAGAGATTCTTTCCTGGAAAGAATTGAAACTTTTGATTATTCCTTTCTTGTCTATGATTACGATCCCCAGAGGAATATTTTCTATTATGTCCTGGCTCCTAAACTCCCGTTTTTTCGGGTTTGAATCCGCGTTCGCATTTGGATTCGGATTCGGATTTGGGTCTGGATTTGGGTTCGGGTTCGGATCTGGTTCTGGATCTGGCTTGGGGTTCGGGTTTAGGTTCCAGTTGAGGGCTGGAGTGGGATTCGGGTTTGTATCCGGGTTTAGATTTACCTGCGGGTTGTCCGCTTTCTCCTGCTGCGGGAGGGAAGGTTTTTCCTCAAGGGGAGAAGGTTTTTCCGCCTCCTTCCGGGCAGGGAAACCGCCGGAAGCGTAAATCCCGCACTTCTCTATGGCCTTACCCCATATCCTGGAAGATTCGCTTAGCCTGTCAATGGCGAAAGGGGGAAGATCCTTATATTCCGTGGAAAGAACATCTTCCACAATACTTTTGAGGAGAGTGAGGGCCTGGGAGCTGAACTGCCCGGAGAAATTTTCCGGCAGGGATTCCTTTGCTCTTTCGAATATTCCCCGATAGTCTCCTGTTTCCAGCCCCTCGAGAAGAGAGTTGTAGATGAGTACGGTTACTTTCTTGTATTCTTCCCCGGAATTGAGGGTCATCGTCCCCGTCTCCCGGAGGTCATTTATCCACCTCCGGCAAATCTCTTCGCTTTTCTCCTTTAACAACCTGAGTAGTTTCTGCTGCATCGCTTATGCTTTTTCCGCCCGGTCCAGGACCGGTCTCTTTGCTCTGCCCTCCCGCTCTTTGAGGGCCCTTTTTATTATTCTTTTCGCTTTTTCCAAATCGAAAGGTTTGGTCACGTAATCATAAGCACCCAGCTCGGTTGTCTTAATCACCGTATCTATCGTTCCGTAGGCAGTGATCATAATAACCTGAATATTCCTGTTGAATTTCTTGATCGCGGCCAGGGTTTCTACTCCGTCCATTTCAGGCATTATTATATCCAGGAGGACGACGTCCGGTTCTTCCTTCCTCACTTTTCTCAAAGCCTCTTTGCCGTTACAGGCAGTGTTAACCTTATACCCTTCCTCAACGAGAACTTTGACTAAAAGGTTGCAGATTTCCACTTCATCGTCAACTACGAGGATCTTCCTCCGGGCCATGATTTACCTCAATCTAGTCTTCACCGTCGGCAATTTCACGGTAAAAACAGTCCCCTTTCCCGCCTTGCTTTTTACCTCTATTCTTCCCTTGTGGCTCTCAATGATCCTCTGACAGATGGAGAGGCCTAAGCCCGTACCTTCAGGCTTAGTGGTGAAAAAGGGCTCGAACAGTTTGGCGATATTCCCTGAGGGAATACCGCACCCCGTATCCTTAAAGTCAACTTCCAGGAACTTGCCGCAGTTGTTGGTCCTGCGGGTAGAAATCGTTAATTCCCCTCCCCGGGGCATGGCATCCCGGGCATTGAGGATAAGGTTAACAAAAACTTCTTTGAGCTGGTCAGGATTGGCCGATACTCTGGGAGGATTGGGAACAAGGTTTTTCCTTATCTTCGTATGGCGCAGAAAACTCTGGTGGGCGATTAAAGGAAGGGTGTCCTCAATCAACCGGTTTATGTTTACAGACTTATTGTTGCTTTTGGAAAAGCGGGAGTATTCCAGGAGAGCTCCCACCGTTTTGGCGCAGCGAGCGCTCACCTTATCAATTATCTCCACTTCCTCCCTGCGGGGGTCCCTCTTTTCTATCTTGTTCAGGAGAATCTGGGTATTACCCATAATGATGAACAGGGAATTGCCGATTTCGTGGGCGACACCGGCAGCCAGTTCCCCCACGGAAACCAATCTTTCAGAAATCTGGTCTTGCCTCACCTTTTCTTTAAGCATCTACCTCACCCCTTTTCAGTTTTTTCACTGCTTCTTTAAAGACATCTCCTCGTTCTTCGAAATTCTTAAACATATCGAAACTGGTGCATCCCGGAGAAAGAAGAACAGAATCGCCGGGACGAGCAAGAGAATAGCTTTTCCCCACCGCTTCTTCTATTGTTTCTACCTCCTCAATATTTTCAAAATCATCCAGCGCTTCCTTTATTTTCTTCCGCGCTTCTCCCAGAAGGATTAAAGCCCTCGCTTTTTTCCTGAGCAAATCCCTCCACTGAGAGAATTCGTTTTTCTCTCCCTCGGCAAGGCCGATTTCCGTTTTGAGAGGAGAGGCCTTCTCCCTCCCGCCGGCAATAAGGATCAGGGGCCGGGCAACAGCCTCCAGAGCCGTGAGGACCGCCCCCACATTGGTTCCCTTGGAATCATTTATGAACTTGATTCCTCTTACCTCATCCACATACTCCAGCCTGTGCTCCAGGGACTTAAACTCTCTCAAGGACTTCCTCAAAGACCCTAAATCGATACCGTAAATAAGACCCACCGTGACCGCGGCGAGAGAGTTCTCCAGGTTATGAAGCCCGGGAAGACCGAGGTCCTCCACCGGGCAAATTTCTTTTCCCATACTTTTGATCCCGCCCTTCTCCACAAATGTTCCTTCTTTCAGCTTCCTCTTCCGGCTGAAAGGAAGGATCCGGGCTTTGGTTTCCCCGGCAAACCGGCGGACAATAGAATCATCGGCGTTGAGAACGAGAAAATCTTCCTCTCTCTGATTGGCAAATATCCTCTTCTTGGCAGCGACATAATCCTGGAAACTGGAATGACGGTCCAGGTGGTCCGCACTAATATTGAGAATGACGCTGACTTGAGGTCTGAACTCTTCAATCGTCTCCAGCTGAAAGCTGCTCACCTCAACCACCATAATGTCGCCGGGAGAGGCCTTGAGAATTTCCCGGGAAAGGGGCAGGCCGATATTCCCGGCAGCAAGAGCTTTCTTTCCCCCTTTGCCGAGAATCTCGGCGATCAAGGCAGTAGTTGTTGTCTTCCCGTTGGTTCCCGTAACGGCAACGAAGAGAAGACCGGAAGAAATCCGGTAGGCCAGTTCGACCTCGCCAATCACGGGAATTTTCTCTTCTCTCGCCCTGCGGATAAGGGGAATACCCGGGGGAACACCGGGGCTGGTTACAATAAGGTCCGCCTCGCTGAGAAGCTCCTCGCTATGACCCCCCAACTCCGTCTTTATGCCCCGCGAATGAAGAAAAGCAAGGTTTTCCCTGAGATCCCCGTTGTCTCTCTCTTCGCTCACTATGACGCGGGATCCCGCCCGGGAAGTAACTTCTGCCGCTGCCAAGCCGCTCGCTCCCATTCCCAGAATAACTACCTTCTTATCTTTCAACTTTAACATCTTCCCCTTTTCCCTGATCCCGCCTCCCGGCCCCGGCGGGAAGGCCTTCCTCTAAGAGTTGGCTGCCTCAGCGTAATTTCAAAGTCCCCAGACTTATCAGGGCAAGAATGACGGAAATAATCCAGAATCTCACGGTCACTTTTGGTTCCACCCATCCCCGCATTTCAAAATGATGGTGCAAGGGGCTCATCCTGAAGACCCTCTTGCCTTTGAACCGGAAAGAGGCAACCTGAATAATGACCGAGAGTGCTTCCAGGACAAAGAGTCCTCCGATTATGACCAGGAGTAATTCTTTCTTTATAAGTAGGGCGAGGATAGCGAGGGCCCCTCCCAGGGCCAGGGAGCCCGTATCTCCCATAAACAGTTGCGCCGGATAGGCATTATACCAGAGGAAACCCAGACCGGCACCGACCAAAGCGGCGCAGAAAACAGTCAATTCTCCTGCTTCGGGAATGTGAATTATCCTCAGGTATTCGCTGAATTTGATATTCCCGGTCACATAGGAAAGAACGGCGAAAGTAGCGGCGGCAATGGTTACCGGTCCGATAGCCAGCCCGTCAAGTCCGTCCGTCAGGTTCACGGCATTGGAAGTTCCCACAATTACGAGAATGGCAAAGGGTATATATACCAGAGAGAGAGGGAGAAAGAAGTCCTTGATAAAAGGAATAGTGAGGTCCTTAAGGTGGGGAGAATGAGGATGAAGGTAGAGGTAGATGACTATCACTGCTCCCACGATTAACTGGCCGCTTAATTTGGGGACCATTCTTAATCCCACGGGCCTCTTCCTGGTCAATTTAATGAAGTCGTCGAGAAAACCGAGCATTCCCAGAGCGGCTACGGAGAAAATCATCAAGAGGATCAGTCGATTATCCAGCCGGGCCCAGAGAAGGGTGGAAATCAAGAGGGTGAGAAGAATGAGGAGGCCTCCCATAGTAGGAACTTCCCCTTTGGGTTTATGTCTGTGCTGGGGATAAAGGTTCTCCAGTTCTTTGCGCGTATTCCCCGTCACTCCCATTTTTTCCAACTTCCTGATCACCAGGGGCCCCAGGAGGATACTCAAGGCCAGGGCAGTTAACATTGCTCCTCCGGAACGGAAGGTAATATAGCGAAATACGTTGAGACCGGAGATATATTCACGCAGGGGGTAGAGCAGATGATAGAGCATCTACGATTTCCTCCATCTTCATTTTCCGGGATCCTTTAATCAGGAGGGTATCCCCGGACCGGGCAATTCTCAAAAGGTGCTCAGCCGCTTCCCGGTTATTCTGGCAGATAAAGATTTTCTCCTCCTCCAGGCCTTCCTCCAGGGCGCTGCGGGCAATTATCTTGGAGATATTTCCTACGGTGAGAAGAAAATCAACAATTCCCCGGGCGAATTTACCTACTTCCCGGTGAAAGGAGAAGCTCTCTTCTCCCAATTCCAGCATGTCTCCCAGGACAGCTATTTTCCTGCCCTGCTTACCCGCAACGGCGCTCTCGGATATCTTTTTCAGGGAAACCAAAGAAGCTTTTACCGAAGTAGGATTGGCGTTGTAAGCATCGTTTATGACTTCGAGACCTCCCAGAGAAACAACCTCCATCCTTAAGGGCACCCCGGGAAAACTCTCCAGGCCCTCCTTAATCAGGTTGAGGTCGATTCCCAGGGCCTGAGCAGTTGCCGAAGCGGCCAGGGCATTGTAGATATTATAGTAACCGGGAAGAGGAAGATTTATTTTCACTCCGTTCAGGTCGAATTCCAGACTCCTTCCGCGGTCTCTTATTCTTTCCGCCCGGAAGTCAGCTTTTTCTTCTATTCCGTAAGTAATGACCTGGGCTTCTGTTTTTTCCTTTATCTTTCTTACCCAGGAATCGTCTTCGTTAAGAACGGCTTTGTCTTCCTGCCGCAGAGGAAGGAAAAGTTCTCCTTTTTCCCGGGCTATCTTCTCCCGGCTGCCCAGGTATTCTATATGGGCCTCCCCGATATTGGTAATCACACCCAAGGAAGGACGGGAAATTTCCGCCAGCCTTTTTACTTCTCCCGGAGCGTTTGTTCCCACCTCCAGAACGGCCACCTCCTGCAAAGGAGTAAGATTGAGGAGGGTCAAGGGTAAACCTATTTCATTATTATAACTGTCCGGGGCCTTGAGAACGGTATACTTCCTCTTCAATAAGTGGGCCGCTATTTCCTTCACCGTAGTTTTTCCGTTACTTCCCGTTATGGCCACAACCGGAATGTTGAATTTGTTCCTGTAATGGGCGGCCAAATCCTGCAGAGCGCGTAAAGTATCTTCCACTCCCACGGAAATAAATCCTGAATTCCTCCTGGGGAATTCCGAAGTTTTTTCTGCCAGCAGCCCTCTCGCTCCTTTTTCCCGGGCCTCTTTGAGAAAATCGTGTCCGTCAAAATGTTTTCCCTTCAAGGCAATAAAGAGATCGTCTTTCCTCAGGGTCCGGCTATCCGTAGAAATACTTTTGATTTCTGCCCCGGGATCTCCGGAGATTAGTTCACCCCCGGTAGCTTCCAATATTTCTCTTAGCTTAAGGGTTTCCATTATGCCCTCAGTCCGCGCAGTATCCTCCCGGCCACTTCCCGGTCATCAAAGGGAATAATCTTCTCTCCGACGAGTTGAGAAGTTTCGTGCCCTTTGCCGGCAATAATTACTGTATCTTTGCCTCCCGCTTCTGCGAGAGCCTCCCTGATTGCCTCGGCCCTCTCCGGGATTACCCGGTAATTCCCTTTTCCCTTCCCTTCCGGTAGAGGGATTATTCCTTCTTCGATTTCTTCAATAATTTCCCGGGGATCTTCGTTCCGGGGATTATCGGAGGTCAAGATAGCGAGGTCACTATACTCTGCAGCTATTTTCCCCATTAAGGGCCGCTTGCCTCTGTCCCGCCCTCCTCCACAGCCAAAGACAGTAATCACCCTGCCTTTGCTTAAGCCTCTGGCCGTCTTCAGGACCTCCTCTAAAGCAGAAGGGGTATGAGCGTAGTCGACGAAAACCTTGAATTCCTGACCCTCTTCTATTCTCTCCATCCTTCCCGGAATGACTTTGACGCTTTCCAAGCCCTCCTTGATCGATTTCAAGTCAATGTCCTCACTGAGGGCAAAGGCGATCGCTCCCAGAGCGTTATAGACATTAATTTTCCCTCTTAAGTTCAGATTTATCTGGAGGTCCCCCCGGGGAGTATTCACTCTAAAGGCAATTCCCTTCTCTTTCATTTCTAAATTATCGGCTCTCAAGTCCGCCCGCGGGGAAATTCCGTAAGTTATTATTCTTGCTTTGGTCTTCTTCATAATATAATCGGCGTGAGGATCATCGATATTGATAAAGGCCTTCTTATTTTTTCCCAGGGAAGCAACGAGCCTGCTCTTGGCCTCCCGGTAGCGGGAAAGAGTCTGGTGGAAATTGAGGTGGTCCCGGCTCAAGTTAGTAAATATTGCTCCCTCAAACCGGCAAGCTTCCGTCCGGGATAATTCCAGGGCGTGAGAAGAAACTTCCATTACCGCGTACTCACTCTCTTCCTTGTTCATCAGGCTGAGGATTTCCTGTAAATCCAGAGATTCGGGAGTAGTATTGCGAGGAGAGAGATTCTTCTCTCCTATTCTGTAAGTTATCGTTCCCAGCAAACCCACTTTGTATCCTCTTCTGCGCAGAACAGACTCCAGGAGATAGGTAGTGGAAGTTTTGCCGTTGGTTCCCGTGATTCCCACCAGTTTCAGCTTTCCTGAAGGATGGCCGTAGAATTCCGCGGAAAGAAAGGCCAGGGCCCGCCGGGAGTCAGGGACAATAACCTTGGGGAGGTGCCCGGGTACGGCCGAAGGGCGGTCCCTCCGCTGCCAGTGACTGGTTTCCATTAAAAGAGCGGCTGCTCCCCTTTCCACCGCCTGGGGAATAAAATCGTAACCGTCCAGGTTGAATCCCTTGATGCAGGCAAAGAGAGAACCGGGGGTTACTTTCCCGGAGTGATACGAAATATTTCTTATCTCCATATCTATGTTTTCCCCGTCCTCAACCTCTTTTTCCTCCAGAGCGGTAATTAACCTCTTCAATGTCATTTTCAGATAACCTTACTTTCTCCCGGTCTTATCTCCAGATACCTCAATATCTCCTGAGCGATTCTCCGGAAAACAGGAGCAGCAACAATACTCCCGTAGTGAATCTTCTCCGGTTCATCGATAAGGACTAACATTACGATGCGGGGAGCTTCCGTGGGAAAATAGCCTACAAAAGAAGAGACAAATTTATCCGGGGAATACTTTCTTTCCCGGGGATCTACCTTCTGGGCCGTTCCCGTTTTGCCCGCTATTGCGTAACCGGTGATCTTGGCTTTCTGGCCGGTCCCTCTATCCACCGTTCTTTTTAATATGGAAGTCAGTTCCTTAGCCGTAGAAATTGAGACCGCCCGCCGCACAGGGACGGGTTCGAATTCCCGGATAATTTCTCCCTGGGGATTCTTGATATATCTCACTATTTGGGGCTTCATTAATATTCCCTGGTTGGCCAGAGCGGAAAAGGCGCAGGTCAACTGCAAAGCAGTTACGGAAACCTCCTGTCCGTAGGGAATTGCTCTCAGGGAAGCCGCCGTCCACCTCCGGGGACTTCTTATTAGTCCCCCGGCTTCCCCGGGAAGGCTGATTCCCGTTTTTTCCCCGAACCCGAAGGCCCGGATATATTTATAGAGTTTCTTCGGTCCTATTTTGAATCCCACCTTAACCATCCCAATATTACTTGATTCTTCAATCACCCGGGAAAAACTGAGCCAGGCGTGCTTGTGCACATCGTGGATTGTCCGGGAGCCTACCTTCCAGGCTCCGTCCTCACAATAGAAGTTGTCGTTTCTTCCTACCACACCTTCCTCAAGGGCACCGGCCGCCGTCTCTATGTTAAAGGTGGAGCCGGGTTCAACGTTGGCGGTTATCCCACCGTTCCACCAAAAGGAAGCGCGGGATTTGTGAAATTTGTTAGAGTCATAAGTGGGGCGGTTGGCGAGAGCGAGAATTTCCCCCGTTTGGGGAACCATAATTATGACCGTCCCCCCCTTCGCTTTGTAACGCCGGAAGGCGTTCTCTAATTCCCGCTCGGCATAATACTGAATTATCTCATCTATGGTCAAGACCAGGCTGTTCCCGTCGGAAGGGGAAGAAAATGCCTCTTTTCTGCTCCCGGAGGAAATCTGTCTTCCCAAAGCATCTCTTTCAATAACCATCCAACCGGGAATCCCTTTTATCTCCTGGTCGTAGGATTTTTCTATTCCTTCCAGGCCCTCATTATCCATTCCCACGAAACCGAGTACATGGCTCGCTATCTCTTTCTTGGGATAGAAGCGTTTGCTCTCCTTCAAGAAGTGTATTCCGGGCAGTTTCAGTTTCTTTAGGGAATGAGATTCCTCAGGATTCACTTTTCTCTTGATCCAGACAAAAGACTTTTTCTTTCCCACCTTCCCGATAACTTCTCCGTATCTCAGCCCGAGGAGAGAAGAAAGTTTTCTCGCTGTTTTTTCCTTCTCCTTTATTTCCCGGGGGGAGGCAAATACGGAATCGACTTCCAGGCTCAAGGCCAGCTCCCTCCCCCGGCGGTCGTATATTTTTCCTCTCCTCGCCTCTAACTTGATTGTCCTCTCGTGCTGCCGGGTCGCCCTTCTGCGAAATCCTTCACCCTTAAGAACTTGAAGGTACCAGAGACGTCCGATGAGAACCAGGAGCAGGACAAGGAGAGTAAGAAAGGAGCAAGCTAAACGGATCCTAAGATGATTTGATCGCTTCTTCATATTTTGCCTTGTTTTTTTCCGGAGAGAATTCCAGCCCTGCTTTGCCTAAAGCCTTCCTCCAGTTTCCGCATTCCCGGTTAGCGGCAGCAAAAAGGGCGGAGTGGTTCTGCTGAACGTGACCGGAATTCAGTTTTTCTCCTTTTTCATGTAACTGCCTGATCTTCTCGATTACTTTGCTCTCGTTCCATTTTTTTCTGCTCAAGTCTTCTCTGAGAAGGGCATACTCAATTCCTGCAAATTCCAGAGCACGGACCCAGTTCCCGTAAATCCGCAGAGCCGCCGAGTAGAGAAGGGGGCGGTTCTTGGCCACATTTACCAATCCCAGCCCGTTATTCTTCAAAGAGTGGATCTCTTCGATTACCTTCTCCTCAGACCATTTGATATAAGTCTTCTGGGTGTCTTCTACTCCCGCCGCTTTAAGAGCTTCCCGGAAATTTCCGAATTCCCTGCGCGCCGCCGAATAGAGTCCCAGGTTCCTTTCGTAAACAGGATTTACTTCTTCCCGGGAAAGTCTCTTGATCTCTTCAATAATCATCTCTCTTGACCAGCGGCGCAGTTTCTCTATTACTCTCTGCTTGGCCCTTTTCTTGATCTCTTCATACTCAAAACCTGCCTCTTTCACCGCCTCTCCCCAACTGCCGAAGTACTGCTTACTGTTGGCAGCGGAAAAAAGAGAAGGATAACTTCGACAGATCTCCCCGGCATTCAAGCTTATCCCTTTTTGGGAGAGAAAAACGACATATCTCTTAATTCTCTCCCGGGACCATTTCTGTTGATTGCTCATTTTGTCCTCCTGCCCGCTTTGCGGTATGCGCCTGAGGCATACGCAGCGGGCTTTAATACCTTCCGCCTGAGGCGGACAGGTCCGCCTGAGGCGGCCACTTATTCGTGTGAATGCTCACTTTCCCTAATCGCTATTACCCTCGGCTTTTGCGGGAGAATCATCCCTCGTTCTCTCGCTATTTTCTCCACCCGACTGAGCGAAGAAAGGTTCAGCTTTTCCATCTCCAGGTACTTCTTCTCATCCCCCAGCTTTGCCCTTCTGCTCGCCAAATGAGAAACTCTGTATCCCATCTTGGTCACCTGAAAACGCTGCCAGAGATACGAAAGCACGAGGATTACGATTAAGAGGGTATAGAAGAAATACATTACTACACTCTTTTTCATAATCTCTCCTTCCGCTCAAAAGCTTGTTTTTCTGCCACCCTCAGCTTGGCACTTCGCGCCCGGGGGTTGGAAACAACTTCCTCTAAACGGGGAACTAGCGGTTTCTTGGTTAAGATATCAATTTTTCCACAGAGAGCTTGCTGACGAAAAACTCTCTTTGCTATTCTGTCTTCAAGGGAATGAAAGGAAATCACGAGGATCCTCCCTTTTTTACTGAGCAGGTCAATTGCCGGGGGCAGGCTCTGTTGGAGAATTTCCAGTTCCTTATTTACCGCTATTCTCAGGGCTTGGAAAGTTCGCGTTGCCGGATGAATTCTTCTCCTTGCCCTGAGGCGGGGAATTGCCCTTTTGATTAAGTCGGCCAGTCCTTCAGTAGTCTGGATTAAGCGGCGCTTCCTCTCTTCGAGGATAGCCCGGGCTATTCGGTTACCCCAGCGTTCTTCTCCAAAATCAAAAATGAGTTTCTTGAGAGTCTCGAAAGGAAGGTTATTGATTAAGTCAGAAGCAGTGATTTTGCCCCTCCGGTCCATGCGCATGTCCAGGGGGCCGGGAAGGAGAAAACTGAATCCCCGGGAGGGTACTTTGAGTTGTTCTGAGGAAACTCCTAAATCAAATAATATTCCTTCAACCTGTGAAATTTTCAGTTCCTGAAGTATCGTTCCTAAATTCTTGAAGTTATCATGAATTAAGACTGCCCGCCGGCCATATTTTTTCAGTCTTTCCCGGGCCCGTTCAACTTGCTCTTCGTCCTGGTCAATTCCAATTACCTTCCCCCCGCCCTTCTTCAGGATATTCTCTGCATGGCCGCCGCTTCCCAGGGTACAGTCTACATATATCCCTTTCTTATCCGGAGCAAGATATTTCGCCATCTCCTCCACCATTACGGGTATATGAGAAAACTCCACCTATAAACCTAAGTCTGCCAGCCGTTCGGCGACTTCTTCAAAAGATTTACCGGACTCCTTAGTGTACTTCTCCCACCTCTCTTCACTCCAGATTTCCATGCGATTCAAAACTCCGATCACCACCACTTTTGTATTCAGATCAGCGTAATTGCGCAAGGGAAGAGGAATAGAGACTCTTCCCTGCCTGTCCAATTTGCACTCGCTCGCTCCCGAGAATAGAAAACGGGAAAAATACGGGTATTCTACCGAATTGAATAACTATTTGATACAATTGGAAAAACCAACCATCTTCCCAGTTGTTTAGAGAAACACCTATTTTCCTAATAGGTATTTTATTAGACATTTTATCCCATTTTCTATGATTTCGATCTATTGATTCAAATGGGTGACTGATAGGACATGATCTCATTACCATATCGATAAATCCAGGATCATATGCCTTAGTGGAGGGTATCCATGTTTTCAAATTTTCATAAAATACCAATTGCCATCTATTAAGTGATATTTCTGATATAGGTGGCCAATACATAGTAAATCTTCTTTGTTGTTGATTAGGATATAAAAATTCAGATTCGATTTTATCCCTTATACGTTCCATAGATCCCCTGTATGTTTTACCATGTTTTATTTTAAATATAAAAAAAGAATTTCTCCCTACTTTTCTTTTTTCTTGTGCTGTTATTAATCTTTCATCAGTTCTTTTATTATCTCTTGTCTTTATTAGCTTTAGTTCATGTATTGAATATATATTCTTAAGATCCTCTAAATCATTATCTTTAAATGATCTATGATAACCCATATTGATATCTGAAGATATGAATGTTGTTGGTAAATTTGATAGTACAAGTATACTACCAGGAAGACATTCAAGTAAGAATTTACCAAATACAGAATTACTTGTTTCCTGAAATGCAAGGTTATATGAAAACAATCTACTATATGGGGACCAATCATATTGAAAGAAATCACCATTTATAAGAGAAAAATCACCATAGTGAACTATTTCGTGTTTTTCTGGTATCAATTCATTCATATACATGTTAGAAGTAGCCTTTTCGTATATTTCTCTTCTAGACATTGATTCGAAAAATCTTCTTTTATCTAATTCTATACCTGTCACAGAGCACCCAGTAATGTATGACATAAATAATACAACATTGCCCAGGCCAGACCCGAGGTCAATAAACCTATCAATACCAGGTCTTATAGGAAAATGTCTTTTTGATTGTAATAACTCATAGAATGCACCATATGTTATTTCACCAAATGCAAATTCTCCTCTTTCTGTACCAGATTTTGCTCCTGGTTTAACTACTGTCCCTTGTCTAGTTTTTAAATCATCACTTGACCAAGCAATCTTATCGGCGTGTTTTTGTTTTAATAAAACATTATTATAGAATAATTCCCATTCATCGAAAGGTTTAATATCTACAACAGGAAAGGTATCTTGCATGTTATAAAAAATCGATTTTCATAATATCTCATTATAATTATATATTATAAAATAGTTTTAATATAATATAAA
>SDBT01003382.1_pt1 | contig 27653 bp, 26 predicted proteins | sample 2277101 | NCBI WGS metagenome assembly SDBT01 (sample SAMN10404973, study PRJNA504765) | marine sediment metagenome | isolation source: marine sediment core GS10_PC15, 103 cmbsf | place: Arctic Ocean: Southern Knipovich Ridge | collected 2010 | reverse complement strand
AAGGATAAGCGAGGGTTTCCAGAAGCTTAAAACTAACGAAAGGAATAGGCCAATAACCAGGATAACAGGTCCTATTTGTCTGAAAGATGTTATTTTTTTATGTTTTAAAGTTGTATAACACCTTCCCCTTCCGTATTTATAATATTGCAATGCCAAAGCTTTCAGAGACTCCCGCGGGAAATAAGCGACTTTTATTGAGCTATCTAAATAAATCTTTTTTCCTGCCTTTAAAATCCTTAAATTCAATTCAGCATCTTCGTTTGTCTTGCAATTTGTATCGTAGAGACCTATCTCATCAAACAGTTTTTTCCAGAATGTTCCTAAATAAACGGTATCAACATAACCAGTAAAATTACCTAAATGAAATTTAGCATCGCCTACTCCCACAGGATGTAGCATCGCAAGAGCTATTGCCTTCTGAACCATTTTAGTTCCTTGAGGCAGCATCATTCCACCTGCATTAGAAGCTCCTGTTGCTTCTAATAGCTCAACACATTTTTTGATATATCCAGGAGGATAGAGACAATGTGTATCAGCCCTGACGATTATCTCACCTTTTGCCTTGGATATTCCCAAATTTAATCCGTATGCCTGAACCCTTTTTTTATTTTCCAGAAGCCTCACCCGAAGTTCCTGTTTGATGAGAGATTGGACAACCTCCCTGGTCCCATCACTGCTCATTCCATCGACAATGATGATTTCACAACTTTTTAGAAAATAATCATCTACAAGACTCTCTATAGATTTTTTAATGAATTTCTCTTCATTATAACAAGGCATCACCACCGACACCCTCGGAACACTATCCTCCATCTCTCTTTCAACCTTAACTTTAATCTAAATTCTTTTTACTATGATCTGTCAGCCAAGGACTATGAACCAGCAGCTATGAGCTTTTTTTACCTAAACCTTAACCTATACCTCTTCTTATGCATATCCTTTTATCTTATACCACCCAATCGCAGCCACCTCCCGCAACGCTGCAAAAAAGTAGCTTGTTCTTTTCTTTAGCCGCATAAATATATCATTATATTTTTTATTGCTCGGCCGAAAAGATTTAAATCGTGAAGCCTTAAGATTTCTGACTATTGCAGGATCCGTTTTTTTAGAAGAATAATATGTTATCATCTGAAAAGTGGTAAAGCCTCTCTTTTTAAAGCACATCTCTGTTCTTCTTGAATGCAAATCTGATGTAACAATGTTCAATGCACTATGTCTATTGATATTCAAATTTTTAATTTTTAAAATATTTAAGGGATGTTCAGCTGTACTGTTTGCCTTTGGACAAAAAACTATTGCTTCTTCTGGACAGCCTAACCAAAGTGCTGCTTCCGCATAGATCTCTGCTTCCGTTATTTTTACCCCCCCCGCCCCTGTAAATATAACCTTAGAGGCGTAATTATCAAAGTATAGTTGGACGGCTGTATAAATTCGATTCCATCCTTGCACAGTTGGAAGATTATTGCTTGTTGTTCCTCCGGCGATACAAATAATTGCCTCAGCTAAAATAGGTTTTTCTGATTTAATCAAAGATCTATCGAAGAAAATCGGTAAATCAAGTATCATCCATGTAATAAAAATATTAAAAACGATCCCTGTAATTATAAAATAAACTTTTGTTATTTTTTTAATTTTATTCATACGAAGATCTGTAAGCCATGAGCTAACAGCTATGAGATGGTTTTATTGTATAATTATAAATAGAAGTGATAAGTGCTAAGGAAAACCAGAAAAAAATCCCCACCTTTGCCCCCAAAGGAATAGAATCCGCCATCCCGAATATAAAATGAGCCAATTGACCGCATCCCAAACCCAAAGCTGTCATTCTCATCCATCCAACATCAGATTTCCTCCAGATTTCAAAACACATAAATCCTGTCCCAATTAAAATAGCTAAATAAGCCACCAATCCAGGAATTCCTAGCTCAGTTGCGGTATGCAATAAGTGATTATGAGCATGTGCTCGTTTATAGTGAAGAAGTGGATGTTTTCGAAGTTGATTCATGCCTATGCCGAAAACAGGCGCAATGCTTATTTTTTCTATAGCTAAATTCCAGGTTTTCAATCGCAGTGCAAATTTACCTTCTACATCTTTGACAAAAACTGGAATATTATTAAAACCTACTGCTATTATATAGCATGTAATAAATACGAATATTAATATTAAACCTATCAGCTTCTTTTTTTTCCCTTTAGACCACAACATTAATAAAAACCATATGCTCAATAATAAGCCTAAATAACTCCCTCTTGAATGAGTTAACCACAATCCCACACTTATTAATAAAAGCCCAATCAATAAAGAAAATAAGAATGTTTTATTTTTATATAGTAAATTATTCTGTATTTTATATTTAAAATAAGGAACTGATAATATTATAAATAAAGGAATAATTAAGATTAGAGTTCCGCCTATAGCATTAGGATTGAAGCCCTCTTCAGCTCCGGGTAGATTAAATTCAATTTTTGGAATGAATTTATAAATTTTGTTTAAGTCATTACGATATTCTTGATTATATCTTGTCATTCCAATGATGCTAACAATTGAAAAGATGAATCCTCCTAAAAGATATAAAGTAATTCCAGCTCTTATTAATTTTTTAGTTTTCAATATAGCAATTACTGAATAAAAAAAGACAACACCAAAAAGAAATCCGATAATTTTAGGAAGGCTAAATTTTATATCAGGTACAATTAAACAAGTTGCAAAAACCTGAAAAGTCAAAATAAGGACAGCCCAATCTATAATTGTTCTTTCAAGCAAATTCTTCCTGAGGTACCAGCGCCAAATCCAGATAAATGGAATGAATAAAAACACCCAGACATATTTCATAGAAGGGAAAAGAAAAAGTGGAGCTGCAAATGCAATTAATATAAGTTGAATCCAATCCACGATATTGGTTTTAATTGAATAACTAAGATTATCCACTATCAACCAGGAACTATCCCTATTTTTTTCCGATTAATGGCAAATGAAAAGGTTTTTTAAAAACAAAATACAAATTTATTACTATGAGAATGGAAATTAAAGTGAAAATCACAGTCCATATGCTTTTTTCTGAAAAACCAGTGGACAGATTTGCGCTAACAGGGCTCTCATAACTTTTGTCCTTATCGATTAGAATTTTAACTTTTTCAAGTTCATCTTCATCCCACCGATAAACAGAATTTTGGGAACTTCGTGAAAAATATTTCTCCAGAATGAGATTTTCCTTGTATGCAACAAGATGGAATTCTTTCTTTTCATTCAAATTGGAGGTTTTATTCCCGTTCTCAAAATATCTGTCTCTCCGAAAAATATGAACACGAAGTTCATGCATAAAGGGATTAGAAATTGGGTTATATTTTCTTATAAATTTCTCATAATCTTTATTAGCAGATTTATCTATTATTTGCGCATATTCTTTTCCTTTTTGCTTATCTATCTTTTGTAATATCGATGGACTCAATCGTGAATAAAAAACTCCTATCTCTGTGTCTTTATACTTATATCCAAATTCACTCATTGGCTCCTCTTTTTGGAGAAAAAATAACCAGTGAATCCTTTTAGTATAGTTATACACACGGTTAGGAGTATTTGATACACATAATCCTAGAATTATAAGGCATGAAGAAAAAACAGCAGAAAACATCCTCAGAGATTTAGTATTTATTTTTTCTGATATGATTTTAGGCCTGATTACTTTCCACATTGCCAGTTGAAACAACCCGCCAGATATGACATTAAGTCCGACATCCCGAAAATTCCATATTCGTTTGGGTGTTATCCACTGTATTATTTCGTCAAATGTTCCAATTAGCAGAGCAAAAAATGTAGCAGTTAAATAAATACTTTTATCTTTTATGTTATGATTCAAGGCTTTAAAAAGGAAGAAGCTAAGTAGTCCGTATTCTAAAAAATGAGCAGTTTCAACCGGAGCTTTACAATGTTTTAGTGAAAAATAAGAATAAAGTCCTGTAATGAAAAAGAGCCATATATAATTTGATAAAGATCGTATTTTTAACTTAAAAATCAAGTGATGAATTAAATATATAAATGATACAGATATAACTGCAAAGAAAAAATATGTAAAAAACTGCTTACCAAAATTATCTGAAACAATTTTCTGAATTGTGTTGCCAAAAGGAATAATCAAAAATATTGTTATGGAACAAAGAACTACCCATAGCCATGAATAGAAAGTTTTCCTTCGATAGATTTTAAGTTGTTCTGATTCTTATATGCAGCAAAAATTTTTATAAAAAAAAGCTCTTTCCTTTGGATTTTGAAATGAAAATCTCAATAAAAGGACAAAGAGCCTATGAGGTTAAGAATTTGTGTGCTGAAGCTTTTGAATCTTCGCATTCCCCTACTTGAGATAAGGTAAGCCTATGCACTTTTTGCATGATGAAATAATATATTTTTTAAAACTTTAATAAAGTAAACAAAATCTGTCCAAAATGGATGGTTTTCATATTTTTTTAAATATTTTCTTTCAGATTCCCATACTTCTTCTATAGAAGAAGGAAGATCTGCATAATATGGAGGAATTAATCCGGGCTTATGTTTAATCCTTATTTTTTTTAAATCTTCAGGATAAGTATTATAAAACGTTTTGCTTAACGCTCTTACTCCAAAAAGTTTTAATTCTCCCTTTATGAAATTTATTAACATAGGAAGTTCGTCTATATAATATTTTCGAAATACTTGTCCCCAATTTGTGATTCGAAAATCTTTGGAGATTTTTCCTCTTTCATCCAACTTGTTCTTTTCGTATACGAGTTTGTGTATGTATTCAGAATATGGATACATTGTACGCACTTTATATGCATTAATAATTTTTAAATCTTTTGAAACCCTTTTCTGTTTGAATATAAAGCCATAAGATGGATTTTTGTCTTTTAAAGGTTTTTTAATCTTTTTTACAATAAAATAGTGAAGGTTATCAATTTCTTCTAATGTAATAAGTTGAAAACCGCAAAAATATAATCTTCCCAAACACTCTGCGATTGAAAGAATTCGATTCTTCCCACCTGAAATAGTAAAGTATATTTTTTTAAAAAAAGGTAATTTTGGCCATGCTCTTTTGTAAATAAAATCAAATATATAGAAAAGCTTTGCGAATATATATGGATATTTTTGATAAACCCTTCTTTTTCTTTGTTCGATAGATTCAAAACTGCTAATAAAAACTCCTCCTGATGTAAGTTTTTTATTAATTTCTATGAAATACTGATTGATTCTTCGGAAATCGTTTACTTTGTGAAGATTAAGAAGGAAAGCAAAAGAGTTGTCTTCAAGAATTTCAATATTATAGGCAGTGTTTGTATTAAAGACTTCTGCTTTAAAAATATCGATCTTATCTAACTTGAGATGATTTCTTATGAATTCATATATGGATGGAAACTTACTTAAATAGACATTTTTAAGTTTTTCTTTAATAGATATAGTCTTAACAGTAAATCCAAAAAAGCTATAAATTGTTGGTTTCTCTTTTGTTTCCTCTCTTATTTCTTTTGTCTCTTTTTCTTCAATCAGGCCTGTTTGAAGAAAATTAATATCGTGCTCATCTGTAACCTGTGGCTTAGTATAAACATAATAAATTGATACAATTGCAATTTCCAATATACTAAAGAGCGCAAGAGAGCCCAATATGATTGTGCGGGAATATGTAGCCAAATTAAAGAGAAAAATGAAGAAAGATATGATACTTATCATTATGACTTCTGACCTTAAAAAGGGAAAAATTGTTTTTAGATAATTTTCGGCTTTAACAATATTGAATTTATGACTTAATAAAGAAACGAGAAGCCATATGGAAAAAAATCCCATTAACAAGAGCTGATAGTCGTCACTTAGTTTAATTGTCCCTTTTCTGTATAAATAGATAAATACAAAAGTAGAAATAATAAAAATAAATTCGATAAGAAAAAAAGCAATAGAAAGACGATTTTCGATTTTTATCTCATTTCTCTTAATAAAAAAGAGAAAGTGACATGATAAAAATACGATCTCTAAAATCAGGAAGATTCCTATTGACCCATAAATTATTAATCTTGATAGATAGTACATTCCAAAGAGATACAGTAGAAATGTTAATGCAGCGGTTAAAGCCAGACCAGAAAAGATAAAGGGTTTTAATGTTTCAAAATATTGTTGTTTTTCTGTAATCATGAATTTCTTAGAAAAAAGAGTCGTGATAAACCATATTGAGATTAATAATGGTAAGAATTTTTGAAAATTCCCTTCAATATCTAAATGTCCTCTTTTAATAAAATAAGCAGTCAGAAAAGCACATAATAAAAGAAATCCATCGAATATTAATTTCAGCCAGTAATATTTTTCTTGTTGGAGATGATAGGCTGACATCTTCTTTTATCTAGGTAGACAGTGATGGGAGGTTATTACTGGAAGTTATCCGGTTGAAGGAAGAAGTATTCCTTTAGCCATGGCGACTTTTGAATTCAGGGAGTTGAAGACATCTCAGAACATTGTGGAGGAGGATTTCTTGAGGAAGTTGAAAAATATATATTTAGTTTCTTAACCTTGTGATAGCTTTTTTTGCAATATTTTTCATTTTTTGAAAAGCCAATTCCCAAGTCCACTTAAACGAATTATTTGTCCACCTTTGCGGATGGACATTGAGCATTGTCTTATCCGGCAATTCGTTTTTTTCCAAAGCTTCAATGATGTCAAAAGTGGATTTGAAATTATAATTATACTTAGATTGGACTTTATCCCTGACATTGCACCCGGAAGTGTTCCATGCTCTTCCGGTGTCTGTCAGATAAAGCACTTCATTAAAATCTATGTCAAAATAAGGCTCCCCGATTATTCCAAAATCTCTATAATCATATTTTTTCCATAAATCCCTGTTGTCATATTTCGACAAAGGACTGCCGTGCATACATATGGTTTTGATGGGAACTAGCTTCCGTGACTCTTTTAAATTATTGATAAAATCCTCAATAGCCATCTCATATAACTTTTTTTTGTCTTTGACTTCATATTTTTTGCTTATATAAGAGAGATTTTCGTAATGATACCCAATCTCATGCCCCATTTCCGCTATCTCTTTTATGATTTGAGGTTTAAAGGTTTGTGGAATTGTCCGGAAATAATAGCTTGCCTTTATACCGGTTTCTTTCTCAATCTTTGCAATTACAAGGGCGTTTTCCGGTTTGCGATCTACATCATGGCGGAGGATAAATGTTTTATACTCAGGTTGTTGGACAAAATCTTGCAGAGTTTGGAATGAATAGCCGTTGGTGAGTAGCTCTTGTAGGAGTTTTTTGTAGGTTGTCAGTGTGAAGTCTTGCATTTACTACCAGCAAATCCCCTGGTAATTACCGCTACTGCTCTTTTCAACAACACGCACAACGTCTATAAATATTTTTTCTGGATACTTTTCAATCAGAGAAGAAATTTTTTTATCTTTTTGTGTAACAAGAATGATTTCCGATTTATCTATAACTTCAATTAAATCACCTGTTATCAATTTTGAAAGGTGGGGTATATGCGTCTGGATAAACTCTTTATTGCTGCCTACTAACTTGGATTGCTGAACAATTTCATCCCAGATTATGATATTGTAACCTTTACCAAATAAATACTCTACAATTTCAACAGCGGGGCTATACCTTAAATCGTCAGTCCCCTGCTTAAAACTTAAACCCAAAACCCCTATTTTATTTCCCCCGGTTGATTCTATCATATCTATAACAACTCTCTTTTGATTTTCATTGGAATTATGAATTGCCGCGATAAGTGGTGAAGAAAGATAATTATCATGAGAAAGTGTTTTTAAGGCTTTCATATCTTTTGTTAAACATGAACCGCCATAAGCAAAGCCAGGCTTAAAATAATATGGCGAAATATTAAGGCGGGTGTCTCTACAAAAAACATCCATAACCTTATGTGAATCAATGTTTATTTTCTTGCAAATATTTCCAATCTCATTGGCAAAACATATTTTTAACGCATGAAAAGTATTATTTACATATTTAATTATCTCCGCTACTTCAATGTCGGTTTTTACAACTGGCGCATTTATGTCATCATAAATTGATTCCATTATTTTTATTGCTTTTTCACTGTCACTTCCTAAAACAGTAATCGCAGGATTATAATAGTCTTCGACTGCACTCCCTTCTCTTAAAAACTCTGGATTTGAAACAACAGCAAAACCGATATTTCTTTTTTTTCTAGAAACTTCAGCAATAATTTCACCTGCTTTTTTATTTGTGCCTGGCAAGACAGTACTTCTTATCACTATTACATGAAATGAGTCTTTTTCTTTTAAGGATTCTCCGATTTGATTGGCTGTCTGATAGATATAATCTAAATTCAAATGCCCGTTATTAGTAGAAGGCGTACCAACACAAATAATTGTTACATCTGAATTTAATACAGCAGATTTATGATCTAATGTCGCAGATATACTGTTTTTTTCTCTCTGCTCTTTTATAATTATATCTATATCCTTCTCGATTATTGTCGATTTGCCTTCATTAATAAGATTGACTTTTAATTTATTTACATCAACGCCTATTACATGATGTCCGTTTTTCGCCAAGCATCCAAGACTGACGCATCCGACATAACCCAATCCAAAAATCGAAATGTTCATATTAATTACTTTAATCCTTTATTTTTGTTACATAATAATCGATTGATAAAGGTGTTTTTTTTCTTCATGTAATAAGACAAGATCACCACGTGTCTTCTTCGAAATTGCTGCACTTATTAGATTGTTATTTTCAACATAATAAGGCGAAAACCCTAATCTATACCACTCTTTTAACCCTATATTGTCATGATTAATTTCCAGAATTAAAATCGGCTTGTATCTATTTATTACATCCCATCCCCCCCCTAATACATTTAACTCATTACCTTCAGTATCACTCTTAATCAGATCTAACCTATTTAAATTTAATTCCGTCATTAATTCATCAATTGTTTTTAACTTAACATTTTCATATCTAAAAATAGCATTTTCATATTCATTTTCAGAATATCTTAAGGAGGCTCGCGTACCTACAACAATGTTTGAATTTTTCATAATCGGGATATATAGATGTTGTTCCTGAATTTTCTCCTATTGCTAAATTAAAGGTAGCCACATTTTTTAATCTTAATATACTTTTCATCTTATTAAGTAGTTGAAAGTTGGCTTTTACAGGTTCAAAACTAAAGACCTTCCCAGTTGAGCCTACTAATTTGCTATATCTACAAGCCGATTGTCCAATATTTGCGCCAATATCAAAAACTACATCACCTTTTTTAATCAAATTTGATAATACATCGCCAAAATCATATTTTATGCCGATCTTGAAAAATAATATAGTTTTAAACAATCTTGCATAGTTCGCAACATTTTCCCCAAACAACTTATTCATAATTAATTTTTGTAAATAATTATTTGTTTCAAGTGGTTTCATCATATCTCATGTAATTTAAACACCTTATCCATACTTTTTTATTTGGCTTACAATAAACTCTGTCACATCAACCCATTCATCTTCGAGTCTTTCTCTAAACTTATCTTGTTCTTCAATTTTAATATCACTACTAATAATCCTTTCAACAAACTGAGGAACCTCTTCAACATCTTTATGGAACAACATTCCTTTATCAATCATTAGCCTGTTTGCAGCCATTTCTCTTATCCCGCAATAAATGCTCGGCACGCCCAACATCGCTCCTTCACGAGCCATGCTGTCGCCAGACGATATTACAATCTTGCTGAAGTAGATAAGGGAATGAATATCATTTAATGGTTCTTTCAATAATATCCAATCGCTGGGATATTGATTTATTGTAGATTTATCTTCAAGTGATAATAAAACCTTATAATTGTGGGGCAAGTCGCGAGCAAAGGTCGCAATAATATTTGATTGTTGATTTGCATAATTCAAGCTTCCTGTAGAAACTTCTCTAATAAAAACATATCTTTGAGGTTTTAAATTGTAATTATCTAATTCTTGTATGGATGGAGTAAAGTATTTTGGAGATAGATACGCCCATTCCTTAAGAGCATTCATCGTTTTTACTTTATTATTGATTCCAACAATTGGAGGGAAAACCAATTCCGTACTAGTCATTTTTTCGAGCGCAACATTTATTTTTCTCTCTGGATCATCATCAAATTGTATATTAGGTTTTCGTAAAACGAATTTGAAAATTGCTCCTGTCGTAAAGCTACCGCAACTAACTGCTATATCAATTTTTTTACTGTATACAAATTTCAACTGCTCAATAAAGCGTAATATATTTGCTTCAAAGAGTATGGACCATTTCGTTCCTCTATGTTTTCCATTAAATCTTACTGGGATTTCATTAAATTCAGATTTTATTATCTTTGATAATTTCCCTCGTCTTATTGCTGTAATAAATATGTCATGCCCGTTATTTCTCAAAGTAGAAATTACGTTTTTAAAAAAATTAACATGCGCTGGATGCCCGATATCTATTAATATTCTCATGATTTCTTCTTAATGTTCTGCCATAATTTGAATCCGACTTTTGCCATTTTAAACATCATTGGTTGATGCACTTTTTCATATCTGCCATAATTCACGAACTCTCCACCAAACTTCTTCTTATAATCTCTCACTCCATAAGGCACATCAGGTTTTCCAGCGCCACCAAAATCAAAAACCTTATAGTCATTTTCTTTGCCCCATTTAAATACTTCCCAGGGAATTAGATCATTAGGATACTTCTTATAAAATTTCATCATACTACCTGCATAAAAATCATAAATTGTATCCTTAAAAGACAAGGCAAGCATGCAACCAATTATTTCACTTTCATAGTAAGCACAACCAATTATTAATTTTGAATCTGAGTCCATCCGATATAGATTATAAAAAAAGTTATAATCCGGAATCGGTAATTTTGCTCTTTTATAAACTTCCCGTAAAATTCCATAACATTTCTTTAATGAATTTTCTGTATGCTCAATCGAAAAATAAGCACCTTCTTTCGTTGCTCTTCTTACTTCGTTTCTTCTTTTTGAATAAACTTCCTTCCATAGCTGCTCTTCTGATTTTGTTAAATCAATCAGTATATTTAAGTGATCTTCATATTCAAACCCACCTGTTATAAATATCTCTTTTGAATCTCCCCAATCCCGAAAATTCCTGCACTGCGATAAAATTGCTTTCTTTTTAATGATTTTATCATATTCTTTTAGTATAAAATCCAAAATATCCGGATCATCATCTTTTATAAGAGGGCCACCATGGATAATTGATCTCGCAGTAAAATTCCCCAAGACACCGGAATATTCCTTTTGAATAACTGCCAATAGTGTTCCTGATATCTCATCCTTATCATTAACTACCGCCAGAAAAACAGGTTCATGTTTTTTTGTCTTCGTATAAACATCAAACATCTCAGGCGTTTGGAATACATTGCCATTGGGATGATTGTAAACAAAATTCGACCACTTTCTTTTGTCTAACTTAGCTATTTCCTTTATAATCTTGAATTCCATATTAAAATTTCTCTATGATATAAAAGAACTAACTGCTTTTTCTGGCACAAAACAGCAACTCTGGGCCTTGTGTTAACCATTTGTATAAGTGGAAAGTCTGTTCCAGATCAGCAAAAAACGGAACTAAAAGTGAATTTGTATTAACTCTAAAAGGCAACCAATTAAAGGCGTTAATATCAACAATTTCAAAACCACAGTCTATTAATAGTTTCTTATACGCTTTGTAATCACGAACACCTGGATAATGATAATGAGGAATTAATTGTCTGATTTTATATTTAAGCGAGTTCGCATTCAGAGCTGTAAATATTACATTTCCTTCTATATTAATCATGCTATGCATTTTATTGAAAATCAGACTCAAATCTGAAAAAAAACTTCCCATTGTTTCAATCATTAGAACCATATCAAAAAGGCAATCATTTTTAAATTTTTTAAAATCATCGTTAATTATTTCAATATGATCATTCCGATTACATAGAATACTCAATGCTTCCTCATTTTTATCAATCACAGTCACACAATGCCCCATTTGCGTTAGTGGTATTGCAAATCTGCCACTCCCCCCCCCAATATCTAAAATCTTCATCTTTCTATCAGGTATATGCTTTTTTATAAAAGAAAATTCTCTTTCAGTTTTATACTTTCCCCCCTTCGTTGCATAGCCAGTGTTAATATCCCATATATAAGTCATAAAATGCCCTCTATAGATATTTTTAATCGATTGAGAGAGACTCTGATAGCCACCAGGTTTTGGAATTCCGTCTAAGGCAAAACATTTTCACTATGCATGGAATAGGCAGTGTTTTGACAAAAAAATACTACATCTCAATCTTTATATCTTTATTCCTTATCAAAAACCGTCTTTTCCCCGACTTAGCAAGAGGAATATCGTCAACAACATGTATTTTAATTTTCACATCTTCATTAATATATTTTTTCCAGTAATTATATATTTTCTCTTCAACTCCAGATGAATATTTGGAATTAACTTTAAGTAAAAAATCAAATTCATCTATCTTATCCTGTCTTATCTGAAATTGGTCAACAGAATCTATCCATTCAAAATAACCGGTAAAATTATGTACAATTAAATACTTTCCTTTAGGAGTAATTAATATATCGGAATCCCTTCCTTCGATTTTATCTATTGCTAATAACTCTCTACCGCAAGTGCATTGTCCTGATGATTTTACAACATAATCCTGAGAATCATATCTGATAAACGGCACTGCATAATTGTGTAGATCGGTTGTAATTACACGTCCTCTTTCCCCTGGATTTACCTCTTCAGATTCAGACATTATTTCAGTCACAGCATATTCCATTGAAGAATGGTAATAGTCATGAGTATCGCATTCAAATGCTGTTGCCCCTCCCTCACAGCTATATGAATCAAAAACCGGCGCATGGAAAACTTTTTCTATAAGAGCTTTTGTTTCTGGAAACAGAATGTTCCCTGTTATGTTAATAGCTATAACCGGAGGCAGTACTACATTGTTTTCTCGAATATATTTTGCCAAAAATAACATTGGATCAGGATATCCTCTTATAAACAATGGCTTAGCTTTTATTATAGATTCGGTAATCACTCCAAAATTGTCATTCGTCAGTTGTTGAGCAAATAGATAACAACTGTTATTAACTTTATCCTGTATTCTTTTTATGCCTTTGCGGGGATTTTGACTCAGTTTTATATATCGATCCCCCAGTCTATAACCCATCCAATACCAGCCTCGTAAATTTGTAGCAAAGTTAAAGCTATTCGCATCTTTAGTAATGTAATATTGCAACGGTTCTCCTGTGGAGCCGCTTGAACCACTAAGAATTAATTTCCTTTTAGGAATATTTTTGGCGACAATTTTTCCGTTTTTAAAATTCTCTCTGATATCCTCTTTCGTTAGAATAGGGAGTTTTTCTAAATCATTGGTGTTTTTAATGTCATCCGGTTTTAGTTTCAGTTTTTTAAATAACTCATTATAATAGGGAACATTTTCATAGGCATGTCTTATTAATGCTCTCAATTTCTTATTTTGATATTCTTTGAGATCACGCTCTGACCACCACTGGCTTTTTAAAAGAAAGTTTAAGTGTTTTTTTATAGATTGTCCCAAAGCAATGTCACTTAAAGGAAGAATGATGTTTTCAGCTATAATATTTCTAAAAGACATTTTTCAGTTCCTAAAACTCCACGTAAGCTCACTTTCAAACAGCAATTTTTGTCTCACTAATAACAACTATCTACACTTGTTCTCATGGACGGGAAACTACCCATTTTTAAGGGAAATATCATTTTTAAAAGAAGAGTATACGAGGGTTTGCTATCTTCGGAGCGAAAGAGCAAGATCACACCATAGATTAGAAATATTGCTGACTTTTAAAATATCAGCCGAACGAACAGCATTATTGGAATAGGTAGATAATAGTTCTGTATTCTTTAAAAGCTTATATATTTCAACAGTGAAAGATTGCACATCCTGGTAATCATTAACAACAATGCCATTTTCACAGGTTTTTACCAGATCAATTACACTATCACTACATCTTGAAGAAATAACTGGAACCCCACACATCATCGATTCAATCACTGAAAAAGGGCCTGTTTCCCTTTCAGATGTTAAAATGGATAGTTTCGAAACATTAAACCAGTAAGCAATATTGTCTTGAAATCCTAAAAATTCAACATTATTCACAATCTCCAATTTCTTCGATAATTCCTTCAAATTATAGATCAATGGGCCATCACCCACAATTGCTGTTTTAACGTTTGAAATGCCATATTCATATTTTAACCTATTAGTAACTTCTAAAATAATATCAACATGTTTTACAGGTGCCAATCTACCAACATATACCAGATCAAACTTCTTTTCTTGTTGCATCCGTTGGCATGTATTATCAACTACAGTATAGCTAATGACAAAAATTCTTTTTTCATTAATCCCTTTTTCTAACAAAAACTTCTTTGTGAAAGAACCAGCCACTAAAATAACATCATATTTCTTAAGAATACTTAAATTTATTTTGCCAATAATATTTAAATTAGGCAATCTATTTGTGTATGAATATTTTGCAGTCGGACTGCCCATTAATTGATATAGTTCTACAGGCCCAGCAATTAAATATACACCTGCCTTTTTACATGTAAGCTTGCTCGCTAATAATCCCAAAATACCATGCGGATATAATAGAAAACCCAAAATCAAAGAAGGCTTTTCCTTTATAGATAAAACAATTAATAAAAAGAACTTATGTAAATAGGTTGCTAATCGAAACTTTAGAATCCACGATGGAGGACAGAAATATCTTACTTTAGCCATTGCAGGCCCTCTTTCATCCCTAACAATTAAGACTTCATCATACTTTTCACATAAGGTGATCGGATATATATGATATTTAACCGATCTGTTTGATAGTTTCATCGTTATCAATATCTTTTTTTTCAATTATTTTTACCGTCTTTTATAATATAAATCGGACAATGATTTCATCTCAATCTAAAAATCCTGTTAATCACATTCCTTTTTAACTCTTCCCTTGCACTTTTATCCATTCTATTAAACCTTTTCAGTATAAAATATTTCATCATTATTCGTTGAAAAAAATGATTTATAAGTAACCGATATTTATAATCCCTAACATACTTTTTCTGATTATTTTTAAAATCATTCTCTACATGACTTAACATTCTCTCATGGAATCGATCAAATGATTTTTTAGAATATGCTACAGGCAAATAATCATCATTTAGGATTATTGGCAGGAGTTCATAATTTATCTCTTTGTCCTGTCCCAAATAGACATGGGCAACAATGCCTTTCCGGACGTTTTTTGACCAAAGCATATCAAACAAAAAATTCCCAAGACTATAAAAAATCAATCCATTGTTATACTCTTCCGCAGGCTGTACCACGTGGGGATGATGTCCAACTATTACATTTGCCCCATGGTCAATAAATCTATGCGCAGATCTTATCTGGCTCGCTGATGGAATGTTAATGAATTCATTCCCCCAATGTAAACTAATTATTTTAAAATCGGCGTTTAGGGACGACATTTCATTTAACGTTTCCAAGACGCTCTTTTCACTATAATCGGCATATAGTTGAGTGTTTTTAATATCGTGAATCGCGTTAAACGCAGCAAAAGCAATTATAATATTTTTCTTGCAGAAAATCTCAATATTAGAAATTTTACCATTATTTATGCCAACACATTTTACATTAATATTTCTCAAGCAATTAATAGTATTTTTAAAACCATTTTCGTTTTGCTCTAAAATATGGTTATTTGCAACAGAAACTATGTTCACACCAACCTTTTTTAGAAAAGCTCCAAACTCATAACTACCAACAAAACTATTTCTAGCAGCAAATATAACATCATCTATCAACGGTGCTTCAAGATTGCCAAAAACAATTTCCGAATTGGCAAATATTTTTTTTAAATCCAGAAACCATTTTTCACCTCTATGTTTTCGAAATTGCCCAGCAATACCAAAGCTAGTATTATAAGTTAAATTACCAGGGAATATGTCCCCAACCAAGCTCAATTTCACACTATTCCTATACATCCGCCACAATACTTCCTTCAAACCCAGCCATAAACCGTTATCCTTTGGATTTGTTTTTCGATTCTCTTTCAAGCAATTCCACATTGGCACAGAGGGGTCTCACTATATTTAGTCCCCAATAAAAAAGCAAATAAGGCGCTCATTGACGCAGTCCCCATCAAAAAACCACCAAGGGAACTGTAAAGAAAAATTGCCACTATTAAGACTGAAATCCAATCCAAATCAAAATGAATTATTATCCTGAAGATAACACTGAATATTCCTAAATAGATTGCAAAAAAGCCAAACAGTCCATAAACTGAAATGATCATGGGGATATCCATCATTGCAGGTCGCCCAAACACATCATATATGCCACGAACTCCATACCCACATAATATTGGGAAAACACTATCTGAAAATTGTAACGACAACATTCGTTTTGCTATGTTAAAACGTCCAGGCGCAATGACATCCAGGGGAACGGAACTAAAATCTGAAAAACTCATATGCTGTTGGGATAACTGAGAATAATAATTTCTCATTATCCTATTTTGAACGTTTTCAGTAACATTATAAAAAGATAACACACCAAGCGTCGTGAATAATATAACAATGGAGACAATAACCCTTTTAATTTTAAATTGCCTCATTTGGTTAATAATAAATAGTAGTAAAATAAAAACTGCCACAAAAACCCCTTTTGTGCCTAAAATATAAAACGTAAGCACTGAGGATATCAGCAAAATTGCATTTATCTTCGGTCTCCTTGGAAACCTATACAATAAAAACCCAAATGAAACAAAACTCATAATAGAAGAATTATTTCCTCCCAAATAACCCCGGTATGAGTCCGCCAAAGCCTGATACCCCAAAAAACCAATCTGAAATAAATATCCGCCAATGCAGTTTACAAGAAAGACAATGATATTAGTATAAAGTATCCTATCCGTATGAGGTTTAAAAAAATAGGCATTAGTTGCTACATAATTCGCCAACAATAGCATAAAAACTATTTTATAAGAGAATCTAATACTATTATACCCCTCAAAAACATGATCGCTTGACAAAATGTTAAACACAACTATTTGTAAAATACACACTGCAGTAAATAACACCGCACTAAGACCAAAAATATTCATCTTACCTGGCAACAGGTTTTGTTTTATAAAATAATGGATCAGCAATATGGAGATCATACCCCTAATTATCAAGCCGGGGTGAAATCCACCGACTATATATCCAAACACATATCTTAGCACGGTATCTATCAACAAAAACCCATATAAATAGTATAAGATTAGTTTTTTCATGTTGCTATCGCTTTATTTAGGTGTCCATGTGTAGGAACGGCCATTTTCGATGCCGATAATGATGTACATTACAGTTGATCACCGATTACGCACCTAGGCGTAATCCCTCACTGGCCGGTGGTCTTTAAGCTTGTCTTTACTGACGGAACTGCCTGAGGAACACAAAAACACCGCTATTCTCTTTGGGAGGACATGCAAAACAGCACATCTGTATCACAACAACACCTTCAGATCCAATGTCGCCAGTATCAACCTCGTCCTTCTACACATTGGTATTAACGCGATTGGAAGACCATTCGCCACAATCCTAAAACTGCTCGCTTCTCCGTTTCGCCAAAAACACCGATCAGGTATCCAACTCCAACAAAGAAAATTTCCAAAGCAGCGCTTACCATAATGAGCCCCAACCATGAATTTGCCATGGGTCGCAAAATAAAGGCAAGACCTGCCAACACAAATCCAAGCATTATAGGTTTGAGGTATGCCATGCGCAATAGCGAAACGAACGAGATTTGTAGATAACGATTTAATACAATAATCAAATAAAACACATTCACTATATTGGATAATAGCAATGCCAAACCGGCCCCCTCAATACCAAGTGGACGAATCAATAAAACACAGCCCACCCCCAATGACACAGCGCGAAAACAATTATAGATCGTGAACTCTCTAATACGTCCCGTCCCCACAACAACATTGTTGGTCAAGGTAGCAGTTAATATTCCAAAATAGGCTGACAGCACAAGAATCCGAAAAACACCTGACGCTTTTCCCGCAAAATCATCACCAATCCAGAGTATAAGGAAAATATCACCCAGTATTAACAGAGGAATAAAAATCATATTGGCTAAGCCCGCAATAAATCGCGAAGTCCGGATATAAATATCGTTAAAACGATCCATTTGCCCCAGGCTGTGAAATTCACTTGCCATAGGAAAGACAAACCCAACCATGTAAGAAATCATATAACCAAATGAATTTGCGATCATAAATGGGACTGAATAAATACCGGCCGCAGCCACACCAATCCAAACTCCAATCAGTGTTTTATCTAACCTGGCTAGGCTACCTAATGCCCTATTTATCATCCCATAACCAACGTATCCTTTGATACGATGCAGTGTCTTTCTATCAAACCCCCAACTCAACTGGAACATCGGCAATAAATGCATAGACAAAATCCAGTATGCAGCACCCGCAAGGAATAAGATGATAACTCGCATCATAACATATCCAACCACGCCATAGCCCAAATATACAGCGCCAAGACCAAGCCCAACAGCAAGCATTTGGGTGACAATCGAAACTGAGTTTGATATATCAAATCGCTGCATCCCCATGGTAACAGCCCTGCCCCAAGTCATCCCAACGCTACCCAGAAAACCTATCCCAGCAAGTTGAAATACATGAGTAGCCTGATCAACTAATTCTTCCGGCACCTTGAACACACTTTGTACAAGGAAGTCAGCAAAAAACATGATCACAAGCATTCCCATAAGCCCTATTAAGGCATATAACTGCAGCGTCGTACTTAATAAACGGTTACTTGCGACCGTATTCCCGGTGGCGTTGTCTTCAGCCACGAATTTGATAATTGGCAGATCCAATCCCATGTCCATGACGGTCAAATAACCAATAATTACTGCAACAAGGCTCTGCAACCCATAAGCAGCTTCGCCCAGCATATGCAACAGAATTGGTGTGGCAATCAAGTTTACCAACATTGGCAAGACATAGCCAATCAAGCTGGCAGTCATGTTTTTAGTTGATCGTTGGAGGCGGTTCATACCATTAATCGAAGCAAAATAGGCTGCCGGACTTTTTTAATTTCATCCATATCTCTTCACCAGCCAACTGGGTCATGCTTTATGTTTAGGTAAAAATGCAATGTTTCTAAAAACGCAATCCATTTGCACAAGCATGAGTGAGGTATCCTTCGCATGATGTAAGTCAAATATATTTACAAGCCGAAATCCCAAATCATTCAATAATGAAAATACGTCGAACAGAGCTTGGTGTTCAAGTGAATTGTCACGCTGAAGCGCTATCTCGATGATAATGACATCTACACACGCCCTGAGAAAATTTGCCCCTCCTTTTAGAACATTTAGCTCATGTCCTTCAACATCAATTTTTACAATTTCTACCTTCTTTGCAGGGAGTAATTGTGCAATTTCGTCAAGCCTAACTACCTGAACAGTCTCTGTGCCGATCTCATAGACATTGGGGTTGAATCTTTTATGAAAATCAGATTGGTGTTCTAAAGAGTTGGCACCATGAAAAGAGGTGATATTGATCGTCTCAAATCCATTTTTACCATTGTGGTCAGATAGTGCCATATTGTAATAATGTACCCTACTACCATACACACTAAGATTATCTTGTAACTTTTCAAAGGTGCGTTTGACTGGCTCAAAACAAATTACGCTACTTTTAGGATAACTATCTAAAGCTGCTTTTGCCACCCACCCCTCATTGGCCCCGACATCAATAACCCAATTTACCTCAATATTCTGAGGGCAATGGACGAATGATCCAACCCTCTTATCACTTAAGACGTAACGGCTCAGTTTATTCTTTATTTTCTTAATGATTGGTGGTACGAAATCATTGATATAGATATTGCTTCCAAGAATTTTCATGGTTGTATGACCTCTTTCATTTATTCGCAAACTCTTCATCAATGACATTCATAACGTCGTTGATGAAGTAATCAATAGTAAATTTATCAAAATTCGAACTGGCCAAAAAATCACGTGCTGTGTCCACATACTGCTGAAAATCGGCTTCCGACATCTCCCGCAGGAATCGTTCCAATTCAATATAATTGCCGAACTCACGAAAATCAATGAAACTTTCCTTGGGTATGAAATCAGTAATATCAGGGGCCCCAAAGTAAACGGGGATACATCCTGCTAAAAAGCAGTCGAAAACCTTTTCGGTCACATAGCCTGGAAAGGCACAGTTTTCAAAACAGATAGCAAATTTAAAGTTGCTCATAACCTCCCGTTTACGCTGTAAATCTGCCGGGATTATTCCCCTATAAACCTTGAGAGCTGCTTGATGGTAATCAAGTCCAAATCCTTGAATTGGCTGATCCCAACCTATGCCGTATAGATGAAAGTCGGTACCACGTGAAAAATAATAGATCGCTTCAATTCGATCCTTATAGATTTCGCGTATCCGCATCCACGGATCAACGGCATACAAATACCGTGAGCGGATTTGCGAAACCATAGAGCGAGCAATCTTATTGATGCTTCTCCAGCTGTTATAGAATGCGCGCTTGTTGCTGTTGACCAAAGCCAGATATCTACGCTTATCCCAAGGCTGAAGAATCATCGGTTCCCGCGTCTCCATTGGGAAAACGATAGGATGGAATACAGTACCAGTGCCGAGTAAGCGTTCTTGGGTTCCACGAAATTGGTAGTTGTGATGAAACCGACCGGCATAATGCACGATGTTGTGGTAAAATGTCTTTGCGTTAAGCGGGGATTCTAACGATAGACAAATTCCTGGTTGCACTCCTTTCGATAGGAGTTTATCGGTGAAGGGCGTGACCATATCGGTCAAACATACCGCCTGATCTGGTCGTTTGGTCATTGCCAAATAGACATCAGCTGTTACCACGTCTAATCCTCGCCTTTTTGCTTCACGTGCCAGACGAACGTTAATAGCATGTCCGCAACCAGTAAATTCATGTACGGGCTCAAAACATCTATTTTCTCGCACCAAAGGATGCGTTGAATCAAGAACGATAAATCTTTGCTTCATTTTCTCAATCCAATCGCATTGAACAAATCAGTGAATCGCTTTTCCATCGTATGATCGTTCCGCGTGCGTGCGTAGCCACGTTTGGCTATGGCTTCGCGTTCCTCCTCGTGATTGAGATAATATCGCGTCTTTTCAATCAAGTCCTCAGGTGAAAGGCTGCTATATTTGTTCATGTCTGAGCTCCGACCTCCTGGGTATGGATTTTCACCCATTCCATTTTACCCCGGTCGGAGCTTTTCTAGAATTTATTTTGGACAAGAGTGATTTTCTTTGTAATATTCCGCGACAACAATGCAGGCTTTTTTCATAACGCTATCTTTTGCAATATCTCTCTAAATCTGTTTTCATACGTACAGAAACGCGCTTTTTTATATCCGTTCTCACAAATCAATTTGCGCTCATTATCATTATTTAAATAATAGATAATCTGTCTTTTAAGCTCATCTATGTTGCTGAATAGCGCTATTTCCTTGCCTGGAATCAAGTAATCTTCAATTTCCAGAGCAAATTGCCCTAATTGAAAACCACCTGACCCGGGTATCTCAAACGTACGGCCGTTCATCTGTTCGGTCCTTTTTTTACTTTTTATTGATTCTAACTTGAATGATAATGTCTTCTTTAACGTTTTGTAATATGATCCGTATTTCTTTCTGTTTAAACCCAGGAAAGATTGAGCTATACTTTTGTTCAAATATCGTCTCATTCTATAGTCAGAAGGAATACAATCCGATAAATTTAGGTTGATTTTTGATTTTCGGAACACATTCTTCAATTCTTCATATGGTAGCCTACCCCTCGGCCAACCTGCTCCAAAGCACTCGATATTAATTCCCTGTTTTTTTAATTCATGAACATACCATTCTCGTGTGACGTTTTTTCCCCCGATAAAACTGACGTCATATTCATAGTCGACATTATAAACATCTACGTTTTCCACATTCTCAAGCGTTGCCCATTGTGACAAGATGACGTTTTTGACACCAATTTGTTTATATTTTTGTATGCTGTATTTATCCGTCGTAACTGAATAGGTCAGTTTTGGAGCGACATGTCTTGAATAATCATCGAAACGCCAGTGATCATCACAGAACCAATTAAGAGTAATATATTTCTTGCTCAATTGTTCTATGGTATCGAGTGACACTTCGTATTCCATCAGCATAAATATTATGATATCCGGCTTTACGTTTTCGCTGAAAGCTAAAATATTTTTTTGCAGGCCGACCATATCATCTGGATAGCCATTTTCTTCCAACCAAAAGGGTACGACTTCATCCGCGACCTTTACGATAGCAGGGAAAACGGCGAACTTTTCCCCAGATTCTCCACGGGTTTTCTTTCCATAATCATATTTCAAAAGAACTGTCTGTATTTTCATTCTATCGATACATCCCGATAATAATGTTTCTAAAAATTATTAAATTCGGTTCTTCACAGATTTGTGTGAGTTAGAAGTTGGGACTTTTGATTTTGTTGTCCCGCATTTGCGGAATAAGTTTGAAATATTCCATATTTCTATAACCGTATGCCTTTTTCTTGACCGTGGCGATTAAATTGTTTATTCCTTCGGCCAGTCCACTTGATAAAGGGTGATCGAAATAGGTCACAATTTTATCATAATGACGAGCGATAGTGCGAGCAAATTTTATCAGAGGTTTGATAGCGGAATCCGCAACTGCATTAATCCAGCGTTTCAGCGCTAGTTTTCCATCTTCTCCGAGAAGAACATTCATGATTGAGATGAATATCTCCATCAAACAATTCTTCCTCCATATTCCTTATCATAAGTCTTTGTATTTATTTATTTCATTTAGCTTTAATTTTTTTGAATATATTACTTATAACTTTTATTAGGAAAGAATGATGAAATTTGTATATATATTTATTTTTTTCAATTTCGTTGATGAAAGATAACTCATAATAATGGAATTTATCTAACCATCTCCTCTTTCCGCCGCTTTTAATATATTTGATGGCAAATGCCTCTCTACCTATATATCCAGTACCAAAGATTAAACGATCTCTGATTTTCAACTTATCTATTCTACTTACTGCACGTTCAACTGATTTGTCACCGAAGTCGTGAAAAATAACGGTTGCACCGTTAGATAAATACTTAGAATAAAGGAAAAAATCTACATAGGCACCCCACTCAGAGTGATCCCCATCAATAAACAACAAGCCTATAGTCATGTTTCTTGGCCAAACTCGGTTATATATATGTGCGTAAGCTCTATGGGGAACGACAATATTTTCAAGTCCTGCTTCTTTTATATTATACAAGAATTTATCTAATGTTTTACTGTTGATATTCAATTTATCATGATATGTCATTCTGGAATTCATTGAAGATGGTGGAAGACCCCATGGATCTATAGAGTGTACTTTCACTCGATTCCCAGCAAACGAACCAAAACCTAAAAATATTGTGGAGTATCCCATAAATGCTCCAGTCTCAACAATAACATCTTTTTTTCTTACTAATTTAGCAGAATTATACAAATACAATGCGACATCTTCTGACACGCTAACTTCTTTAGATTCAATATGTTTTGTCGCATTTAATGCATCATAAAATGAATTTTTCATAATTGTCCTTTTATTTAAATCTTATCGTATTTTTTTATTGCATTAATAATTCCAGATCTTTCTGACATGTCGAACAATACAGGCGGTACACAGGCAAGTTTATGAAAAGGCGTCTGTCTGACATCGGTAAATCCTCAATAGTGCGACGACTCAGGTCATATCCAGAAAAAGTATATTGTTTACAGGTTGGACAACAATAGGAATGCTCCCGTTTTTCCAACCATAGGTTAATTTTGTCTGGCTGGATTTCAATATTTTGTATCGAATAATTTTGCATTCCTAATATTTGTACCATAATTTCCAATGACATCTTTTCCTCCTTTTATTAAAAATCAAATTCAAACTAAATCTGGAGGAAAAGATGCCTTTCTAACAAGTATTTTCTACATCACCCACAACTTTCTGTGAAGAACCTTAAATTCTCATACAGTAATTAGTTTGCAAAGCCGCCGGCTGCTTGAAGGCACTAAGAGACAAGCGTCTTGTCAGTAATATACTTTTCCAAAGATGAGTAAATATCGCTTTTCGAGTATAAATAACCGGGAATGCCATTCCATAGTTTCCAATATTTGCACAGAATGTCAAATTGCCGTAAGGGTTCATCTGTGTTTGTCAATTCAATATGAAAAACATCCCAGGCGAGCTCTCTAACTGCAATCGGCTCGCTGAAAAGGTTTACAATTTTAATATCAAGTTGTATAGCTTTTTGTATGTCGTTCCAAATGTTCGCCAAATCATAGAACTGGTAGATATTGTCTTTATGCGTAAAGTTATATTGACCATGGATAAGATCAAAAATAATGTTTTTTTTTAATCCTACACCGAAGATAATCGGCAATCTGATAGTTAAACAGCTAAAGCGTTCTCTGCAAAATATTTCAAGATTGAATCTATGCAGCGCATAAGGAGGCAATTCATCAGGATTCACATTATAATCTTCATTCACACCATTGTGATAGTTATAAACTTCAACAGTTGAAATAAGAACAACCTTCTTAGCATTTATTGTTGCCAATCTATCCATCAAATTTATTATACTCGATAGATCTTTATCCGGATTTTCATTTACATCGCGGCGGCTTCCTTTCGCACCGGCGCATATTAATAATTCGAATGTCCTGCCGCAAATATCGTCAATGTTTTTAGAATTATATAGACAATCGATTTGTGCTCCATCCCTTACAATGTTCTGCCCGACAAGACCAGTGTATCCGATAAGCGCAGATCTTTTTATTTTTTGTCCCATTTTTTTACGGTTTCGATAATCCTTGAGATGTCGATATCGGTTAAATCCCAATGAATTGGTAATAGGATAGTATCCTCATCGGCTCTTGCCAAGTTCGGCAAATCTTTACGTATGCCACCGAATATTTTATATTGGTCATTTCTTCTGTTATTCATTACTATTTGAATCCCGTTTTCCCACATATATTGGGCGAACTCATGACGATCATGTACATGAATTGGAAATATTTGGTAATTCGGTGTCCTGTCCTCATAATAGGTAAGCAGCCGCACTTTGTTCAGATTTGAAAGTTCATTTCGATAGTGCATCGCTATTTGTTGTCTCTTTTTTTCCGGTTCTTCAAAATTATTAAGCGCTGCAATACCCAAAGCAGCGACAATGTCATTCATATTATATTTAAAACCTAATCTGTCGATCGAATCAGGTAGCGGGTCATAAAATAGATGTGTTTGCTTATTTTCCCTGTCCACTCCAAACCAAGTAATTTTTTTCAAATTCGAGTAATATTCTTCATTATCAGTACATATAAAACCTCCGTCGCCACAGGTCACTATTTTAACAACTTGCAGTGAAAAGGTAACCACCGAACCTGTTTGCCCTATGAATTTTCCTTTATATTTTGCGCCAAGTGCGTGGGCTGAATCTTCAACAAGAGGTAGATTATGGGAATTAGCAAGAGCTCGAATTTCATCAAGATCAACAGGATTACCGGCATAGTGAACAACAACAATCGCCTTTGTCTTTTTAGTTATTTTTTTCGCGATTGTTTCTGCGGTAACATTCAAATCCTCATATCGAATATCAGCAAAAACGGGAATCGCACCCTGTTCGAGGATCGAGGTATTGGTAGCGATAAAAGTGTACGGTGTCGATACAACCTCATCCCCAGGTCCGACACCAAGCATGGCATAACTTGCGCGAAGAGCAGCAGTACCGTTATTTACAGCCACGGCGTATCGAGCACCGAATTTTTTGCTAAACAGCTCGCGCAATGCCTTTTCCCATTTGCCCGTGTTAAGCCATTTCGAGCGTAATACCTCACTAACCCGATCAATCGCTTCTTGCGGAACAAATACACCCCAGGCACGAATGTCTCCAGGCATCTCATAATCTTTGGACAAGTAATCTCCTCATAAATTGAATAAGACTCTTTTATAGAATGCCACCGTTCTCTCTATACCTTCTGAGAACGGGGTAAATTTAAAATCAGGAAACCGCTTTCTAAATCGTGAATCATCCATTACCTTGATAGGAGTGCCATCTTGCTTTGAAATATCCGAGACTACTGCTCCTTTATATCCGGCCATCAGCTTTATAATATCAATCAATTCCATGATACTAATCCCGCTCTTTTGCCCGATATTTATTGCCTCAGGAAATTTTTCACCCGCCTTAAATCGAAGAGTCGTTTCTAGTACGATTCTACCAAAATCTTTCGCGTATAACCATTCCCGAATCGGTTTTCCAGTACCCCAAATCGAAACTTCTTTTTGATCCAAATGGGCAGCCGTTACAAATTTACCGACTAGGGCATTGAGGGCATGGGCTTTATTCGGATCATTTGAATCATATTCGCCATACATATTGGGCACATAATAATTGATGGATGTAATGCCATATTGAAGCTCATAGCATTTCGATACCGATACCAGAAACCTCCTTGTCATCCCATATGCTAAGACAGAATGATGCAACTCCCCATTCCAGAAATCATCTTCTTTATAAATAGACAATGTACCTGGAAATCCGCAATTTGCGATTGGATTGATGATTATCGCTCCGCTTCTGGACGTATGAACTAATTGATATAAATTCAAAATCATTCTGGCATTTGAATCAATCACTTCTGCGGCTTTATCGGTTACATAATTCAAACTTCCCACATTAGCGGCACAGTTAATAATAAAATCGGATTTTCTCAAGATTTTAATATGAACTTCACTAATGTCCTGCGTCATCAGATCAAATCCTGTTGATTTCGATAGGCCAGAGACGTCTGCCGCATTTTTCAGTACATCTATAACATTGCGCCCTACGAAACCTGTATTTCCAATGACCGTTATTTTCATGTCGAATTTAAACCTGCCGCGCTTTTTTTAGTAGGAAACTTTATTCGAGGGATAAGGATTTGGTTTTCGGCTGCGCCTGCTTGCAGGCGCGTTTTCGCCTCGGCGATCCCATCCAACCATCGTGAGGAAGCATAAATTGAAGCTCGGGACATGTCAACCAGAGTGGGTATGGAATATTTATTGGCATATTCAATGACTATTTTTTGCTTGAACATGTGCGGCGTTGGCGCAGACTGTCTATCCCACTCGCGCAACTCTCGTTTTTGCTGAAAGTAGAGAATCGTATCAAAGATAACCGATCTTTTGGCAGCATCTTTGAAAGCCCGATACATATCCGATTCTCCTAAACCCGAGTCTTGGCCCGGCCTATTTTCCATGCGAGCTTAATCAACTGTTGCCACTTCCACTGAGCGACTCGATTCAACCAGCGTCCTACAAGTATCCCTACTCCAAGCTGGGTGCTGGCCAGCAGGCACATCCCCGTCACTAGAGACAGCAACCGGCAAGGGCGGCGCAATGCTGTCTTCCAGTGTTGCCAATGCAGAGCTTCCTTCATCCGTATTTGGGCTTCCGGTACTTGCCCCTGAACTAGTGCTTTAACACATATATAATACTATATATAAT
>SDBT01003381.1_pt1 | contig 27669 bp, 24 predicted proteins | sample 2277101 | NCBI WGS metagenome assembly SDBT01 (sample SAMN10404973, study PRJNA504765) | marine sediment metagenome | isolation source: marine sediment core GS10_PC15, 103 cmbsf | place: Arctic Ocean: Southern Knipovich Ridge | collected 2010 | reverse complement strand
AACGTATCTATATATTTTAAAACTGCATTCTTTTCGTATAACGCAAAAAGCGCTATACGATGCGAATCACACTGAGTCGTCTTCCCCGGCAATTTACTACAACGTTTGCGGTATATAAGAAGTTGGGTAGTGGTACACTATCGCGGCAACGCCGCACCGCTGCTAAATTTGGGCGAGCGACAGACCAATTCATCTAATTGGGGAGCGAGCCTTATATACCGCTGTTGTACGTAGTAATGAATCGTTTTTGAATCTATAATAAGGATTTGGAGCCAATTTTATTAATATACCGCCTTGAGGTAACAGTTTTCACAGTATACTTTCTCTGGTCGGTCAGGACTGTAAGCGGTTCGAATGTTGGCCGCGCAGTTATCACATTTACGGTCGAAAAGTTTACGAGAATTACGTAATCTAACACGATTGCTATAACGCTCGTCAGGATGCAAATGTGGAATAGGGAGATTGTGCTTTCTATAAAACTTCAATTCTTGAGAAATTATCTTAAATGGCTTTTTTGACACCTCGCACTCAATCGCCCAATTTAAAATATCATCCGGTACATCAGAAATTTTATTAGGAAGACGGCTTGCAGGAATGATCTTATCCACTTTCGGAATCTCTTCTGCATTCTCTTTCCATTTTAGCCCCATATTTAATGCTTTTTCTTTGTTTAACGGAAAATGTTCCTGAGCAATTGTTTCATTATATGCAAATGGGCTAATATGCGCTGGTGGAAACTCTCCCCATTCTTTTGTCTTTATCATATGTTCAATTATCTTTGGAACTAATTCTTCGTATTCTTCTTTTGAATATTGTTTATTTAATATGCAATATTTATCGTTTTGAGCTCCAACACAACCAAAACAATTTTCAGTTCTAAAGCAAATAATTCCATAAATTACATTTGAAGTATTAATACAACAAACATTAGAAAATAACATATGATAACATCCAGCTCCACCGCCCATGCACTCATATAAGAGTGATGTATCTTCACCGCAATAGGTGCAATCGTAAGAATCCTTAAGGGCAGGAAAGCCATTTAAAATATATTTACAGTCTTCACACCCTTTACTTAAAGTGAAGCACTCATGGCAATTTTTTGACTGAAAGATGTATTCTCCAGTACAATTTTCGGACATTAAATTATGATTTGCACGTTTAATATATTTAGCTTTTTCTTCAGTCCATTGCCGAATAGCCTTTTGTAAACCAGAATAGGTATCTAGTTTATATTTGCCTAATTCATTAAAATAATCTTCTTTTGAGTACTGTTTGTTTAAAATACAATATTGTTTATTATTCAGATTAAAGCAAAAGGCACAATTTTTGCACCCTATACAATCTTCCAAAAACCACGAATCACTGCAATTCCTTGAATGTAATACAAATTTGCTGTTGTAACAATTTTCAGATTGTATGCATTCATAACAACATTCGTTTTCAAAAACAAACAGGCAATCGACACAGTCCTTTGATTTTTCTGCATTATAGCAATAAAGACTATCCTCTAGATAATTTCCTGCAAAACAAAGATAACAATTTTTATTACCGGCATTATAATTCGTATATAAACTATTTACTGTATCTACTGTCATTATGTGTGGCATTGGCACGCTCAATATCAATTCGTGAAACTGCTCAAAAAACGGTCTACCAAAATCAAAATCACGACCATATTTTTTAGCGTCAAATTGATCACTCCACCATATTTCCTTATCGTATACAGTTATTTCTGAGTCCGGTGAATATAGTGAAATAAGTTTTTTTCCAGTTAAATCACATTTGCGTTCATAAAGTTTCCTGTCATTCCGCCAAGTCATACGTCGTTGTTGTCGGCAGTCAGGACATAAAGTCGGTTCTGGAACTAAATATTTCTTACCGCCAATAACAGGACTTACTTTTTCATAAAACTGCCGATCTTCATCTGCTATCTCAAACCCCGTACTGCATTGTTTACATTCCTTCATACCATTAATAAAATAGCTCCAAATCATCCAAATTCAAAATAAAAAGCTCTATAAATTAAATCAAAAACGTTCATTATTTCGTACAACGTTTGCAGTATATGCGAAGAACGTTAACGGTAAAATAGTACATGCCCGCCGGAACGAAGTGAAGGCGGGGCATGAGCATTGCGTTATTTGGTCGATACTGAGTTCATCGAGGGGTAGGCGTATATACCGCTGTTATGTGATGTTTACATTTTAATCCTCAATCTTAAAGCCCAAATATTTCTCATTAATACCGTGCTGTATAGCATAGTCAATAACTAACTTGTATTCTTTAGAATTCCAGTTCTCCTCTCTTGGAATACAAAATACCTTATCTTTCAAAATAATATATACTTTGTTCTTATCCCAAAAATGTGTGTACCACTCATTTTTTATATTTTTTGCCAATTCTTCAGATAATTCAGGCATATCCTCATCTGAAACAGATATTTTATATAAATGCCAGAATTTCGGATATTTTGGATCCTCATGTTTTTCGACTTTGATATATATTAAGTCACTATTATTCAGAATAGTTGGATCATTTAATGATTCAGACAATACAAACCCTTTGAACATATGTTTTTTGTTGTAAAAATGTAAATTTCATATAACGTTCGCAGTTTATAGGAAGAAACTTGCTGGTACAATTATCCAACCAGTGAGTTATTTGGGCGAGCGAAAATCCAGTCTATCTCAAATAGGGAGCGAGCCCTATAAACTGCTGTTATGTGATGTTCATTCCACCACTTTATGTATATTCGTTAGTTTGCAACTCTCTAAAAATGACTTAATACTTGTTCTGCAAGCTCTCCCATATCCATTTCTTTCTTCTTCTCACTTTCTTTAAGGCTTTTTTCTGCTTCCCAGATTACAGGAAACAATTTACTCATCGCTTCGTCATATGAATTGAAGATTTGTCCTTTCTTTGTGGTAGCGGTCTTAGCCATATTCTATAATTAAATATTAAGATAATTAGTAAAAAAGCTATGATTCAGCTTGGGGTCAAAATAATGTTTCCTTTTGATCCAAATTAAGCCTTCACCCTTAGTTATTGAAAGCACTTCTGTTTCTCCGCCAACTGTTTCAGCTTGCATGGTCATTTTTTTTCTTAGCGAGGTTAGGTTTACGAGGGCCTCCGCAAGTTCACACATTTCGGTGATTGGCATCATTGACACCATTTGAACTACTGGCATTGAGAATTCTTCAGTTTTATCCTTGCAGATTTGATATATCGCTTGACTGGTCATATTTAACTTTTTCCTTAGATCCTTTTTCTTTTGCCCTTTGAAGCCAGTTTGCTCGAGAATTCTAGTCGGATATAATTTAAAAACCACATTCAAAAATTTCAGTATATCTGGATGTATGCCGTCCATAAAATTACGTATGACATCATCTTGTGCAAATGGAACAATTTGTGCGGTTGTTCCATCACTTTCAATTTTTATCTCATTTGTCTTCTTGAATTTTATTGTATTATCAAAAACACCCTGCACTTTGAACTCCATTAATGAAGGATAAATTTCCTCATCACCAAAGCCAGCAAATACAACACCGGAATATGGATCTGAGAATATTTCTTTTGTAAGCACCATGCCCGAAATCATCTCGATTTTTTTAATATTCGGTTTGCTTAAATTAACCTCCTTAAATAGTTCTTTAATTATCGCGTCAATTATGTTTTTGTGACGCTTGATGAATGCATTATGAGTTTTGGTGTCGAAATGGCTTGTGAAGGATTTTTTATTAAGTAATTCATATGTCTCAGATATCTGCTGCTTCAAATAATTCTTAATTTCATTTTGATCCATACTTCCCTCTTTGCTCATTTCACTTATTTTTTCACTTGTGGGTTTTACTAGTTCGGCATAAAGATATGCGTTAATTGAATCTTTTATGAATTTTATTTGAATTGATTTAGGAAAAAATTTACTTGAGTTTTTTTCAAGCCAATTAAAAAAGTCGGTTGCACAATCATCTAGTTTCTTGAATTCAATTTTCCGTTCCTTTCTGTATATTTTTGAAATTGTTTCCCAAGGTGTTTCCAGCAAGTTGGCATTACCATAGATCATCATGGCAATTGATTTTGACTTGGATAAGGCAAATAGTTTATTTACAGAATTGTAAATCTTCTTATTTGCATTACTTGACTGAATAGTCACAGCACTATCAGTTGCGAGTACCACAGCTTTTCTATTTAAAACACCAACTTGAGCCGTCATACTATTTATTGTTTTTAGTGTAAATATATTAGCATAGTCCAAACTTTACCCATATATTTAATTATTTTACTGAATCGATTCTTAATCGTGCAAAATATGCTTAAAGTGGTGGAATGAATTTCACATAACGTTTGCAGTATATGCGATGAGTGTTACTGGTATAATTTTAGCACAAAGTGCTAGACCAGTGACAAATGTGGGCGTTTGCCGAGCTGAGACAATAAGCCGCATATACTGCTGTTATATGACCTGAAGCCAATACGTTTGCACATCAAAAACGATGGCTGAGAGCGCAGCGGGGCCGAGCGAAGCGATGGAGTACATGTTTTCCTTTAATCCCGCCTTAGCGGGATTGCTCTTAAAAAGAATCCGATTTTGTTTTTCTCGTTTTGGGTGAAGTGCAGAGGGGTAGGGGTGAATGCACGTAGCTCGAAATTCATTATATTTCCTATTATAAATTGTCAGGTATTTCCTTTCTTATATTTTGGCATTCCCCAATAATCGTTATTTTCTTTTTTGCCCTACTTAGAGCTACATATAAATTTTTTGTATTCAAATTTTCTGGCTTAAGAATTATCACATGGTTAAATTCTAAGCCTTTTGTTAATAGTGTCGTCCCTATTATTTTATTAAAACTTCTGCCAACAAATGATATTCTCTGTCTAATCTTTTGCCCTTCTTCAGCCAAGCTGATCACTCCATTCTCTCCTATATATCTTGCAAAAGTATTTTTTGCTCCATCCCATACATCCCTCCTATAAATATAGCCTCTCTCTCCAGTATTATAATTTTTGATGAATTCTTGAATTTCCTCCATGAGAGCTAACGCTGCTTTTACTCGTTCCATATCTATGTATTCAAAAACATTTATGAATTTTTGATATAAGCTATTAATCTTCTTCCTCTGTTCAGTGTCTCTAACCGTAATTATACTTAACCTTAATACACTCACCTCTGGAGGCGTGTCTGACCATAATTGTCGCAATTTTCTCTCAACCTTGTCCTTAAAAAGGTTTGTTTTCGTCATACAATTAGAAAAAAAGTTCATCATTCCCGAAAAAAGCTCTTCTCCATTTTTATTTTCAATAATATCGAGAAATTTACTAAGAAGCTTGAAGTCTAATGAGTCTACAACTTGCAGTCTTCCATTATAACTTTGTGCAATCTGTTTTTTAGCACTTCCTAATGCAGAATCATCTTTTATGAGTAATAGAACTTCATCAAAATCATTCAGGGAATCGAATATTGCACTTTGTATTTCTCCATGATTTGTTGCATTAATGAAGTTAATTAGTGGTTGCTCTAATCTAATCTGCATCCCCCCTTCTAGCTTTTCACGAACATCTTTCATCCATACTCCTAGTTCTTCATTGTGAGCATGCCACCTATAGGGAGTATGTAGTTCTGTTTCATGCATTTCAAAATTTTGTCTAACCTCCTCCCAATCGATAAGAACATCGCCCCCAATATCAAAGATACCCTGCATTGGGTCTCCTAAGATAATGCAATCCACATGTTCGCTAAGCATTAGTATGAAATCATGTTGGGTTCTATTGCAGTCCTGATATTCATCTACTATAACCAAAGAATATCTTGTACTTAAAAACTCTTGAAAATCATTAATCTCAAATACTTTGATGGCACCCAATCTACACAATTCGTAATCATTGCTATTTTGAGGTATTTCATTTACGCCTGAAATAGATGGATACGCCCTAGAATACCTGACTGCAAATGAATCAATGGTAGAAATATCATATTTTTTATATGAGATATTATTTCGTTTAAACCTTTTTACTAAAGAGTTTACACCTGCATTAGTATGAGTTAAAACAAGGGCTTTTTTTTCTTGCACACCATCAACTAGACGTGTTATTTCTTCAGTTTTTCCATGACCAGCTGGTGCTATTATGTATTCTTTTTTTGGTGGCATTAGCTATATATCCATGTTTTAACTTGTTCAATAGTGGTTTTAAAGTCTCCCTCTGCCATATCACTCCAATGCTGATAAAGCATATTTCCTAGTATTTCGGCAGTATCTATTCTTCTAAATACTTCCTTTTCATGTAAAAATTCAGCCAATTCCATTCTATAAGTTTGGTTAATTTCATTTGGGATAGGGGGAACTTCTCTTATTTCGGCTTTTTGGTGAGCTGCGCAATATTCCAAAATGCTATCAAGTAGACCCCTTGAGGCATCTAGGCATATAGCTTGTTCTGTATTAATGGTTCCTGTATAAGCAAAATCATCAATGCCTGCTTCTATAGGAACTGTCACATCATTATCTCTATATACACAAACAGCATAATCATTATCTTTAAATACTTTTGATAATCTTGGCATTGAAGAGCCTTCTCCAAGTGCAAAATATGCTCCAAAATGCTCAGGTGGTAAGCCTGTGGTAGATAGCCATTTCTTTTTCAATGACCGTAAAATTCCTATCTCTGTTTTTCCTTCACATACGACTACTTTCTTTAAGAAAAACATTTCAGGTTGAGTACGAATAGTACCATTATCTGCGTTATTGAGCCTTCTTATAGTAATATCTCCATCGGCATTTTTCACTCGATAAGTTCCATCTCCTGCAATCTCTTTTAAGGTTATGGGTGAATGTGTAGATATTATTATTTGAGAATTTGAAGTGCTAGCAATTTCTCTTAATGCAAAAAGGACATGTATTAATCTATGAGGGTCAAGACCAGTCTCAATTTCATCAATCAGAATGGTATAATCTTCAAGGTCTTCTCTGGAAATAAGATACTGCGCCATTGCAATTAACATTAACTTTTTACTACCCGAGCCTAACATATAAACAGGCACATTAAATTCATCATTTAGACATAGTGAATCGGCTGAAAAAACATCAAGGTGTGGACTAAGCGGGCTGTGACCCGCACCCCACCTTCTTGTTTCTTCAGAAATAATTTCTGTGCATCGTTCAAACTCTGGAGAAAGGCTACTTTTTTCAAAATTTTCTCTTGCCTGACGACCTACACTTCCAAGAATTTTAGAAAGTTCGTATCGGTCATTTGCCCCCTCATTTTTTCTCATTAATTTTGATAAAATAGTATTGTATCCCCATTTGAAATTCCTTTCAGAATTTCCATCTAATCTAGTTACATTAAAAACATCACGCTTACCATACTTAAGAAGGTCTTCACCTCCCTCATTCTTGACATACCAAAATGGCTGCAGCGAATCATCAATTTGCAAGGAAATCCTTAAAACAGATTCACATGTTGCATGTTCTGAAGCGGTTTTTAACACTTTTTCAGTTGCGCTCCAATAGCTTTTCCTCTGACTCAAGGTTCCATCTCTTTTTAGCTTTGGACTGGAAAGGTCTCCTATAACAATTTCTATTTCTATCGGGTTTTCAACTGGTTTACATTGATAAAAATCAATATCAGTAATATACAAATTTGATTTTGGATACAATGCATATTCAATAGCTGTAATTATTGTGGACTTTGTTGAGTCGCCATGCCCTATCAAACAAATCAGGCCGTCATCATCTGGAACCCACTCTAAGTTACGTATGCCACGAAAATTTTTAATAATAAGCTTTCGAATTTTCATAAATCTAATTTATTAATTTGTATTACAACTAAATCACTTTTTTAAATTAAGCCTTTTTATGGCATATTTGGAATACCATATCAAGAAATCGTAAATATCATCTGCTAGTTGGGGTATACTTACAGAGATTAATCTCATTTTTACCCCTTCTTTCCCCACGCCTGTTGTGAGAATTGACAAACCCATTTCATAACGCGCATTGGGTAAGGTAAGTAATTTAAGGTGCTTTGCGTTGCCATGTATAAGATGCTTGTCTCTAACTAGTTTTAATAAGTCAAACCAGTCAGTTTCATTCAATATTTTATTTATGTATTCTTCATTTTCATCAAATTGCCTATTTTTCTCTCTTAATGCTTTAAAAAACTTTTTGTGTGCATTAAAAGAGGTGAAACTAGGTAGTTTTTCTCCCTTTAAAAAAAATCGCGATAGGCAAATTATTCTATCTGATAAGACTCTTGAGAAGATTAAACAGTTATATAGATCGTATTCAACATACCTTTTGATGGAATTAAATTTTTTAGCCAATTTCTTTTCATTTTCAGTAAATTTCTGCCCCGTCTTTTTTTTCCAGGATAAGCTGTTTTCATATCTGACGGCTATACTCATTTCTGATAGATATCTTTCAAGGCTTAGGTAGAAAAAGTTATATGCCTCATAATATTTATCAATTTCAGTTTGGAAGATTAATTTATTATCTATATTTATTACGTTATGATATTTATCTAGAATTACCCGATTAAGATATTCATCAAGAGGATTTTTTTTAAATTTGGATAGCTCATTCCTTACGTTAATTTTATTTGAGATTCCTTCATATCCAAGATATGAATCATCATTGTATATTTTTTTCATATCTTAGCTTACATGATTTAAAGTTAAATTTTCTTAAGAATACAATTTTTACTATCTATTTAAATATACTGAAATTCTTTGCTACATATTTTTCAAATACAGATATAAATGCCACTAGAATTTATGCCAGCTAATTATTACAGAGAAAGTTACATTTCCATTGTATTCGCTTTCCCCTTGCAAATAAATCGTTTTCACAGAAAACACCATGCCCAACCCCTTCTCTGATCTAAGAAAAACAAAATAGGATTCTTTTTAAGAGCTAGGGCGCAGCCCAAAAGGAAAACATGTATTTCATATAACGTTTCAGGCTGTAAGAAGTTCGACGATGTTACAATATCATGAACATTGCCGAATTTGGGTAACAAAAATAGTGACTCCATCTATAGCGTAAGCGCATCAGATTGGCACTATTTTTTTACCTTACAGCCTGTGTTGTAGGTTGTAGAAAAAAGTTCTATTATAAAATTCGCAATTTTTAAAAATTCCATATTCTATCGAAGGCATCTTCAGCAATTTTTTTTGATCTTTTCTTAATTACGTCAAAATTCCAATCAGAAAAGCTATCTTGATATTCCTTGAAAAAGTCATGCAGATATCTTAGGTTTGCAGAATGTTTTGGGTCTGCTTGAAATACTTTAATTTTTTCAGCTGGGTCTTCTGGTAATCCTGAATTTGAATGTCTAGATATAATAAGTAAATTGCCAATTTTATCGAAAAGTTCAAGTTCTTCCTCTTTTTCAAATTCTTTCTTCAAATTCTGCGAAAGTATATGCTCAATATTTAAATTTCTTTTTGCTAAATCTTTTTCTGGTGAGTATATATCAGTGCGTTGTGCCCCCTTTGTTCCAAAATTATTTATTCTGTCAAATACATAGTTAATTAAAGAAACATTGTCATATGTTACGTTTTCCATAAAATTTGATACAAATTCACCCCTATTCGCTTTTTTCTTTTTTAGCTCTACAACAAACTCATTGATTAATTTTGTGAAGTCTTCTTTTGAGTTAAAAAATTTCATTGCGCTTTTAGCATAAAACTTTTCAACTTCATTACCAATCCTTCCTGATATTACGTTGTTTACAAAATGATAATTTTCTATAGCATCTAAAGCTAGAAAAAGATTTTTATAACTTGCACTTCCACTTTCTTCATAAAATTTGAATATAGAATATATTAATGGGTATGCTTGAGTTACACGAAATAATTTTAAAGCTTGAAATGTTCGATTAATTTTTTTGTAATGATCTTCATTTTTACCCAATGATGTTAAGTTAATTTCCTCAAGCCAATCCTTAACAATATCAGGATCCTGGGACTGTGCTGTTTTGTAGTATCTTGAAAAAGAATATAAATCATTAACAAATTGAGATATTCCAAGTTCTTTTCCGTGGCTTTTTAGATCTTTATAAAGCTTAGATTGTTGAATATGACCTTTTCTAGAAACCCAAAAGTATTTTAACATTCTTTGCAATGAGCTTTCAGCATTGGAAATAATTTCGCTCCATTTTTCCTCAAATTTTTCCACTCCATGTGAAAAGATATAATTTTTCAATAGATCACCAATGTTTAAATCTAAACCGCGTGCATTTGTTCTCTCAAATATGGAAAAAACATCTTCTGTATTTTCTACTTCAATTACTATCACATAGGAATATAGAAGTGCTTTGGTGAAATCACGTAAGTCTTCTTTGTTATAATTGGCTAATTCATCTAAAACATAATTAAAAATTGGTTTAACTTTATTGACCTGTCTTTTTACTGGTTTACCATCAATTCTTTCAGGAAACTTCCCATCCCATTCTCGGTTTGATATATATTCAAAAACATCTCTAATATTTTCTGAAACTACAATTTTATTACCCTGTTCACCAGACCATGCTGAACTTATTGCTATAAGGCCTTGTAGTTCGCCAGCAAATACTGATTCATTGATCTTTTTGGCATGCTCACGTAATGCTATTAGAATAATTGAAATAGTTGTTAATCTTTGCTGGCCGTCTACAATTTTGAAATTATTTTTTTCTGAGACATCAAAGATAAAATTGCCAAGAAATAAATCTTTCGTGCCACTTTCTTTAGTGTCTTTTATATCTTCTATTAATTCTTGAAGCTCATTTCTTCCCCAGTCAAAATTTCTTTGGTAGGTGGGGACAGAAAATTTATAATCACTTCCTTTTAAGATGCCTTCGATGGTTTTCTTCTCTGGTCTAATCATATTAAATATTTTTTAAAAATTGCGAATTTTATAATAGAACTTTTTGCTATTGCCTACAACGTTTGCAGTATATGCGATGAGTGTTACTGGTATAATACGCCGTCAGGCACACCAGTGACAAATGTGGGCGTTTGCCGAGCTGAGGCAATAAGCCGCATATACTGCTGTTGTGGGACCCCGAGGGCAAATGCTAAAATCTCTCATCAGCATTTGCCCGAGAGCGCAGCGCGGGCGAGTGACCCGTCATAGCGTCAGCGGAGATGGGGAGCGAGAGTTCTTAAGGCGCAGAAAATATCTTTGTCGTTATAGTTCCGCCTCAGCGGAATTTCGTATAATCAGAGTTGAAATGCCATTCAAAAATACGGAGTATTTGTACTCGTAAATGATTATGCGAAGACACAAAGAACAATATTTTATGTCTCTAAAACCCGTCAGGGCGCCTTGAGAATTTTTTACAACTAGTTTCTATCGGAACTTAATTGCCGATAAGTATCAGATTTAACGTGTTATCGGAACTTAATTTCGGATAGAAAGGGAGGATGGGTGGGGCAAACATTGGCGTAATGTTGTCCAGTTTTTAGGGTAGCTTGACTTTTTGTTGAATACAAGCTAAAATCTTCCTCCTTTGATGTTGTATCCCGATGAATTATTAGTATTAATTGAATTTATTATAATGGAAGAATGTTTGAAAAGAACGAAGGATGTACTTATTGTAAGGAATTACAGTCGGTCGACGGCGAAGAGCTATTTGGCTTGTCTGCGTGAGTATTTGGGCTTGAAGCATTACGATTATCAAGAGCCAGATGTGGAGCATATCAAGCGGTTTCTTATTACCAAGCAGGAGAAGGGTTATTCATCTCAGACTATCAATTTATATTTGAATGCGATCAAGTTTTATTACTACAAAGTAGCCAAAAGTTATAAGAAGATTGATCTGCAGTTTGCGAAAAGGTCCAAGAAGCTGCCGGTGGTTTTGTCGAGGGAAGAGATCGCTAGGATTTTGGATGTGATTCCAAATCGTAAGCATCGTCTACTGGTAGCTTTGGCTTACGGGGCGGGGCTTCGGGTGAGTGAGGCTGTTGGTTTAAGGGTGAGGGATGTAAATGTGGAAGAGCTGACTTTGCATATTAAAGAGGCAAAGGGGAAGAAGGATCGTATTAGTGTTATTTCTGAAAAATTGTGTGAGGAATTGAAAGCGCAGATGCTTGGCAAAGAGGGTGGAGAGTATGTTTTCGAGAGCCAGCGAGGTGGAAAATTATGCACAAGGACGGCAGGGAAGGTTTTTATGCAGGCGCTCAATAAAGTTGGCATTAGGAAGGCTGCCACCTTTCATTCGCTCAGACATAGTTTTGCGACTCATTTACTCGAAAATGGTACGGATGTACGGTATGTACAATCGCTTTTGGGGCATTCTAGTATCACAACAACTCAGATATATACAGCTGTTACTAATCCGATTCTGAGGCAGATTAGGAGCCCTTTGTAGGCCTATTGATGCTATAATTTCACCATGCAATTTAGCTCAATTCTAAAAGAGGCGATTCCCGTCGTAAAAAAAGCTGGTGAGGCAATTCTTGGCCTTTATCATAAGGAATATAAGGTTTTTGAGAAGGATGATAAATCGCCTGTTACTGAGGCTGATTTGCTTTCTGACAAGATTATCGCAGAAGGCCTTCGCCCTATTGGCTACCCCATTCTCTCGGAGGAATCAGAAGATGATTTGAAGCGTATGGAGTCGGATTGGGTGTGGGTGGTGGATTCTCTGGATGGCACCAATGGTTTTCTGAGCAAGACTGATGAGTTTGCAGTTATGGTAGGCTTGGCCCACAAGGGTGAGCCAGTTTTGGGTATGGTTTATTTGCCTGTCCAAGATAAATTTTACTATGCCACCAAAGGTGAGGGGGCTTATATGATTGTGGGTGATGCCGAGCCAGTTCGTCTTCAGGTTTCGGTACAGGATGATATTCACAAGGCTTCTCTTGTGGTTAGTCGCTCTCATTTGAGTCAGGAAATCAAGGATGCGGCCGAGAGGTTAGAGGTTGGCGGATACACGCAGTGTGGTAGTAATGGAGTCAAAATGGGTTTGGTAGCCGAGGGTAAGGCAGATCTTTACTTCAATCCCACCGACAAAATGGGACAGTGGGATTTGTGCGGCCCTCAAATTATTGTGGAAGAGGCTGGCGGTAAGGTTTCAGGCGTTCGTGGCGAGAATCTTATATACAACCAGAAGAATGAGAAAAACCCCTATGGGATAGTTGCGACAAATGGCGCACTTCATGACCAAGTAATAGATGCATTTTCATCTATTTAATTAGTGACATTGGCTCAGTAATAGGTTCCGGTGGCTCAGGCGGCTCAGGTGGAATCATGCCCAAACTACTCCAGCTATTTCCATATTTGTTACCGGGGCTCCAGATGACAAAGTCATTGGCTCCGCCATCGTATGTACCGCGGACTTGTTCTTTGACGAACCAAGGTCCAAAACCGGGTATTCTGAGAGGAAATCCCTGTACCCAGGTGCGAATTTCTGCGTTTCCATCAGCGGCTGCTACGAATTTGGAGATAGAATCCTGGATGAAGGGGTATGGGTCGCCGTATGGGTTTGTGAATCCGTTGTAGCCTGGGCTGATATGCGATGGGTATACCATGGGGTATATCACATCTACGCTCTTGGCAATTTCTGGAATGTATTGACCAACCAAGCTCCAGTCTATATTTCCGTAAATGGTGGCTCCAAAAACGTCCACTCCCAGTTTGATTTCATATTCATCTGTGACTTCCTTGGCATTTTTCAAAAAATCATTAATTACTTCCCATCGTTCCTGTGTTGTTTCGTCGTAATAGTAGTCAAGACCGTAGTGATATCCGTCAGGAAAGCGTATGTAGTCATACTGAATTTCATCAAAGCCCATCTTGGCCGCTTCTCGAGTGATAAGCAGGTTGTAACTCTGAACTTCCGGGTTCGAAGGGTCGAGCCACCGATAATCAAAATAACTTCCGCCTTGATACTTAATTCTCCACTCCGGTTTTCTTGCACTGGTGTATGGGTCGTTGAAGACCACTTGTCTGGCGATTACATAAATGTCTTTTCTGTGTAGTTCTTTTATTATGGATCTGAGTTTATCCAGTGTCGTACTACCTGGATTGATTGTTGTTAAGTAGGCACTCTCCGGAATAAAGGCGAGTTGTCCTCCACTCAATTCTATGTCCATCACTACGGCGTTTCCACCAGAGGCAATCAGAGCATCAATGATGTCCATAAAGTTAGCTGATGCTGCTGTACCAGCAGTTACATATATTCCACGAATGCTGTCATGCTCTACCTTTTTTTCTACAAAAAGAATCTCCTTAAGTTCTTCGCTGAGTTTACTGGTATATAAGTAGATAGGTGTTACATAGAGTGCATCTGCATCCACTGCCTGTACATCTTGTATGGCCTTTTCCATCCATATTCGTTTCTGTTCAGTAAATTCATACGTGGTACTGGTGACGGCCCATATAATTACCACGAGTGCCATTAATGCAACGGTAAGACTCCAGCGACAGCACTTCTTCCATGTTTTATTAGAGACTGACATTTTCGAAGTGAGTTATTTTCCTTTCATTGTGAAGTTCTAGTGCTAGAACATCTATTCTCCATAGTATATCTGTTTTTCTGTTCTCATTGAGCCAGAAAAGGGCAGTTTTTTCAATCTTTTTGAGCTTTCTCAGGTCTACGGCTTCCTCTGGTCTGCCGTAAGTTCCTGATTTTCTGGTTTTGACTTCAATAAAAACGATTTCATCTTTCTTGGGGCTCTTGGCTATCAAATCAATCTCCCCTGTTTTCTTTTGATAATTACGCTCCAATATCTCATATCCCTTTTCCGACAAATAGCTTTCAATTATTTGCTCCCCCTGCTGGCCCAGATCTTTATTATTCACTTATGTGAAGAGAGTTAGGGTGAATGCTGCACCTACCGGAATAAGTAGGTTGTCGTCTATCTCAAAGCCAAAGATACGGATTGCGGGTATCTCCAGAAACATACCAACGAAACAAGCGGCAATTACAGCGTAGATATTTGGGAAGAAATAGTAGGCGAAAGGTATTGAAACCAAAATTCCCGCAAGATTTCCTTCTATATGTTTGTTGGGGTTGAGTTTAGTGCTGATTTTTCCAAAATGACGGCCAACAATGTTAGATACTGCATCCCCAACACTCAAAATTAGAATACCGGCGTAGGCGATGTTTCTTTCAAACAATACCAAAGCAAGATAGGCGCCAATTGTGAAGAAGAGGACTCCTCTGCCTGGGAACTTTTTCAGGTGATGATCTCTCTCAAAAAAACTGAGAACCCTTTTTATGGCTGACAATTTCTCCCTTTTTACCATCAAAGAAGTGATGGCACCACCGATGATCATTCCTAATAGAATTTTGTTATCAATGACATTGTAGTGATACAGAAAAAGCAGTCCAATACCGTAAAGAATATGAAGGATCTGCCGGCGGAATTCTAGTTTGTGCATGCTTTATTTTTTTTGGGTTGATTGATGGAAAGGCGGGTTCTATGGTACCTTAGAATAGCTATTTTTCCTAGTAATTATGATCATCAAAATAGAAGATTTAGAGGGTCAGGAAATTGAACTCTTGGCTCCTTACGCAGTCAAGAGTGCCGAGAGTAAGGGGCGATCTTTTTCGGAGAAGGAAGACCCGTATCGAACCTGTTTTCAGAGGGATCGCGATCGGATTATCCACTCTAAAGCCTTTCGTAGACTCAACGGAAAGACACAGGTTTTTATTGCCGGGTACGGAGATCATTACCGTTCGCGGCTTACTCATAGTATGGAGGTGGCTCAGTTTGGCAGAGATATTGCTCGTATGCTCAACCTAAATCAGGATTTGGCCGAAGCTATTGGATTGGCTCATGACCTGGGACACACACCTTTTGGTCATGCTGGTCAGGAGGCTATGAATGAGGTGATGGAAACCTTTGGTTCCCGTTTTGAGCATAATGAGCAGAGTTTTCACGTGGTTCACGAACTGGAACGAAAGAGTGATGAATACCATGGGCTTAATCTGAGCTTTGAAGTTCTGGATGGCTTGCTAAAGCATCGTACTCGTTACGATCGGCCAGAAGCTTTTGACCATCATATGCCTTCTTTGGAAGCTCAGGTGGTTAATATTTCTGACGAGATTGCCTATCAGAGTCATGATATTGATGATGGTCTGAGATCAGGAATCCTTACGAGTGAAGGGCTTATGGATCTGGATATCTGGAAGTATGCAGCTGCCGATAAAGCGCCTTCAAATACACCCGCAATTCGCAAATATCAGATGGTAACTAGTATTATCTCTCTTTTGGTCAACGATTTAGCCGGTAATACTAATAAAAATCTGCAGAATCTGGGTATTAAGTCAGTCTCTGATATTTATGCGTACGATGGTCAGATTGCTCAGTTCTCGGATGAAGTTAATCGGATGGCGGGACAGTTAAAGGATTATCTTTTTGGCAATTTTTATAATGCAAAAGAGGTCATGAAGTACAATGCTGAAGGAAAAAGAGTAATTTTGGGTCTTTTCAAAATATTGCACGAGAATCCTGAGAATCTTCCGGCTAAGTATCAGGCGCGACTTGATGATGAAGAGAAGTATGTGGTGGTTAAAGACTACGTTGCCGGAATGACTGATAGCTATGCCATGGATATCTTTGCCAAATTATCCAAACATTAATGCACTGTGCCAAATGTAAAGCATCGGAGACTAAGGTGGTTGATTCCCGTGTAACTGAGGGGGGTCGAGTGATTCGCCGTCGGCGTGAATGTGAGAAATGCGGGAATAGATTCACTACGTTTGAACGTGCCGCGATGGGTAATCTGATGGTGAAAAAAAAAGATGGCACTTACGAAATCTACAGCCGTAATAAGTTGGAGCAGGGGATTTGGATTGCCTGCGGAAAGAGGCCGGTAACCAAAGAGCAGATTGATCAGATGATTAATGATTTGGAGGATAAATGGGCATCCAACAAAAAAACGGTTGAAAGTAAGACCATCGGCAACGACGTGACAGAGGCGCTGAAAAAACTAGACCACATAGCTTATATCCGTTTTGCCAGTGTATATAGGAATTTTAAGGATGTGGATGATTTTAAGGAGGAGTTGAACAAATTGTTGGAGTAGGGCTAGTGGAATGTTAGTGTAGAATTTGATTAATGAAAAAGGAACTCAAAGATTATCTTAAGACTCTTCGAGCTTATGGGCTCAATAATAATATTCCTAATGTTACCGATGAGGTGGGGCAATTTCTGAATATGCTTATTCAGGTGAAAAAGCCCAATAATATTCTTGAAATTGGGTGTGCTAATGGTTATTCCACAATATGGATGGCAGAAGCGGCGGAGAAAATTGGTGCCAGAATTCATACAATTGATCACAGTGTACCGAGTTTTGCTGAAGCTAAGAAGAATCTTGATGAGATTGGGTTTTCCGGTGTTGTTGAATTCAGCTTTGGAGATGCCGAAGAAGTGATTATTCAAATGGATGATGGGCTGAGGTTTGACTTTGTTTTTGTGGATGGTGAGAAGGCTTCCTATTTGGATTTTTGGCATGTGATTCAAAGTCATCTGACGTCAGAAGCAGTGATTATTTTCGATGACATGATGGCTTTTCCTGAAAAGACAGCATCTTTCTATGATTATATCCAGTCTGCGGAGGGGGTTGATATATTACTTATTCCCATTGATAAAAATGATGGTATTCTTCTGATAATAAAGCATTAAATATGAATCGTCGTTTTCTTATAATTGTTTGCTTCCTGGCGTTTGTGATTTATTTGGTCGGCTTCCGAGATAATGTCAGTTTTCTGAAAATTCATACGCATGCTCAGGGGTCTTACAAGGTGCAGATTGAGTTGGCCATAACTGATGAGGAAAAACGTCTTGGATTAATGGGGCGAGAAGAACTTCCTGAGGGTACTGGAATGCTTTTTGTCTATGAAGAAAATTCCGATCCGATTATGTGGATGAAAAATATGACATTTCCCATTGATATTGTTTTTATTGGAGAAGATAAAATGATTAACTATATCGAAAAGAGTGCTGAGCCATGTAATGCTAAGTTTGACAGGCAATGTAATCGTTATGGGTCAGCTTTTCCTTCAAAATATGTCCTTGAGTTGCCTGCCGGTTTTACGTCGAAAAATGGTATTGATTGGAGGGATCAGGTTGTGATGCCTTTAGGAATCTAGAGATTCTAAATATTCAATAGCTCTTTTAAGTTGAGGGTCCTTGCCGGCTTCGATGTCTTCGATGGTTCTTTCGACAATTATATCAGGAGTGATGCCACTCTCATTGATATTCTGATCATTTGGGGTGAACCATTTTGCTATGGTTACCCTTAGGCTGGAGCCACCAATCAAATTCTCTACACTTTGAACTGTGCCTTTTCCAAAGCTCTCTACACCAATAATCGTACCTCGATTGTGGTCCTGAATAGCGCCTGCCACTATTTCGGAGGCTGAAGCACTTCCCTTGTTAATCAAAATAACTAAAGGCAGATTGGCCATTCGTGCCTGTCCGTTCACAAAAATAACTTCATCTTCTTCCGGGTTTCTTTTCTTGATTGTTACCACCTTTTCTTTCTCCAAAAACTCCGAGGTTATGTCTATGGCTCCATCTAAATATCCTCCACCGTTGTATCTTAAATCCAGTACAACACCTTTGGGCCTTTGAAGTAGTATTTCGCTGATAGCTTTGCTGAATTCCTGTTTGGTTGTGTCTCCGAACTGATTTATCTCTATGATGGCAATGTCCCCTTTTATACGCCAATCAATACTGTTGATATTTATCATATCTCTGGTAATCCGTATTTTAAATGGCTCACTGTAATCTCTTCGAAGTATCGTCAGAGTAACTACACTACCCTTTTCACCTCTTATCTTCATAACAGCCTGTTCCAGGGTCATGTCTTCAGTTGTCGTACTATCCACTTCGTAGATAATATCCTCCGGCTGAAGTCCAGCTTTCTGGGCGGGTGAGTTTCTTAATGGTGAAATAACGGTTATCATGCCGTTTTTTAATGTTAGCTCCGCTCCAATTCCCTCTAAATGTCCCTGCATGCTTTCTTGAAACTCTCGATTTTCTTTGGGGGTCATAAAGCTTGTGTAGGGATCTTTGACTGATGCCACCATCCCTTTAATAGCACCAAAAATCATGTTCTCAGTTACTAGTGAATGTGGATCAACGTAATTACTGCTCAATACGTTCCAGGCATCCCAGAAAATCTGCATGTTAATGGTCTCTGCTTGGCCCATGGTAGAGGTAATAGTCGTTTTAGGTGCCATCCCCTGCTGGATTTGGTTATGGCTCACTCCGGCGTTCCAGCCCAGCATAAATACGAAGGTCATCAAAAGAAAAAGCCCAATGTATTTGGGTGTTCCGGATGATTCTTTGGTTGTGTAAGTCCTTTTCATTCGAGTTATAGCTTAACTGAAGAATCCTTTGCTCTGAGGCTTGATGTCCAGTTGAGATTCTTTGACCAGCTCATCATAAAGTTTTTTTTCTTTGGTGGATAGTTTTTTTGGGATATCTATTTTCACTTTAACGATATGTTCTCCTTTGGCTGTGCTTCCCACTTTGGGCACGCCGTAATCTTTGATTCTAAGTATACTTCCGCTTTCCGTACCGGCCGGTACAATCAGCTTGGCACCTCCGTGAACAGTCTTAACGGTAATTTCATCGCCCATAATAGCCTGAAGCACATGAATATGCTCCGTTGTGTAGATGTCATCTTTGATTCGTTCAAAATCTCTACTGGGCGCGACACTTATGTGTAGGAATAAATCTCCAGTAGGCCCCCCCTGCAAACCTGCTTCCCCTTTGCTGGCTAATCGAATAACGGCTTGATCATGAATACCTGCTGGGATTTTTGTCTTGATTCGTTGGGTCTTGAGCATCCTACCTTCTCCCTTACAATTTTTACACTTCTTTTCAGGAATCTGACCTGCTCCTTCGCAAGTTTGGCAGATGGCGGCTGTCTGAATCTGGCCAAAAGGCGTTCTTTGAAGCCTCACTTGTTGTCCGGTGCCCGAGCAGTCTCCACAGGATTTAAGTTTAGTTCCAGGTTCTGCTCCGATTCCTTTACAATTTTCACAGGCGGTAAATATTGAAAGTTCAATTTCTTTGCTGACGCCAAAAACTGCTTCTTCAAAGCTGATCTGCAAGACCATTTCAATGTCGCTACCTTGTGTGGGTCCTTTTTTTCGGCTTCTTTGTTGTCCACCACCGAAAAAAGAATCAAAAATATCTCCAAAATTGCCTCCAAAGTCTACATTCACATTCTTAAAATCAAAACCTCCAAATCCAGCACCTCCAGAGCTTTGTCCGGCTGAACCGAATTGGTCATATTGACTTCTTTTTTGTTTGTCACTGAGTACCTCGTAAGCTTCAGCTGCTTCTTTAAATTTCTTTTCATCCCCTTTTCCTGTGTCGGGGTGGTGTTTTTGCGCCAGCTTTCGGTAAGCTTTCTTTATTTCTGTTTCCGATGCGTTTTTCTCGACCCCAAGGGCCTTGTAGTAATCCATTCTTTAATTCAAAATTCAAGATTCAAAATTCAACACTCCAAAGTAATTTAGCTTGTAGATTCTACTTAAAAACGATGGAAAAATCAATGTTCCGCGTGTAATATAATTGCAGTATGAAAATAAATGAGCTCAACTTCATGATCGGGGGTAAGGCTGGTGAGGGAATCGAGGTTCCCGGGAATATGTTTGCTAAACTCTGTATGCACGCGGGGCTCTGGCTTAATTCAACTCAGGAATTTTATAGTGTAATCAAGGGGTACAACAATATTAATCAGATTCGGGTTTCTGAGCAGCCGGTGAAGTCTCACAATAACCACTATGACCTTGTTCTTTCCATTGATGACGAGACGGTAGAGCGTTATATAGATGATATTGTGCCGGGAGGTGGCCTGGTATACGACCCTTCTCTGGTTGCGGGTAAAGTAAAACGGGACGATATAAATCTTTTTCCTGTTCCGATGGTCGAGATTGCCAAAGAAAAGGTGGGACTCGGGCTTGCTAAGAATATCGTGGGAATCGGTGTTTGTATGGCACTTCTGGATTACGATATTCAACCTCTTTTGGATTTAATCGTGAAGACTTTTGCCAGAAAGGGCGATGAAATTGTAAATAAGAACATTGATGCGGCTCAGGCTGGTTATAATTATGTGAAGGAGCACTTCAACCGCGAATTCAATTATCATCTCAGGCCTATTAAGGAGCCTGTGAAGAAGTTCTTTGTGAATGGCAATCAGTCTATTGTATTCGGGGCTATCAAAGCTGGGCTAAAGTTTGTTTCCGAGTATCCCATGACCCCCAGTTCGTCTATTCTACATGCGGCGGCGAAGCATGCTCAGCAATATGACATTTCGGTGAATCATGTAGAGGATGAACTTTCGGCTATTAATATGGCCATCGGAGCCGGTTACGCGGGAGTGCGCTCTATGGTAGCTACTTCTGGTGGTGGTTTTGCTCTGATGACCGAGGCTATTGGTATGGCGGGAATGATTGAAACTCCGGTGGTAATTGTAGAAGTTCAGCGTCCCGGTCCTTCTACCGGGCTTCCCACACGAAGCGGGCAAGGAGATTTACGTCAGGTGATGCATGCCAGCCAGGGCGAGTTTCCTCGTGTTGTACTTTCGCCTGGAACTCATGAGGAAGCTTTTTATATGGCTCATGAAGCATTTAATTTGGCTGAAAAATATCAATGTCCTGTTATTCTGATTACAGAAAAATATTTAGGCGAGGGTCATGCGACTTTACCTTTTCTAAAAACTGATGATCTTACCGTGGATCGCGGCAAGCTTTTGAAAGAGGAAGAAATCAAGAAGGATTTTAAACGGTACAAAATTACTGCGGACGGTATTCCTCCTCGCTCAATTCCAGGGCAAAAGGGTGGTGCCCATTGTGCGACTACTTACGAGCACCTTGAATCGGGTTATTTCACGGAAGAGATTGAGCCGGTTAAGGAAATGTATGCCAGACGCATGAAAAAGATGGAAACAATTGAGAAGAATTTACCTTCTGTTGAACTTGAGGGCGATCCTGATGCGGATTTTACGATTGTTTGTTGGGGGGCAACTTATATGCCGGCATCTGAGGCAATCGACATGCTTGCTCGTGATGGAATTAAAGCCAATATGCTTCATATTAAATACATGCTTCCACTGCAGCCTGGTGTTCGGGAAGCTTTGGAACAAGCCAAACGTCCTGTTTTGGTTGAGGGTAATTACACTGCTTTACTTGGTGGCGTGATTACGGAAAAAGCAGGCGTTGATATTCAGAGTAAAATCCTCGATTACTCTGGCAGACCTTTTACTCCCGATAAGATTTATGAAGAAATTAAGAAATTAATCAAATAACAATGCCTCGAAGTCCAAAAGACTACACATCAACGGAGGGTAAACCCAACTGGTGTTCCGGATGCGGAGATTTTGGGATCGAGATGGCGATGAAGCAGGCTATGGCTCAGCTTGATTTGGATCCTGATAAGGTTATGCTGATTTCCGGAATCGGTTGCGGGGCGAATATGCCCAGCTGGTTTAGTACATATGGGTTGATTACCCTTCATGGTCGGGCAGTTCCTGTAGCTACAGGGGCGCATTTGGCCAACCATGAGCTTTCTACTTTCGTAGAGGCTGGCGATGGGGATGCTTACGGAATCGGCATGGGACATTTTATTCACGCCATGCGTCGCAATCCAAATATGACCTATATAGTAGGTAATAACACGGTATATGGACTGACCAAGGGGCAGGTTTCCCCAACATCGGCCAAAGGTTGTATTGGCCCATCTACGCCTTTTGGAAATCCTGATCCGGCCGTTAATCCTCTTGCTTTGGCACTGGCCAATCACTGCAGTTTCGTTGGGCGAGGCTATGCCGGTAACCTTCCGCATTTGGTTAACTTACTCAAAGAGGCTCATAACCATAAAGGTTTTGCTTTGGTCGATATTCTTCAGCCTTGTGTGACTTATTCCAGAGATAAGGGCTATAAGTACTATCAGGATCTGACTTACAATCTACAAGAATCTGGGCATGATAGTTCTGATTTGGAGGCAGCCATGAAAAAGGCATCTGAAGCTCCGGAAAAGTATCCGATTGGTATTTTTTACCAGGAAGAACGACCTTTATATGAAGAAGAATTGCCTCAGTTCAAAAAAGGTCCATTAGTCAGTCATGACATTAGTAATGTGGACGTTACGCCTCTATTTGAGGAGTATTCGTCTTAGGCTAACAAAAAGAAGGCAATTGATATGAGTGTTGCCAGCCAGCCAAGCGGTATGGCTCCAATAATTCCTAGTAGAAATCCAGCATCATAACCGATGCCTGTGTTTGGGATGGCATACATTTTGATGTCCAGAAAAAAGCGCACAATTATCGTATATGGAGCAATGATTCCGTGCCAAATTCCCATTAAAAAGCCTGACGTTCCTTCGGTTAACGCGGAACTGTCCCCCGCAAAAGTACAGCCGGTAAGTAGCAGGCTGATAAGTCCGAGGAAGATGATTTTTTCGAGGTTTCTATTCATAAGTCTTGTATTTGATTACCCATATTATATGCTAGAATGAAAAAAATGAAACAAACATAATTATGGATGAACATCATGGAAGAACAGAGGTGTTACTTAATGAGGAAAAGATTTACAAGCCTTCAGCTAAAACTCTTAAACATGCTCTGATAAAACAGTATAAGGCCACTGCCGCTAAGGCTGCGAAGGATCCCGAAGGCTACTGGGAAAAGGCTGCGGAAGAGCTAGAATGGTTCAAGCACTGGACTGCCGTACTTGACGACACTAATGCGCCGTTTTTTAAATGGTTCACCGGAGCGGAGTGTAATATCGTTCACAATGTGCTCGATCGTCATATGGGAACACCTGTCGAAAAGAAGACCGCTATTATTTGGGAAAATGATGGTGGTGCTAAGCGTAAACTGACTTATGGCCAGCTTAATCGGGAAGTATGTAAAATGGCTAACGGTCTAAAGAATCTGAAAGTCCGAAAGGGGGATCGAGTGGCAATTTACATGCAGAATACCCCCGAAATTGCGATTGCCATGCTCGCTTGTGCCAAAATCGGTGCGGTGCACAGTGTGGTTTATGCTGGTTACTCAGCCCACGCACTTCGGGAACGAATTGATGATCAAGCAGCTAAAGTTTTGATTACTTCTGACGTCGGTTTTAGGGGTGGAAAGGTAATCGACATGAAAAGCTTATGCGATGAAGCTGTGCAAGGTTCAGCTTCGATTCAGCATGTTGTGGTTCATCGTCGTGGTGACAAGCCCGTTAAAATGAAGATGAATCGTGATAATTTTTGGGATGCACTTGTAGAGAGTCAGCCAGATAAATGTGAAACTGTTCCGGTTGATGCGGAGCATCCACTTTTTATTCTTTATACTTCTGGTACCACTGCTAAGCCAAAAGGAATTGTGCATGTACATGGGGGGTATATGGTTGGGGTCAATCGCACTTTTCAGTGGATTTTCAATATTAAACAGGATGATATTTACTGGTGCACGGCCGATCCGGGATGGATTACGGGGCATAGTTACATTATTTATGCGCCCCTTATGGCTGGTGTGACTACTCTTATGTTTGAAGGGGTGCCAATCTATCCTCAACCCGACAAAATCTGGAGAATAGTTAAAAAATATAAGGTAAATATTCTGTATACGGCTCCTACTCTTATCCGTACGCTTATAAAGTTTGGAGATAAGTGGCCGAACAAACATGATCTTTCTTCTTTGCGCCTACTGGGGTCGGTGGGCGAACCGATTAACCCTGAAGCTTGGCGCTGGTATCACAAAGTGATAGGTAAAAAGAAATGCCCCATAGTAGACACTTGGTGGCAAACAGAGACTGGTATGATTATGATAACGCCTCTGTCTGCTATGCCACTTAAGGCAGGTAGCGCTACGCTACCTTTCCCCGGTATTCAGGCCGCTGTTCTCGATAAAAATGGAAAAGAAGTACCTCCTGGAAAAGGTGGTTTTCTGGTCATCAAGAATCCCTGGCCATCAATGCTCAGGACGGTTTATCGGAATGAAAAACGATATCTTTCGACTTATTGGAAGGAATTTCCCGGTTATTATGAGACTGGTGATTTGGCCCACATTGATAAAGACGGATATTTCTGGATTCAGGGTCGTAGTGATGATGTTCTTTCTATCGCAGGTCATCGTATCAGTAACGCTGAAATCGAAAGTGCACTGGTCTCACATCCAAGTGTTTCCGAGGCAGGAGTCATCGGTAAGCCTCATCCCATTAAGGGTGAAAGTGCCAAAGCTTTTGTTATTCTAAAACAGGGCAAAAAGGGCTCTGATGAGTTGATTGCTGCACTCAAAAAACACATCAGGAAAGAACTTGGCCCTATTGCTGTGACGGATGAAATTGAGTTTGTGGATACACTTCCAAAAACCAGAAGCGGTAAAATTATGAGGCGCGTCATAAAGGCCCGTGAACTTGGGCAGGATGCCGGAGATACTTCTGGATTAGCTGATTAATTATTCCCTTTCAGGCTCCATTGGCTCTTCTTCCACTTTCGGGGCGGCAACCATTCTTTGAACGACGGTGATCTCTTTTGGATTTGGATTGATACTATTACCTGATTGGTCCTTGATGTCTTTGAGGGTGATTTTATACCTCTCTAAATCCTGCTTGCTTACGCCTTTTAATTCTAGTTTGCTGACGCTGGCATCAATAACTTCTGCATAAATCACTTTTATTTCATCAGTTGTCACCGAATCGATTTCATTAGCATCGGTAATCGTATAATTAATTGCATCACTTCCGCTGTTTACTTCAATTGGTTCATTCCAGTAGATTTTTATAGTGTTTAAGTCTTCAAATACCTGTTCAATAGGGTAAGGAGAAGAAGTATCAGTTTTCAATTGAAGATCCAAATTCAAATCGCCGACGGGATAACCTTGCCATATTGCCTTATTCTCCATGCTATTGAAATCTGTACTGCTAATTTCACTATCCTCATGAGACTCTACTGTTACGGTGTATCTTTTGTTGTCACCGGATTGTTTAATAATGCGTACTTGATAAGCCTTGTTGGGCAACAAAGTTCGAGGAAGCTGGTAAGAATAGGAGACAGTACTTTTACTTCCGGCTGGAAGAATTAACTGGGTGCTGATTACCTTAAAATCCCCTTCAGTTTCTACGGTCGCTCCCAGTGTGTCGCTTTGAACGGTAGCAGAGGCAGGTATGTAAACTCTTAAATATCCTTTATAGTCATCCGCATAAATGTTTTTTGAGCCAGGATATCGCACAACGATTTCGGTGGTGATTTCAGGGACTTCTTTTCTAATATTCACATGATGATAGATCTCCTTAATCAAATATCGGTCGGCTTTTTTACTGCCAAGGTTGGCCAGATTAACCGCCAGGAAGTCCGAATTCTCTGGCAAACTCATGATGTTGCCCCAGCCTTTATTTTCGATTTTTCTCTGCATGCTCTCGCTGCGGAACCACATATACAGGTCTTTGGATTTTAGAGCCTTTGTGACAACGGCCCTTGTTTTAAATGGGTGCCATTTAGCCTTTGGTATAAGACTGGCAGCCAGTTCTCCAAGAATACTTTTTCGTTCAATCAGGGCCGTTTCGTCGTGCCGGTCAACGTCGTTAACAATGTCAGTAAGTTCTTTAAATAGGTTGTCTGCTGTTACTTTTTCACCATCAATTTCTATTCCGCCCAATTGCTCAACTAAATCTTCTATCATGCTAAAATTCACCACAACAATTCCGTCTACGTCACTGTCCGGGAATTTCTTTTGGTAAAAATTAATCAGTGTTGTGGCACTTGATGGAAAATTCGGATCCCAATTTGCATCTCGGAAGGTATAGCCCTCATACCATTCATTTTTTAATAGTTCTTCGTGAGGGTAGGGGGGTGTTATATAGGTATCGGTGTCGATTTCGTAGGAATTATGAAAAGAGATATCGGATACAAAGCCCATTGTTGTACTGATTTCGCCGTAACCTGTAATAAAGCCACCGGTTGGTCTGGTTTCGTAATTGTTTTGAAGTAAAATCAGGTAGTCTTTATGAATAAAGCCCAGTCGTAGGTAGTTGTTGGCAAAAAAACGAAGCTCTCCCATCGATATATAGCAAATCAGTAGAATCCCGAAGATGATTCCGAGAAGAATGATGAGCCATTTTTTAAAGCCTCCGCCGAGTTTGGGGAGTTTTAATGAAAATCCTGTTTTTTTTTCTTGATGTTTATATGGGCTGTATCCGCTTGGTTGCATATTGATATTGGTTCTTGGCAATTCTACGATATTACAGAGTTATTTTCAATGGCTTCACAGTTATTTTTTTAATGTGAGGCATGTGTTAAAATGACATTTAAGAAATAAAAACTAAATTTCCAATATCATGAAAAAGAAAAGTATTAATAGTGAGCGTGAAACTAAAATTGCCGTAGTCGGAACCGGAATGGTCGGTTCATCTTTTGCTTATGCGGCTATGATCAAGGGGCTTGCGGCTGAACTGATTCTGATAGATGTCAGTGAAGAGCGTGAAATGGGAGAGGTGATGGACCTTAGTCATGGACTTATTGGTACAGAAACAGGTGCTGTGAAAGGGGGTGATTTTCATGACTGTCAGGATGTAGACATTGTTGTGATTACAGCTGGAGTTGCTCAAAAGCCCGGTGAGTCCAGACTTGCTTTGGTGAATAGGAATGTAAAAATCATGAAGTCCATTATCAAAAAAATGGGTAAGCTTCGTCCTGATACAGTTGTGATTGTGGTTTCCAATCCTGTTGATATT
>SDBT01003380.1_pt1 | contig 27669 bp, 20 predicted proteins | sample 2277101 | NCBI WGS metagenome assembly SDBT01 (sample SAMN10404973, study PRJNA504765) | marine sediment metagenome | isolation source: marine sediment core GS10_PC15, 103 cmbsf | place: Arctic Ocean: Southern Knipovich Ridge | collected 2010 | reverse complement strand
AAACTCAATAAATTTTACCGATCTGAAAAGTTATCTGATTTACTGGACTTACCCGAACCAAGATTTGATCTTCTCGATCTGAATAAATACCTCTTCCATGCTCATCTCCCGGTAGGAGCTACCAGAGGATGTCCATACAATTGCAGCTTTTGTTCGGTTACCCGATTTTATGGTCATTCTTTAAGGCTTAGACCTATTGATGGAGTTATCAGAGATATTAAAGCTATTAAATTATTAGGGAGGAAAAAAATCATCTTTGTTGATGACAATCTTACCGCAGATAAAGAATATGCCTTAAGGTTATTTGAATCTTTAATTCCTTTGAAGATTAAATGGTGGGGGCAAAGCAATATAAGCATTGGCAACGAGCCAGAACTTTTAAAATTATCAGCTAAAAGTGGCTGCCAAAGTTTATTCATCGGAATCGAGACTATTGATCAAAGAAATTTGAAAGATGTTAATAAAGGTATTAACCAGGTAAGCTTATATGAAAAACTACTTAAGAACATACGGAAAAATGGGATAGTTTGCGAAGCCTCTTTGATTGTGGGGTTTGACAATGACGATGCATCTACTTTCAAGGAGATTTTAAATTTTCTCATCAAAAATAAATTACCTCTCCTCTATTTATTCATTTTGACACCTTTTGCAGGAACCAGACTATATGAAGAATTAGAAAAAGAAGGAAGGATCATTCATAAGAATTGGTCTAAATATGATGGATCAAATGTCGTTTATTCACCAAAACTTATTAGCGCTAAAGAATTGGAATCAAGTTACTGGCAAACTCTGCAAAAATTTTATTCCATTCCCTCAATCCTTAGACGGCTTTTTTCTCTGCCTATTAAAAATAAACATAGTACTTTAATAACAAATATTATTTATAATCGGCTTACAAAAAAGAAACTTCATCCTTTCTCACTTTGGTATTGGCCGGGTTTAAAAATCCTTACCCCATTTTTAAGATATTTAAAAGGTATCCAGTAAGGGCAATTCATGAATTGCCCTTACTGGATAGCCGAGGCTTGTATGGGTGGACCTCCGTGTCCACCCTTATTCCTTCGACAGGCTCAGGACAGGTCGGGCCGACAGAGACGTCGGCCCTACATTCTTGCTGGAGAGTCCCGAATATCTACTCTTTACCTAAAAAAACGGGGAAAGTCCTGATGAATAATTCTATTGGCAGTTGAATATTTTAAGAATATGATTTTTTAAAATGGCACTAAAAAGAAGGTTAGAAATGTCTTGCTGATATTTCCTTCCAGCACCGAGCTGACCGATGAATCCTCCCCGGGATATTTTGGTCGGGGGCATATCAACAGTATCTTCTCAATTTTCCCCTGTTAAGACATTTAATATTTGGCTCTTTTCTGAAAAAATGTCTTCAAAACAGCAATTACTCCGTATATAAATACTTCGAGTGAAGAGAGGGGATTGGTAATTAAAAAGAGGAGGTATCTCTGGATAAAGAAGATGGGATTTCGGAAAAGCAGACCCAGGTTAAAGATAAAATACTCCTTGTCCCTGATATTTTCTAACTCCCGGGAGGTAAACTCCGGGGTTTCATAATTTGATTTGTTGAAATTTATGGCTTCAAAGTCAAAACCCTCCTTCAGGTAACCCCTTTCTTTACAAATCTCAAAAAGTTTTGAGCCGGGAAGAGGATTGGCAATATAGAACCCGGCACTGGTCAACCTCAATTTTCTGGCAAAGGAAAAGGTTCGGCGTATCTGCTCTTTGGTTTCCCCGGGAAAGCCAACAATAAAAAAGGAATGGGTCCGAATCTTTAATCTCTGAATAATTCTGGTCAATGATTCCACCCGGGCTAAATTTAAGGGCTTCTTGATTATCTTCGACAAAACTTCCTGATCGCCGCTTTCTATAGCCAGGTCCAGTTCGTAGCAGCCGCTGGCTTTCATAAGCAGCAATAGCTCCTCATCCAATCTCCACAGAGCAATTCCATTGGGGGTACTCCAGAAGATCTTTAGTCCCCGATCAATTATTCCCTGAAATATCTCCTTGGCCCTTTTCTTATCGAGAATTAGATTATCATCACAGAATTGAATTTCTTTAATCTTATATTCCTTAACCAATAACTCAATTTCATCAAGGACATTTTCCGCTGAACGGCTGCGATAGCGGTTACCCCAGAAGTTGGCGGATGAGCAGAAAATACATTTTGCCGGGCAGCCCCGGGAGGTAATGACCGGTGCCCAATATCTTGATTTTGAGATACCACCCATCGGAATGTTAATCTTGGAATATTTCTCCATAGGTAAAAGTTCCCAGGCAGGGAAAGGTAACCGGTCAAGGTCTTCAATATATCTCTTTCTGGGGTTAACCTGAATCTGACCGTCTCTTCTAAAAGCAATTCCATCAAGATCGGCGAAATCCTGACCGCTTTCCACTCGCCTTAATAAACCTGGCAATGTCCCTTCCCCCTCACCCAGGATAATAAAGTCAATACTTTTTTCTCTTAAACTTTCGCCTGCTAAAAATGAAGGGTGAGTCCCCCCGACAATTGTGAGGATTTTCTGGTTAGTCCCTTTGGCCAGTTGACAGATCTTTCTTACAAAAGGGAATTGGGAAGAATAGAGACAGGTAATACCTACTACATTTGGTGAATACTCGGTGATCCTCTTCTTGATCTCTTCTTCTGATAATCCATATTTTAACAGGCCATTTCCCAGATTCTCGACATTTCGATGACCTTCTGCGGTAGCATCTAATAATTTAACCTTGTAATCTTTCTTTAGAACCGCCCCCAGGTAGGCAATTCCCAGAGGAGGAGCGCAGTTGCGCGGCTGGCCAATTGCTTGTGTGCTCGGTGGGTAGATTAATAGAATCTTTTCAATCGGTGGCATTGATTCAAACAGTTAAGGATAGGATTTAAGGATGCTGATTTTTATAACTCCTTCTTTCCCGAAAAAATGTCTTGTAAATAGTGATCCATCTGTATCTTAAGAATTCAAGTAAAGAGAGAAGATGGGTAATTGAAAAGAGGAGGTGTCTTTGGATAAAAAAAATGGGATTTCGGAAAAGCACACTCAAGTTAAAGATAAAAGTCTCTTCAGTGCTGATATTTTCTAACTCCCGGGAGGTGAATTCCGGGGTTTCATAATTTGATTTGGTGTAATTTATGGTTTTAAAATCGAATCCGTCCTTAAGGTAACCCTTCTGTTTACAGATCTCATAAAGTTTTGAGCCCGGAAGAGGATTGGCAATAAAGAACCAGGCACTGGTCAACCTCAATTTTCTGGCAAAAGAAAAGGTTCGGCGTATCTGCTCTTTAGTCTCCCCGGGAAAGCCGATAATAAAAAAGGAATGAGTTCGAATCTTTAATTTCTGAATACTTCTGGTCAATGATTCTACCCGGATTAATTTTAAGGGCTTCCTGATTGTCTTCGACAAAACTTCCTGATCGCCGCTTTCTATCGCCAGAGTCAGTTCGTAGCAGCCGCTGGCCTTCATTAGCTCCAGTAACTCTTCATCCAATCTCCACAGGGCAATTCCATTGGGGGTATTCCAGAAGATCTTTAACCCCCGGTCAATTATTCCCTGGAATATTTCCTTAGCCCTTTCTTTATCGAAAATCAGATTATCATCGCAGAATTGAATTTCTTTAATCTTATATTCCTTAACCAATAACTCAATTTCATCAAGGACATTTTCCGCTGAACGGCTGCGATAATGGTTACCCCAGAAGTTTACCGATGAGCAGAAGATGCACTTAGCCGGACAGCCCCGGGAAGTGATGATCGTTGCCCAATATCTTGACTTAGAGGTGATACTCATCGGAATGTTAATTTTGGAATATTTTTTCATTGGTAGAAGTTCCCGGGCAGGGAAAGGTAGCTCATCAAGGTCTTCAATATATGTGCTCCTGGGATTAACCTGAACCTGACCGTCTCTTCTAAAAGCAATTCCTTCAAGATCACCGAAATCCTGACCGCTTTCCAGTCGCCTTAATAAACTCGGCAATGTCCCTTCCCCCTCGCCCAGGATGATAAAGTCAATACTTTTTTCTCTTAAACTTTCGCTTGCTAAAAATGTAGGGTGATTCCCCCCGACAATTGTGAGGATCTTCGGGTTAATCTCCTTGGTGAGTTGACAGGTCTTTCTTACAAAAGGGAATTGGGAAGAGTAAAGACAGGTAATACCTACTACATCTGGTGAATACTCGGCGATCCTCTTCTTGATCTGTTCATCTGATAATCCATATCTTACCAGGTCATTCTCCAGAATTTCGACATTTCGATGATCCTCAGCGGTAGCATCTAATAATTTAACCTTATAATCTTTCTTTAGAACCGCTCCCAGGTAAGCAATTCCCAGAGGGTGAGCACACATGCGTTGATGGCCAATCGTTGAGGTGCTCGGTGGGAAAATTAATAAAATCTTTTCAATCGGTAGCATTGTTTTAGACTGTTAAAGACAGAATTTAAGGATGCTGATTTTGGTAACTTTTTCTTTTCCGAAAAAATGTCTTAAAAACAGTGAGATATCTGTATCTAAATAATTCGAGCAGAGTGAAGGGATTGGTAATTAAAAAGAGGAAGTGTCTTTGGATAAAAAAAATGGGATTTCGGAAAAGCACACTCAGGTTAAAGATAAAAGCCTCTTTAGCGCTGATATTTTCTAACTCCCGGGGGGTGAATTCCGGGGTTTCATAATTTGATTTGCTGTAATTTATAGTTTCAAAGTCGAAACCATCCTTAAGATAACCTTTTTCTTTACAGATCTCATAAAGCCTTGAGCCCGGAAGAGGATTGGCAATAAAGAACCAGGCACTGGTCAGCCTCAATTTTCTGGCAAAGGAAAAGGTTCGGCGTATCTGCTCTTTAGTCTCCCCGGGAAAGCCGACAATAAAAAAGGAATGAGTTCGAATCTTTAACCTCTTAATACTTTTGGTCAAAGACTCCACCTGGCCTAAATTTAAGGGCTTCTTGATTATCTTCGACAACACTTCCTGATCACCGCTCTCGATGGCCAGAGTCAATTCATAGCAGCCACTGGCCTTCATCAGCTTCAATAGCTCCTCATCCAATCTCCACAGGGCAATTCCATTGGGGGTATTCCAGAAGATCTTTAACCCCCGGTCAATTATTCCCTGAAATATCTCCATAGCCCTTTCTTTATCTAAAATAAGATTATCATCGCAGAATTGAATCTCCTTGATCTTATATTCCTTAACCAGTAATTCAATTTCATCAAGGGCATTTTTAGCTGAACGGCTGCGATAGCGGTTACCCCAGAAATTTGTCGATGAGCAGAAGATGCACTTAGCCGGACAGCCCCGGGAAGTGATGATCGGTGCCCAATATCTTGACTTAGAGGTGACACTCATCGAAAGGTTGATTGCAGAATATTTTTTCATAGGTAAAAGTTCCCAGGCGGGGAAAGGTAGCTCATCAAGGTCTTCAATATATGTGGTCTTTGGATTAACCTGAACCTGACCGTCTCTTCTAAAAGCAATTCCTTCAAGGTCGGCGAAATCCTGACCGCTTTCCAGTCGCCTTAATAAACTCGGCAGTGTCCCTTCCCCCTCACCCAGGATGATAAAGTCAATACTTTTTTCTCTTAAACTTTCGCCTGCTAAAAATGAAGGGTGAGTCCCCCCGACAATTGTGATGATCTTCTGGTTAGTCCCTTTGGCGAGTTGACAGATCTTTCTTACAAAAGGGAATTGGGAGGAATAAAGACAGGTAATACCTACTACATCTGGTGAATACTCGGCAATCCTTCTTTTGATCTCTTCATCCGATAATCCATATCTTATCAGCCCATTTCCTAGATTTTCGAAATTTCGATGATTCTCAGTAGTTGCATCTAATAAGTTAACCTTATAATCTTTCTTTAGAACTGCCCCCAGGTAAGCAATTCCCAGAGGGTGAGCACACGTATGGGGGCAGCCAACTCCTTGCGTGCTCGGTGGATAAATTAATAAAATTTCTTCAATCGCTGACATTTTTAGAATGCCCTCAAACTACACCCAAAAGCCCATTTTTTCGGTTAATTACACTTTGCCGGATAAAAAATCAATGATCAGCTTAGCCAGTTCTTCCGGCCTTTCTTCCGGCAATAGATGTCCGGCAAAAGGAATTATCTCAAACCTTCGGGCTCCCTGGATTTCATCGTATAATTTTTTCCCCCAGGAGACCGGAAGAAATCTATCCTCGGCCGCCCAGACGATCATCGTCGGTTTATCAAATCTACGCAGCTCATCGGCGATCTCCATAGTGTATCGGCAATCACCGGAGAGAAGATATTTCCTGAACTTTCTCTTTCGCTCCCGAGTGGCGTAAATCGGGCTCAGGTATTCAGCGATCACTTCATCCGTCATCCGGGATCCATCATAAACTGATCCCTTAAAGCCAAATTTCGAGCGGTTGAACAACTTCATCAACCAGTAAGACTCGGATATCCAGGCGGTAAGGGGAAATTTTGCCAATCGCATCCTTAGCTTCACCCGGGGTACTGGCCAGTTATCATAAGCCACACAATCAACAAGGACAAAATTATCTACTCGATCTAAGTACCGGGCAGCAAAAATCTCCCCACAGGCACCACCCTGATCGTGGGCAACAATGGTAGCAGTATCAATCTTCAGGGCATCCATAAATCCCTTGATCATCTCCGCCTGGAAGGGCATAGAATAGTCCTCCTCCAGAGAAACTTCAGTATCACCCAGTCCCAGCAGGTCCGGAGCATAGCATCGATACTCTGAGCTTAAGAGCCTAATTACCTTCCTCCAGAGGAAAGAGGAAGTAGGATAACCGTGGATAAAAATGATCGGGAATCCATTTCCTTCATCGATATAGGCTATTTTTGCCCTTCCAACCTCAACAAATTTTTTCGGAACCGTGCAGTTCTTCATTATTTGTATATTTCTATCCCAATTCATCGGGACTAAGGGACATCTTTGGAAGCGAAAATATATTTAATAGTATTCCAGTATTCCTTGTCCTGATAAACTAAAGAGGTTATCCCTATTAAAGTCTGATGTAAAAGCGAAGAATAAAAGAAGTATTTATAAATCTTCCTCTTAATCATCCACTGGCATAACCTCTTGGGAAGCAGAGGAATAAGGTCAAATAAGATCTGAATTCTGGCAATCTCCTTTCTCGCTTCATTTTCCTCACCACCGGGGAAATTATAAGGGGTATTATGATATCCCTCTTCCATCTTCTCCACATCCTCTTCAGCAAGAATATTTCCTCTCCTGGCTGTTTCAACAATTTCTGTTCCCGGGTAGTAAGTCATCCAGTGGCTATTGATGCGAACAGGTCGTATCTGGTTATAAAACTCAGCCGCTGCTTCCTGGGCCTCGACTCCTTCAAAGGGAAGATCCAGCATATGGTCGGCTGAATATTGAATCCCATATTCTTTAAGAAGCACAGCTGCCTTCGAGATAGCTTTCTTCGACCCCGGACGATGCAATACCTCCCGGGAAGTCTTCTCGGAAACTGTTTGAACCCCGATTTTAATATGGCAACAATTAGCATTAGCCAGCAGCTCCACCACCTCTCGGGAGAGGGTATTGGGAAGTGAATAACAGTAGAAGGGCAGGCCTATTTCCCGGCGGTAATGTTCGACAAACTCACGAATCCAGTTAGAATCAAGGGTAAAGATATCATCCCAGAAGGCTACTGCCCGTATTCGGCCCCGTTTTTTATATAACTTTAACTCGGAAATGACATTGGCCACACTTCTTCTTCGAAAGTGCCTCTTTTCACCCGAATACAGTCGGTGAAAGATATTATTGCAGCAGTAACTACATTTAAGCGGACAGCCCCTGCTGGTCATAATCAGAAAGACCTCCTCCAGGGCGGGGACCTTCTGATAAAAGAGCTCTTTGTCGGGAAAAGGAAGCTCATTAATATCCTGGATATATGGTCTAACTGGATTGGCGATAATATCCTTCCCCTTCCTGAAATAGACATTTCTGATGCTTAAATCCTTAAACATTCCTCCTTTTACACTCTCTACCAGTTCCCAGACGGGATATTCACCTTCACCGACCACCACTGCATCAACGCATTCATTCTGAATGACCCGCTGGGGAACCGCAGTAGCCTGAATACCTCCAAAGGCTATGGGAACCCTTATCCTCTCTTTAATCTTCTGAGCCAGCTCTAAGGCCCATCGATAATTAGCGGTGTAAACTGAAAAGGCCACCAGATCAGGATCGGCAGAAATAACCCTCTCTACTACCCTGCCCTGATAATTATCAAAGATCCGGGAAAGAAGCTGATTGTCCCTTCCCCGATCGCTGCTGAAGACTGCCGGATCAAAGACCAGCTCAGTTTGATGCCCTTTATTTTTAAGGAAGCTGGAAAGATATTCAATTCCCAGACTTTCTGAGCCCTTATAGACGAATACTGCCTTCATTCTTTACAGCTCTTTTATTAACCTTAATTTAAAAAATATTAACACAGTTTAATTAAAGAGACAAGGCTCTCCTCTATACCTAAAAGTTCCCCCTGGATGAATTCTGCTTGACGCCGGACAATTTTGAGGCTAAGATATGTTACTAAAATATAAATCTGATCGTTAGGTGAACCCCGTTAGAAGCTCACATGGGGCTTTAGACCGCCTCAGACGGATGAAAATCTGAAAACTCACCCCCCGTAAGAGACCAGAGGTCTTACGGGGCTCATCCCCGTGATAATCCGTCTCTTGTCCTGAGCCCCGATGGCCATCGGGATCGAAAGAGAGGCGGATTTCTAACGGGACAAAGATGATCTATCATAAGAAAATCCAAAAGGTATTACTGATATTTCCTCCTACTAAGATATTACGGGGAGGCCTCAAGATCACAACACCTCCCTTAGGGATAGCGTATATTGCTGCGGTTATAAGAAATGATTATAATATTAAAATAATTGATGCTTCGGTTGAGGGCTTTCATAATGAGATAGTGATAAATAAAGATTTTGTTAGATATGGCCTATCTATTCAGGATATTGGGAAGGAGATCGAGAAATTTTCTCCCGATGTGGTTGGCATATCCTGCCTTTATTCCTCTCACTACCCCGAGACAATTAAGATCTGTAAATTAGCTAAAGAAATTGATAAGGAAATTATAACCATAACTGGTGGCACCCATCCCACTTTTCTGCCTGAGCAGTGCATGGAGAACCGGGAGCTGGATTTCATCGTACTGGGCGAGGGGGAGTATACATTTCGAGAACTCCTGCGCAGGATTGAAGCTGGTAAACATTTCACTGAGATAGATGGTCTTGCCTATAGAGAAGGAGATGAAATCCAGGTGAATCCCAGGATAAAATATATCAGCAATCTTGATGAATTTCCTTTTCCCGCAAGAGAACTTTTACCAATGGATAAATACCATCAGGCAAATCTACCCCACAGTCATGTTTCCAAGAGTAAAATGAATACCCCGGTGGTAACTTCAAGGGGTTGCAGCATGAGTTGTATATTCTGCTCTTCCACAAGATTCTGGGGTAATCAATATCGCGCACGATCAGCCCAAAATGTTCTTGACGAATTGGAGCATCTGGCAAGGGATTATGGAATAAAAGAAATTCACTTCCAGGATGATAACTTAACCCTGAATAGAGAGAGGGCAAGGCAGATTTTCCAGGGGATGATTGACCGAAGGCTTGATCTCCTATGGAATGCACCTAACGGGATTGCTCTGTGGACCTTAAATGATGAGCTGCTCGAATTAATGAAGAGAAGTGGTTGTTATGAATTCATTATGGGGATTGAGAGCGGAGATCAAGAGGTATTAAACAAGATTATCAAGAAGCCCTTGAACTTAAAGAAGGTGGAATTTCTGGTAAAAACAATGAAGCGACTTAGAATACGGACTGGAGCCTTTTTTATTCTGGGCCTCCCCGGGGAAACTAAAGCCCAGATGCGCAATACCATTAACTTCGCGAAGAAGTTAAAGCTTCAGTTCGCGGAATTTTTTGTTGCCAGCCCACATCCAGGAACAGAGCTATACGAAATTTGTAAAGAAAAGGGATATCTAAGGGACGGGTTCAATTTTACTGATATCGAATATCTTAATCCGAGTATTACCACCCCAGAGTTTTCGGCGCAAGAGGTGAGGAAATTAGTTTCCCGGCAATTCATTCTATACAATTTGGGCTTGCTGGTGCGAGACCCTTTGGCCTTTTTTGTTAGATATGGAACATTTATTTTTCGCCGACCAATAGTTACAATAAAATTTATGATTCAGAAATGGCTGAGAATAGCAATTCTTGCTAATTAATGGATTTCATTCAATGATAATTCGAAGAAACTTATGCGAATATAATTACCTTATACCCCTAAAATCGGTTTAAGCCCCAAAATAAATGCACTCAGGTATCCCCGAGTTACGTTTCATTTGAGGATCGTAAGGAAGTTGAGCCAATGAAAATTTATGTCTTCATCGAGATATGCATTTAGAAGCTAAAAAAACGGACTCATTTAAAAAAAAGGCCGCAGGTATTAGCTGCTGGGTCTGTGGCAATAACCATCATCGCCTGAAATATGAAATTAACCGGTATAATGTAGTTGAATGTAATAACTGCGGCTTCGTTTATGTTAATCCCCCTCCGGATCCTGCGGTTCTGGAAAAAATATATACCAGAGAATATTTTAATAACCCGGCCTTTGATACCCTGGACACTGAGCGCTATTATGGCTACGATATCTATATCGAAGACAAGGTAAATATTCAGAAAAAATTCAGAAAATGCCTGCGTTACTTGAAAAAATACAGTAAGGGAGGAAGGCTCCTGGATGTTGGCTGTGCAACCGGCTTTTTTTTAGAATTAGCGAGGCAAGAGGGTTGGGAGACAAAAGGGGTAGAGGCATCTGAATTTGCCTGTGAATACGCCCGGGAGAAATTAGGATTGGAGGTAATCAGATCCAATCTGATTAATGCAAAATTCGAGACACAATCTTTTGATGTGGTAACAATGTGGGATGTTATCGAGCATCTTTTAGACCCCCGGAGTGAACTGCTGGAGGTCAACCGGATTATGAGGATGGGAGGGATATTGGGCATTATCACCCCTGACATTGAGGCCCTTATCCCCCGGGTCATGGGGAAAAACTGGCTGGAGCTGCGCCGGGTCCCGGCTCACCTATCCTTCTTTTCCGTTCGGACTCTGAAGCAATTTTTAAATCGGACCGGATTTGAACTGCTGGACAATAGAACCATTGGAAAGAAATTTAAAATGGATTCTCTGGTTAAAAACCTCCGTTTTCAGGATAAATTTTTTAAAAAAAGGTGGATGCTGATCAAATATCTCCCCTTCAAAACCTTCCCTATTACCATAAATCCTCTCTACAAGATCCTAACTTTCGCCAGAAAGGTAGAAGAAATCTCCGATAAACCCCATTAGAAGCTCACCCCGGAAGAGATTCACCCCGCTAGACATCGGGGCAAGGGTCTTACGGGGTTCATCCCCGTAGCAGGCCACGGGGCTTTCTAACGGGGTAAACCAGGTAACCAGCCAGGGAAAAAAGGGTAATTAAGCTACTCCAGAGCCCCAGCTTAAAAGAAAATGGATCGAAGATGAAGCTTAACCGGTGACGGCCCGGAGATAAGGGAACTGCCCGCAGAAGATAATCAGCCCGATAGATCCTCTCCTCTTTTCCATCCACATAAACCCTCCAACCCGGGTAATAGGTGTCGCTCAGAACCAAAAATCCATCGTTTTGCATTTTTACACTAACCTCGATACTATTTGCCTGATAATCAACAATCTCAGCCCTGGAACCATTTGCCGTTATATGTAATTCAGTAAATAATTCCCTCTCCCCTGGAGGGAGAGGGGTAGGGTGAGGGGGGAAAACGGATAAATTTTCACCCCCACCTTTATCCTCCCCCATCAAGGGGGAGGAAACATCATTCACCCCCTCCCCTTCGACGGAGTTTATCCTGAGCGGTAGCGAAGGGCTCAGGACAGGCTTTGCCCTCCCCCACCTGCCTGCCCCGCTGTGGCGGTAGGCAGGTCGAGGGGGAAGAATTTGCTCTTCTAAAATAGCTATCTTCCGCGGATCGAACTTTTCTGAGATAATTCTTCCCAGGATCTCCTCCTCTTCCTCAATCACCTCTATCCCGGGCACAATAAAGGCCCGGGGAAAAACTTTCTTATTTCGATAAATCTTGATATCCTGCTCGTAGACCAGTTCCCATCTTCGCTCCCCCTTCTCTAATCGGATTCCTCCCCAGCCTGCCCAGTCAAAATCGGTGTTTTCCTTAGGAGAGGTAATCAGGCTCAATAAAATAGCCTTTCCGCTATAGGGTGATAGATCAACCACCTGTTCGATCCATCTCCTCTCCTGAGAGTTGCTATTAGGATCGATTGCCCGGGAAAAGATCTTTTCTTCCCCTCCCTGCCCTTCGGCAAAGAGCTCAAAGATCACCCCATCCCCCTGCTCCGATTTCCAGGCCTGGGGTTCAAGGCCCAGGAAAAAATGTAAGCTTATGCCCTCGGGAGGAACCTTAATCGGAAATTGGATCAGAGCCGGAGGATGCTCGAACAATACCACCTTCCTCTCCCCTTTAACCTTAAAGACTCCCCGGCTGATCCGAGTAAGATCAGGGATAAATCTCTTCCCTTTTGCCAGAGCCTCCTCAATAAATCCCTCGCTGGAAAGCTCGTTATATGACAAAACATATTTCAGATTGAGCAGGTCGAGAAGGTTGGAATCGAGTTTCTCGGGCTTCGGCTGGAGATAAGAATATCGTCTAATATAATACTCCGCTCCTTCTGCCTCGGTGTGATCATTGACGAGGTTGATTAGCTTTACATAGCGGTTAAGATAAATCCCGGACATCCCCCGGATATCGTGGAGATGAAAAGGTATCCCCAGATTTGGGAAAAGAAAAGGAGGGAGTGAATGGATCCGAAAAAGGTGCTGATCCTCCTTCAGGTATTTAGCAAATTGAGACCCTGAAAGCTCATCCAGATCTCTCTTTAAAATGGGCCTATATCCTCGGGTATCGACGAGGAGGGCAAGGAAGGCAATCGCTATTATCATTCCGGCAAAAATGCCTTTCTTCAAGTAACCTCTGATATAGAGAAAAAAGACCGCTAAAATAGCCATTAACCATCCTGCGGCAATGGCTAAAGCCAGAGAAATATCATCTGCCCTTGAGGGCTTCAGGAATCCGGAAAAATAGGCAACGCTAAATCCAAAGGCCAGCAGGAAGATAAATCCCAGGGAAAAGTTGAAGCTTTTTCTGTCAAATTTACCAGAAATTAAGTGGTCAATCCCTACTGCTCCCAATACCGCCAGGCTAAAGGAGAGCTCCGGGATCGCATATCTTGTATTTGACGAGAGACTAAATATTGGCAGCAGGCTGGTCAAGCGGAAAAAGGGAAGCCCATAGAGCACACCTAAGAAGAAAATTAAAAAGGCAGAAAAAAAATAACTCCATCGAGGAGAATTCTTTAAATTAATTAAGTAATAAACTGCAAAAACAACAGAAATTAGGCCCAGATAAGGAGGTAACCAGGATAAAGAGGTCGCTTCGTAGCCTGAGGATGTTGAAATTGAACTGATTACTTCCCAGGAGGGAAGGGTTCCGGGTATTAAAGAGTTCCTGAAGTCCCCAAAAAACCAGGGGAGAATCAGAGTGATAAAATGCTTGATATGATAATGGAACAATCCCAGGCCCGGGGGATGAAGATGCCAAGAATCCTTAAGATGTTCAGCAAAAGGTAAAATTTGAATCAAGGAGAGAGAGAAGCCCAGAGATACTGAACCAATGTATAAAAAAAATCGGCCCCACAACCTGGCCAGGTCCCTTTCTTTCTTTTGGTCGAGGAAAATTTGATAGAAATAAAGTAGGGTTACAAAAAATAAGGCATAAAAGGCTGAAGAAGGATGACCTCCAAATAGGATCAAGGAAATTACTAAAGAGCAAAAAACCAAAGAATTTAGTCCCCCTTTTTTAACCAGTCGGAAGAAGCAAAACATCAACAGAGGGATGAGACACTCAACATTCAGGTGACCTTCATTAAGATAACGGGTGAAATAGCCGCTGAACATAAAGCATATCGAGGCAAACAGAGACCCCGCCTTCCCGACTGGTAAGGAGCGCAAAAAGACATAGGTAAATAGTCCTGCTAACCATAAGCGACCTAATAGATATAGGTCCTTTATTACAATCGAGTCGGGAGAGGAATAGATGATAATCTTTGGAAGGAAAAGGCTTGAGGTGAGTAGATTAGCAAGAAGGGGAGTTCCCAGGGCATTAAAGGGATTCCACAGGGGAAAGTATCCCGAACGAAAGCTCTCCGCGATAAAAAAGTCCCAGGGATAATAGGCATAGAGCGCCCACTGGTCCTCGATCATACTTAGATAAAGGCTGTGTCCCCGGAGAAAATAGGGGGAAAAGAAAAGCCCGAGCAGGGCCATTAGAAGCAAGGATGTCTGAAGGTATTCATTCTTTACTAATTTATGGCTCATCACAAATTGTCCCGCGTACAATCGGGATTGAATCCAATATATTAAAAAACTCCAAATGCCAAATCAATGTCAAATGACTAAATGTCGAAATACCTTTCTTCTTTCTATTTTGACATTTGGAGTTTGGATTTCATTTGAACTTTGAGCTTTGACATTTGACATTAAAGATTCTATTCCTTCAACAGGCCTGTCCTGAGCTTGCCGAAGGGCTCAGAACAAGCTTATGTCCGAATCACTGTTTGTTTACCTCAAGACATCCAATGCGGCTTATCCAGAATGAAGAACCTATCTTTCCCCCAGAGATAGCAATAATGGCACTCTCGGGGGAAGCCCCCGCTGGTGAGAATTTGGCGAACCTCCTGGGCCTTCTTCCCGTTCCAGATAGCCTCCAGGCTCTGATAATCCAGATTGCCCAGAATCGGGGAGGAATAACAACAGAACCTGATGTTTCCATTGGGAAAAACATAGAGGTTGTCCCAAGCGAATCTACACGGGGGCATGCCGATCCTTTTTATTCTGCTGTCTTCTACCTTGTCACCTATTTTTATCCCCAGTGGCTCAGAAATAACCTCTACCAGATCTACCTTTAGCCTGCTTGCCTTCTGGTAAGTTTGAAGCATCACCTCCTTCACCAGATCCTTATGAAGAGATATTGACTCCTGATATAAATCTTTCCGGTAGATCTGGGCATAAAAAATAGTCAGCCCCTCTAATCCTAAATCTCTGACAAAGCTTACCATCTGGGGTAACTCTTCCAGATTCCTCCTCATCACCACCATATTAATTACCAGCTTAGGCTTATCAGACCGGAGGGAGCTTTTTATTTCCTTAATCCTCTTAATATTTTCAATAATCTGGTCAAAATTCGCTTTTCTTCTGATTTGTTCAAATGTTCCTTTATTGGGAGAGTCAAGAGAGATGTCCAACTGAGTAAGGTTATGTTGGATTAATTTCCTTATTTTCTCCTCATCAAAAATAGTGCCGTTTGTATTAAAGCTAATATTGCAATCAGGATACTTAGAGGTAACCTCCAGAATCTTAAATAGATTAGGGTCTAAAAATGGCTCTCCTCCGCCGGTCAAAGAGAGATGGGCAGCCTGCGCGAGCAAGGGCTCAATCTTAAGAAAACGAGAGAAGATATTCTCTTCTCCTTCCAGCAGACGAAGGAAATTTTCCGGCAACCAGTCTGCCTCCTGATGACACATAATACAGCGGAGATTGCAGACAGAGGTAAGCGAGAACTGGATAGCTGTGGGAGTCCTGGACAAAAAATCTGATTTTTTGTTCCGGCGGAGAAATTTCCAAAATTTCTTCATCGCTACTTTTTAACCCAAATAATACGTAAACATCCGAATTATTGGTAAATTAACAACTTATTTGTACCCATTTAGTAGGGGTGGACCTCTGTGTCCACCCTTACCTGTCCTGAGCTTGTCGAAGGATTCGGGCCGACAGAGACGTCGGCCCCTACATTTACGCATTATTTTGGTTCATATCCAGGTAGAAAAATCCAGTGCCTTTTTGAAGAGACCTCTTAGCTCCCGGAAGCTTTTGATTCTCCTCAGCACTCTAATGATCCTTCGAGGCCTCAGATAATAGTCCTTATAGGCCTTCCTTCTTAACTTCATTACATCGGTTGAACTCAGACCAGGGAGATCCATCACTGAGAAGTTCTGTTCAAACCCTGTCCAGTCAGAGGTATTGAGCCATCCATTACTGCGGGCTAAATCATAAAGCTGGGTGCCGGGAAAGGGGACGGCACAGTAAAACTGGGCATAGTCAAGTCCCAGCCCTTCAGCAAATTTGTAAGTCTCCCTGATTGTCTCCTTAGTCTCTCCGGGCAGGCCGAAAACGAAATGACCGACAACCTCTAATCCTGCTTCTTTGGCCAGGCAAACCGCCTCTCGAGTTTGCTCCAGATTCGCCCCCTTTTTGCTCCGGTCTAAAATTTCCTGGGAGCCGGACTCAATCCCGTAGCTGATCATCCAGCATCCCGCCCGATGGATCCTATTTAACATCTCCCTATCCAACTGATCCACCCGGCTGCTACAAACCCAATTCAGCCTGACATCCTTTCGCTCAATCTCGTCGCAAACGGCCATAACATAATCTCTCCTGGCATTAAATACCTCTGACCAGAACAGAAGATCCTCGACCCCGAATTTATCCTTAACCCATTTCATCTCCTCAACTACTTTCTCGGGAGAATGATAGCGAAGTTTTTTTCCGTAATAAGTCATAGCTGCGCAGAAGATACATTGATAAGGGCAACCCCGGACCGGGGTAATCAACGAAAAGGGCCTCCCCGAGAATGGAAGCCGATAATGAATGGGATTGATTAGGTGCCAAGCAGGGAAAGGTAGCTCGTCCAGTTTGTCCGGAAAACCTCGATCGGGGTTATGAACTATACTTCCTGTCCCCCGATAAGAGACCCCTAAAATCTCAGAGATAGCCCTTTTCCCCTTCACCGCCTGGGCAAGCTCCCTAAAGGTAAACTCCGGTTCCCCTCTTATGACATAATCAAGACCCGGAGCCCGGCGAAACGATTCCTCAGGAAAAACCGTTACATGAATACCAAAGCAGGCAACCTTCGAGCCAGGACATACCTGCTTAGCCAGCCCGGTAACCAAGAGGTCACTTACAATAGTAGGAGTAGCAGTGCTAAAAATAATAAAATCGGGTTCAAATTTTATCATTCTCCTTCTCAATCCATCCACATCTATCCCTTCCACACCACAGTCAAGGAGTTGAACCTCCCAACCCTCCCTCTCCAGCAGAGAGGCAATGAGTGCCAGGGAAAGGGGCGGCCAGACTGTGGTCCAGGCTCCTCCCTGTTGCATACACCTTCCCTCGCGCGAATAGCTAATCCCGCGGGAAGAAGGAGGATTAATTAAGAGAGCTTTCATCTTCAATCTAACCTCAGGGCTCAGAGAGCCCGGAAATTAAGGAGCAGGCTTAACAGGCCCCGGCACCCCCGGAGTAAATAAAGGAGATGGCGGGGACTTCGAACCACCTTCAGATATGACCAGATAATCTTCGGTCTGAGATAAAACTCGCGAAAAGCCTTCCGGTAATAGCTTTCCAGGGTCTTCCGGGTCAGGGCCTCGGGAATGAACAGGGGAAACCAGGTGGTCATTCTTCGATAATCCTTAGTAAAGCTTCCGTATCTCTCCACATCCTGAAAGGCCTCCGATCCGGGGAAAGGGGTAAAATAGGTCAGCTGAAAGTCATCAATTCCAATCTTTTTTGCGAAGGCAATGGTCTCCGCCATAGTCTCTCTGGTCTCTCCAGGACTACCCAGCATAAAATAGCCTCTTACCCTGATCCCTGCCTCTCGGGTCCAGCGAACTGCTCTGGTAATCTGTTCAAGATTGGTCCCTTTCTTTATCCGTCCCAGGATCTCCTCAGAGCCGCTTTCGATCCCGTATCCTACCTGCCAGCACCCTGCCCGACGCATCAGGCGTAAAATCTCCGGGGTAACCTGATCCACCCTGCCATTGGAGCTCCAGCTCAGGCTCCACCCCCGCTCAATCATAAGCTCACAAAGTTTTACCAACCTCGACCTGAACATCAGGAAATTGTCGTCATGTATACTGATTTCCCGGATACCATAGTTATCTCGAAGGATTCTGATCATCTCCACCACATATTCGGCGCTAAAAGAGCGGCAGATATTCTTAAATACCGAAAGATCGCAAAAGGTGCACCTACCCGAGCATCCCCGGGAGGTCAAAATAGAGCTGGCCGGGAATCTTCTACAGTTGAAGGCTGCTGGCTGATAATGCTTCCTGATGTCCGGAAGCAGATCCCAGGCCGGGAGAGGGAGTTGATCCAAATCTTTGATATACCCTCTGCTCTTAGTAAGTTTAAGCTCCCCGTTCTCCCTGATTACCAATCCATTAATCTCCTTCAGATCCCCCCCCTCCTGGAGACAGCTTAGAAGATCGAGTATTGTCTGCTCTCCCTCCCCGACAACTCCCAGATCAAAGTCAGGAAACTCCTTCATCATCTCTTCGGGTAAGGCGCTCAGTTGAGCTCCCCCGATAATAGTGATAATCTCCGGCTCAGACCTCTTTAGCAGTCCTGCCAGCTCGGCTGCCCTATGTATTGATACTGCGGTTGCCGTAAACCCAACCCACCGTGGACGGCTCTTCCGGATTCTTTCAACTGTTTCTTGCTGGCTCAATTGGGAAGACAGGGGATCAATTATTTCGGTTTGATACCCCTGGCTTCGGGTAACTGCTGCCAGAATTGTTAAACCCAGGGGTGCAGTATTTGTCCCCCCCTGGGCCAGTTTCCCGTACCGTTCCGCTAAACTTACGGGAGGGTTGACAAAAATTATTTTCCCCATCTGTGCGAAAGACCCTTTTTAACCAGGCGAAAAAATATCCGGGGATATAGCCGGGGACTGAACACAATATTGTTACGGATGATACACTCCCAGGTGCAAAAGCACCGTTTTTCCTGAATCTCCCTTAGAATTGAGCCGGCCTCCTCAGTCTTTAACAATCGGGCAATATCATACTCATAATTGCGCAGATTTCCGAAGGAGCGACCCAAAAGCTCGCAGGGCAGGACCTCGCCGTTGTTAGTAAGTACCACCTCCGTCTTCCCGGCCTTGCAGGGGATGATCATTCTCTGCTCCTTAACTGTCCGGGCCACAATTTCTAAGGTTAGCTCATCAATAATGTGCTTGACCGAAGAAAAAGGATACTTGTCTGCCTCCGATTTCGCCTGGACACGAGCAATCCTCTCCGCCGTTTTCTGAAAAAGATCTATATCAACTTCTTTCTCATGCTTATCCCTCGCGTCAGCTCGAATCAAGCTGTAATAAAAACGAACCCCCAACTTTTCATTAACAAACCGGAAAAGCTCTTCCGCCTGGGCCTGACTGGATCTAAAACATACACTGCAGACCGAGACTGTAAATTTTTCACACTTATCCTGCAAGTCCTTAAGTAGCTTAATCGTGTTAATCGCTTTATCAAATGTCCCCTTAACACCCCTAATGTTATCATGTTTCTGACCCAAAGCATCAAGAGAGACACCAGCATCGACGAAGAGCCCTGGACAACTGCATATTATCTCTTCCATCTGACTGGCAAATTTTTCAGGTAATAGGCCATTTGTTATTATCTTAAGATTTTGTAGGCCATTATTTGCATAACTCAAACGAGCTATTTCCGCTAAATCATCCCTCAGGCTCGGCTCTCCTCCTCCTAATGTCAGGTATTTGATATGACCGAACCTCCGGAAGATTTCTTGGATCTCTTCCAACCGGAGATCCTCCTCCCCTTCTCCCAGGATTGCCCAATTATAGCAGTGCTTACAGCGAGCGTTACACCTGGAAGTAACCCAGAATATCACATAGGGAGGAAGCCGATTGAACATAAATTTTAAAGAACTCAAATAACCCATAGCTGATTCTCAATAAATCGGGGAGGAGGATTCTTCTTGACGATTTAAATCGTCAAGATTATACTATGAAACTGATATACAATTTTTTCCTTGCTTTTTCGTAATCTTACCATATTTCTTAGCACTTGAACAAGTAAGAAAGGTAAAAATAGGGACTGGAGGGTAATCCGATTGAAATCGCTCGAATTAAGAAAGTTGTTGAAGATGCCTACTCGACAGGAGCAAATTGATGAGAGGGTACTGCCCAGATTAACCAGTGGTATCTATGTGCTCACTACCAGGAAAGGGGAAGAAATTAACGGAATGATCGCTACCTGGGTATCCCCGGTGTCCTCCCACCCTCCCCTAATAATAATCTGCGTTAAAGAAGAGCGTTACTCCCATCATATGATCAAAGATTCTGACATCTTTGCGCTTAATATATTACGAGAGGATCAGAAGGATTTACTGCCGATCTTTAAATCCCGGGTTAAAACGAAGGCTGATAAATTCAAAGAAATCCCTTATCTGATCAAGGATACCGGGGCACCTATTATTAAAGACGCCTTGGCCTTTCTTGAGTGTAAGGTAGTTCAATCTTTGGATCCCGGGGATCATACGATATTTCTGGGTGAGGTAGTTCGGGCAGAGATACTGCAGGGTGGCCCGCCTCTTACCATCCACCATCTTGACAAGTATTATCAGGGATGATTAAATGAAATTCATTTTTGGGCCTGTTCCTTCCCGGAGGCTGGGAAATTCCCTGGGAATTGATCTAATTCCTTTTAAAACCTGCAGTTTTGACTGTATTTATTGCCAACTGGGCACGACCACTACCCGGACCATCAGCCGAAAAGAATATATTCCGATTAAAGCAATCCTCTCCGAGTTAAAAGAAGTTTTAAACAAAAAAAGACCGATTGATTATCTTACCCTCTCCGGCTCCGGCGAGCCCACTCTTAATTCCCGGATTGGTGAGATAATCCGGGAAATAAAAAAACTCACCACAATACCCATCGCAGTCCTAACTAACAGCTCCCTGCTTTTTCAGGAGAAAGTGCGGGAGGAGCTAAAAGGAGCTGATTTAGTAATACCTTCACTGGACAGTGCGGTTCAGTCAACATTTGAGCAAATAAACCGTCCTTTTAAAGTCTTACATATTGAGCAGATAATTGATGGCATCAGGCTTTTTAACCAGGATTTCAAGGGAAATGTTTACCTGGAAATTATGCTGGTGAAGGGCATAAATGATACCCGGGCAGAGGTAAAAAGACTCGCTGATGCCATAAAAGAGATAAATCCTGCCAAAGTGCAGCTAAATACAGTAGTGCGTCCACCTGCGGAAGACTCTGCTCAACCCGTAACTGAGAACGAGCTGAAAGCCGTAAAAAAAATGCTCGGGGGCCGGGCGGAAATAATAAGTGAATATGATCGAAGAGAGTTCAGTGGATACAAGATTGAGGCAGAAAATGAGATAATAAAGCTCGTGCAGAGAAGGCCGGTTACCCTAACCGATATCTCAAATTCCCTTGGAATTCACCCCGCTAAGGCAGTTAAATATATTGAGGCACTTACCCAAAAAGGTTTGATCGGATATAAGAAATATGGTAAGGAAATATTCTATCGGGCGCATCACCTGGGGACGACGTGATTTAGATACTTAATATTTTCAAAGGAAGTGTGAAGGCAACCCAGTTGTAATATGTTCGGACATATAACTAAAGAATTAAGACATCATGCCCCCTTTACTATATTTGGAGCCATTACCGGGATAATCATTATGGTAGTTTTTTACAATATCCCTCATATTCCTTCCGATGCTTCATATAATATTTTCTATGTATTACATCCGGCCCATGTCATTTTGAGCGCACTTGTTACAGCGTCAATGTATAAGCTTCATGTTAGAGGTAAAGGTAAATTCTGGATATTACTCTTGATTGGCTATTTAGGTTCAGTTGGTATAGCTACTATAAGTGATTCGGTGATCCCCTTTTTAGGAGAAATATTGCTTCGCTTACCCAACAGAGGTATTCATTTAGGCTTTATCGAAGAATGGTGGTTAGTAAACCCTTTGGCGATTATCGGTATTGCGATCGCATATTTTAAACCCACAACCAAATTTCCCCATTCTGGACATGTCTTATTAAGCACCTGGGCATCACTATTTCATATTCTTATGGCATCAGGCCAAAGTATAAATTGGATTTCTTATATAATTATCTTTTTCTTTTTATTCCTCGCAGTCTGGATTCCTTGTTGTGTAAGCGATATAATTGTTCCTCTTCTATTTGTAAAAGAGGGAAAAAATTTGTCTTAAAACGTTTAATCAGGGGGTGAAGTGCGATGAAGGATTCCCAGCCAAAATTACCCACTAAAACCCTGGCCCTTGTCTGCCGGATTTGCCCCTTCTGTATTTACCGGAGAGCTAATCCGGAAACGAGCTTTTCCAAGTTTCTGGTACGAGTCGAAAAAAACTGCCCATTCTGTCGGGCATACAATAATTTATATCCGACTAAATTATGAAGGACAAAAACAAGATAAAACTCACAAGCCTGGTTCGCTGTGCTGGTTGAGCTTCCAAGATTGGTCCCGAGGACCTGATGCAGGTTCTGCATCAGCTGCCAGTTAGCGAGCATAAGGATCTGATTGTCGGTCCCAAAAGTGGCGATGATGCCGGAGTATATCGTCTCAGTCCGGATATTGCCTTAGTTCAAACCGTAGATTTCTTAACGCCGGTGGTGGATGATCCTTATCTCTACGGAAAGATTGCTGCCGCCAATTCTCTCAGCGATATCTACGCAATGGGCGCAGTCCCATTGACCGCTCAGAACATAGTCGGATTCCCCACCGGTAAACTGGAAATCTCTGTCCTCTCGGAGATCCTCCGCGGGGGTATGGATAAGGCAAAAGAGGCCGGTGTCGTTATTGTCGGCGGCCATACCATCGACGATGAGGAGCTGAAGTATGGCCTGACAGTCACCGGGACAGTGCATCCCGAAAAGGTGATCACCAACTCCGGGGCTTTGGCCGGAGACAAGATTGTCCTGAGTAAGCCCCTGGGGATGGGAATAATCTCCACCGCAATCAAGGCAAATATGGTTAAAGAAGAAACCATCGAGAAAGCAGCAGGCGTAATGGAGAGATTGAATCGGGAGGCGGCCGAGGCCATGAAACAGGTAGGGGTTAATGCCTGCACTGATGTAACCGGTTTTGGTTTACTGGGCCATCTTTATGAGATGGCCAATGCAAGTAAGCTCTCGGCCGTAATCTATGCGGATAAGGTGGATTACCTGAATGAAGCATTTGAGCTTGCCGGTGAAGGCCTGATCCCTGCCGGCTCCCATGCCAATAGAAACTTCCTTTCCGGAAAGGTAAAGATGAACCGGTCCATCTCCCGGAATCTGGAAATGATCCTTTACGACGCCCAGACCTCGGGTGGCCTGCTTATCTCGGTAGCAGGCAATAAGCTTGATGAATTACTGAAAGCATTGGAACTGAGGGGAGTGGGTAATACCCAGGCAATCGGAGAGATGATCGGGGGCGAGAGCGGCATGATTGAGGTAATCTGATACCTTATACTGGATAGCCGGGTCTTGAAGAGGTGGACCTCGGTGTCCACCCTTACCTGTCCTGAGCTTGCCGAAGGAGACGTCGGCCCCTACATTAAAAATAAATTTTCCTCAAATATTTCAATATCTTGAGGAAACTTCAGGAAAGGAGAAGTGGCAATGAAAAGGTACTTGGAGTTAGGCAAAATCATTGTATTTATACTTATTGTGTTCCTATCCAAATCCTGCGCAAATAATGAAACAAGAGAGACTCCTACAGGAGCCGAATTTGACGAAGCATATACAACTCTTTATAAAGCCCTGCTCCCACTGGTGCCGGCAGTAAATCCCGAAGACCCAGACAATATACCGGAGGATCGGCTGAGTAAATTCGGCCTATTTATTGAGGGCCCCGGGGAACCCCACATCTTCCGAAACGACCTGGAAATCGCCCCGGGTGAATCTTATGAAAATAGGCTGTCACTGGCCTATTTCATTAATATAACCGATACCCATATCGTTGATGATGAATCACCAAACCGACTCTGCTTGCTGGACAACCCTGGGATCCCGGGAGCTTTCCGGCCCCAGGGCAATTTGGCAGTCCAGGTACTAAATCAGATGATAATGACGGCAAATAGATTTAGCTGGGAGCGCCCCTACGATTTCGCTATCTTCACCGGGGACACGATTGACAACGCCCAGTATAACGAGCTCCGCTGGTTTATTGATACCGTGGATGGCCTTAGGGTCGATCCGGACAGCGGCGGGGATGATGATCCCCTTCGGGGTTCGGGAAACGATCACAATGACCCTATCCTTACCGAGGGTCTGGACAGCATTGTTCCCTGGTATTCGGTATACGGAAATCATGAGCTTCTTGTTTTGGGGAATACGCTTCCATCTCCGGAGTATAATGAGGTAGCTATTGGGGACTGGGCAAACACAGATCCTACAAAAGCACTTGAGCTAGGATATGGCACGAGAAATGGGGCCACTCTGGAGGGAGAAATTATCACCGGATATGTCTCCCCTGACCCGGAACGCCGAATATTTATGACCCCTGAGGATCTTGCCCGGGAGTTTTTCAACACGATCTCCGAACCGGCAGGCCATGGCTTTTCTTTGGATCATATTAAAGATAACTGGTGTTATTATGCAGTTGACCCCGTTGCCGGTCTTCCTCTACGGATGATTACACTCGATACCGCTAATCGGAATGGTGGGGCTGGGGGTGTTCTTGACCAGGACCAGATTGAGAATTTTCTTATTCCGGAGCTTAAGCAGGCTCAAAGGGATAATAAACTGATTATAGTTGTCTCCCACCACCCGGCAGATGATATCTCCTCACCCACTGATCTTATCGAGATACTGAACGAATACCCTAATGTATTCCTGCATATTATTGGCCACGACCATGTTAATCTGATCACCCCCAGGCCCGGTCCGGAGGGAGAGACAGAGAAGGGATACTGGGAGATCCAGACTTGTGCCCTGAGCGATTTCCCCCAGCAGAGCCGGATAATTGAGATTGTTGATAATAAGGACGGTACCGGATCAATCTACTGCACGATACTTAATCACAACTCCCCGGAGGGATCCCTTACCTATCAGTCTCGCTCCCTTTCCCTTAAGGATGTTCAACTCGGGGATGACAAAGTAGGTAGGGAAGGCAGTTTAGAGGACAGAAATGTTGAGCTGATTTTCAGCATCCCCGAAGAGGTTGAGGAGAGGCTTGCTGGTTTAACTCTCCCCACCAGGATAGAATCACTGACCACACTCATCGAGATTCAAGGAAGGAGGTAGGTTCGCATATAGCTTTTCCTTCCCAATCCGGGATATCTGAACCTCAACCTCTCTGCTCATCAGCTCATCACCACCTCTTAGTAAAACCGGGAGGTAATTGCGGGAATATCCTCGAAGTAACCCGCTTTTGCTATCTCTCTTCCGCTCCACTAAAACCAGGCACTTCTTTCCAATAAAATCTTGATAAAATTGCTCCCTTTTTTGCCGACCAAGCTCGCGCAGACGCCAGCTTCTTTCCTTTATTATCCGGCCATTAACCTGGTCGGAAAATTGAGCAGCGGGTGTTCCGGCTCTCTTTGAAAAAGGGAATATATGTAGATAGGTTACTGGAAGAACTTCAAGTAATTTATAAGTATTATAGAAGTTCTCTTCTCCTTCTCCGGGAAAGCCGGCAATGACATCTACTCCGATTGAAGCCTCGGGAATCTGGCTTTTTATTCCCCGGACGAGCCCAGAAAAAAACTTAGCTGTGTAACTACGACCCATTCTCTTAAGGGTTCGATCATCCCCACTCTGGAGGGAGATATGGAGATGGGGACAGAGTATTTCCGAGGAAGCCAAGAGATTAATCATTTCCTCAGAGATCTCATCAGGATTCAATGAGCTTATTCTTATTCTTTGAACCGGCCTCTGCTCATCTAAATTCAGGAGCAGATCAAGGAGGCTAAGGCAAGGAGAAAGTTCCGATCCATAAGAGCCGAGATTAATCCCGCTTAAGACTACCTCTCGGTACCCTGCCCTGCTGAGACGTTTAATTTGTTGGAGAACCTTCTCTGGCTCCAGGCTTCTACTGGGACCCCGGGCATAAGGCACGATGCAATAGGTGCAATGTCGATTACATCCATCCTGGATCTTCAAAAAGGCCCGGGAAAGCTGGGAAAATCTGTTGATTGGTGGGTATTGAAGTCTTTTTTCCTCGGCGATAGAGCCTACCTGGATAAGGGGCCTATCCCTTTTCTCGAACTGGAGGAGAAACTGTCCAATCTGTTCCTTTTCCCGGTTGCCCAGGATATAATCTACCCCGGGAATTCTGCTTATTTCGTCAGGATTTACCTGGGCATAACAGCCGGTAACAATTATCAAGGCCTCCGGATTTTCCCTTTGAAAACGTCTGATCAGTTGGCGGGATTGATAATCAGTTTTTCTGGTAACTGTGCAGGTATTTATGATGTAAATATCGGCAGGTTTATCGGCAGGAACTACCTTCACATTGGATTGAGGAATACTTTCTTCAATAAGGGCAGAATCGAACTGGTTAGCTTTGCATCCGAGTGTGGCAATGACAACTTTCTTCATCTACAAGACATCTTCAGCCCAGCCTTCCCCAGGAATTTCGTCAAACCGGCAAAAGAACGCTAATCAAAATTCAAAACTAACTTTTCCTGGGAACGATATTCTTGATTGTGGTAGATCCACTGAACTGACAGCTCGATCCGGGGGATCCCCTTTTTATCCACAATGGTTTTATGAAAGGTGGCGACCTCGCCGGGTCTGAGCACGGAAGGTGTGGCAAAGGTGGAATTCAGGCCAACAAAATTATTCTCGGCATCGAAACGCTTGAAGATAACCTGGATATCTTCCACATTCCTCTTTCCCACATTCTTTACCTTCCCTTCTATCTCCAGATAATCGGAAAAGATATTATTGGTGTATTGGATTATCTTAACCCGATCTCCATTCCTCCGGGCCTCTTCTTCCTCGGCCGAGGTCTCCAGATTGTCGATCCTCTGTTGAAGCACTGTTAATTCCTGGATCAGGGCTTCCACTTTTTCCTTGGAGCTCTCCTCTTCGGATTTACCTCCGCATCCAATTGCCAGAGATAGAATCAAAGCCAAAAGAATCTCTCTTTTCATTTATACCTCCCTACTTATATTTAAATAGTAACCCTATTTGATAATTCCAGCCATATATATGTTTGACCAGACTCCCATTGGTTATTCCTGCCTACGCCGCAAAGCCTTGTGCTACGGCAGGCAGGCGTTATTCGGTTGCGCTGCTCGCCCCGTGAAAAATTCTCGATATATATCGAAAGTAATCACATTTAGCAACTTATTTCTACGGGGCTCGTTTCGTTTTCCGTCGCTTTGTTACTTTCCCCTTGATTTCACCCATAACCGTTTTACGAATCCCGATACTAGCGGCCCAACCGCAACCGTTTGACCCAACACATTCTTCAACAGGCCTGTCCTGAGCGAAGTCGAAGGGCTCAGGACATGTATCATGCGGAGTTTTACTAAAAAACTGGGTCACCACCCATATTTACAGGCCTCTATAACCGAAAATTATTCACTTCTTCCTTCAGGTGATTTACCTGTTCTTTCAGAACCTCTACCGCGGTAAACATCTCGGTAGAGCTGGAAAGATTACTCTGAGCAACCTCCTTGATGTTATCAACGGCCTTGATCACCTGCTCGCCGCCCTGGGTCTGCTCCCGGGTAGCCTGATTGATCTGTTTGACCATCTCCAGGAT
>SDBT01003379.1_pt1 | contig 27673 bp, 18 predicted proteins | sample 2277101 | NCBI WGS metagenome assembly SDBT01 (sample SAMN10404973, study PRJNA504765) | marine sediment metagenome | isolation source: marine sediment core GS10_PC15, 103 cmbsf | place: Arctic Ocean: Southern Knipovich Ridge | collected 2010 | reverse complement strand
CTGGCAGCTTTAGGTATATATGGTGGTTCAGGATTTTTTGCCTTTGCCTTAGTGGATTTTATTATATCCCTGAGGAAAATAACCTGAGATGAGGGATTTATATCGTTGATAGGTAGATATTAAAGGGCGTTTAAGAGGGGCTTTCGCCCCTCTTTTTAATTTCCTTCCCCCTCTCCTTCAAAGGAGAGGGGGATAAAGGGGGATGGGGTTGATAAAATTTACAACAGGGTTGGCTGAGGCGGTTTTTCTTTGCTATAGGGTAGACCAAGGTGTTGATAAGCTAACTGAGTGGCTAATCGGCCGCGGGGGGTTCGCTCCAGAAAGCCTAGTTGCAGCAGATAGGGCTCGTAGACATCCATAATAGTATCTGCCTCCTCACTGATGGAAGCGGCAATAGTATCCAGTCCTACCGGGCCACCATTGAATTTGTCAATGATAGTATGTAGCAGCTTGTGGTCTATCTCATCCAGACCCACATGGTCGACCTCAAGCTTGGATAGTGCCTCGACGGCCACTGATTGGGTAATCATACCATCGGCCATTACCTGGGCAAAATCCCTGACCCGCTTGAGCAGTCGGTTGGCCACGCGGGGGGTACCTCTAGCTCGGCGGGCGATTTCGTTTAGACCTTCGTCTTCCGCTTTTATCTGGAGAATGCGGGCTGACCGTGTGAGGATTAGCTGGATGGATGCCTGGTCATAGAAATCAAGGCGGTAGACAGCGCCGAATCGGTCGCGGAGAGGCGGGCTCAGTAAGGCAAAGCGGGTAGTGGCACCAATTAGGGTGAGGGGGGGCAGGTTTAACCGCAGGCTTTTGGCACCGGGACCTTTGCCGATGATAATGTCAAGGGCAAAGTCTTCCATAGCCGGGTATAGTATCTCCTCTACTGCCCGCCCCAGGCGGTGAATTTCATCGATAAAGAGTATATCCTGGCTGCGAAGGTTGGTTAAGATAGCCGCCAGGTCTCCACTGCGCTCTATTGCCGGACCGGAGGTAATCCTGATGTTAACTCCCGTCTCAGCAGCAATAATATAGGCTAGGGTGGTCTTACCTAGACCAGGGGGTCCATATAGTAAGATGTGGTCTAGTGGCTCTCCCCTACCCTTGGCAGCGGTGATAGCAATATTTAGATTGCCCTTAATCCCAGCCTGTCCGATGAAGTCATCAAGACATCGGGGACGAAGGCTGGTATCAAGTGGTATATCCTCAGCGTTAGGTTTACCCGATATAATACGAGCTATCTCCTCCTCCTCCTTAATCAATAAACAACTTTATTATACCACATCTTTACCTGGGGTCAGGATAGAGGCAATAAAAGAGAGTCGCCCTAGCACAATTTGGGCGACTCTATTTCTATTACTATAATCAAACTATAGGGCAAGGGGGTTTCTAGTTAGCTAACTCTTGTCATCTTGCTCACCAGCTATCTTACTGGGTACTTCCTCAACTGGCTCCTCAGGCTTCTCGTCAGCAACAGGAGCCGGTGCTTCATCAGTTGGCTCTTTGGCTTCCTCGCTAGCTACCTGAATGGGTGCTTCATCAGTCAGTTCTTTGGCTTCCTCGCTAGCTACCTGAGTGGATACTTCCTCAGTTGGCTCCTCGGGCTTCTCACCAGTCGCAGGAGCCGGCGCTTCCTCGGTTAGCTCCTCGGGCTTCTCACCGGCTACCAACTCTGGTGCTTCCTCGGAAACGGGGTAGCGCGCTGGGATGAGCTTGCCAATAATTACATTTTCCTTAAGCCCAACCAGTTTATCTATCTTGCCGGAGACGGCGGCTTCAGTAAGCACCCTGGTGGTTTCTTGGAAGGATGCGGCGGCCAACCAGCTATCAGTGCTCAGTGAGGCCCTAGTTATACCCATTAATACCGGCTCGGCAGTAGCTGGTTCACCACCTTCAGCCAGCACTTTGGCATTAATGTCTTCGTATCGTGACCTGTTTATCAGCTCACCAGGCAGCAAATCAGTGTCACCTGAGGAGTCAATGCGGACCCTGGTCAGCATTTGATGGGCGATAATTTCAATATGTTTGTCGTTTATGTTCACCCCCTGGGAGCGATATACTTTTTGTACCTCTTCTACCAGGTATTGTTGGGCTGTCTCCCTGCCCAGGATACGCAGTATGTCCTGTGGGTTGATAGAGCCGTCAGTAAGTTGCTGCCCGGCCTTTACTCGGTCTCCGGTTTGAATGCGAATATGGGAGGCCGGCGGGATAACATATTCTCGCTCCTCGTTCTCTTCATAGCTGATAAACAACTTTCCATCTTCAATAGTTACTGCACCAGCGACACGAGCCAGCATAGATTGAGTTTCGGCGGCCAAGGCGGCTGACTCTGGTGTAGCTTCAGCCTCAGGTGCCTGATGAGCCAGCACAACTCCGATATCCACCCATTGACCATTATCTACCAGAACCTGCCAGCCAGAGGGTGGTGAGTATTCATCACGGTATACCTCAGAGCTAGTAATCTTAATCCGTCTCCCGTCATCATTTTGAATCACCTCAGCCACCCCGTCTATCTCTGAGATGATAGCTTGACCCTTAGGCACTCTTGCCTCAAATAGCTCTTCTACTCTAGGCAGACCACTAGTGATATCAAGCCCAACGACACCACCGGTGTGAAAGGTACGCAGGGTTAGCTGGGTGCCTGGCTCGCCAATGCTCTGGGCGGCAATTATGCCTACTGCGGTATTGAGGTCGACCAGGCGCCCGCGGGCAAGATCCCGCCCATAGCATCGCTGGCAGGCTCCTTGCCGGGACTGGCAGCTAAGTGGAGACCGGACATGAACCTCGGTTAACCCGGCAGCAATAATTTCCTTGGTCTTCTGTTCATTAATTTCCTCATTTCGGTCAACAATGGTTTCTCCAGTTTGTGGATTAACTATTTTACTGGCTGCCAATCGGCCAGTTATTCTCTCCGTCAGTGATGGCAGGAGTTCCTTCTCTTGTGGTTCAGATACCCATATGCCGTCGGTAGTACCACAGTCATCCTGCAGGGTGACAATATCCTGGGCAATATCGATGAGGCGTCTGGTGAGGTAACCACTATCTGAGGTTCTAAGGGCAGTATCAGCTAACCCCTTACGGGCACCATGGGTTGAGATAAAGTATTCTAGAACACTAAGCCCTTCACGTAGGCTTGACTTGATAGGAAAGTCAATTATTCTACCTGAGGGGTCAGTCATTAACCCCCTCATACCGGCCATCTGTCTAATCTGGGCAATATTTCCCTTTGCCCCTGATGTTGCCATCATGTAGATGCCACCATAGTGGTCAAGGCTCTGTGAGATGATATCAGTAAGCTTATCAGTAGTTTCCATCCATACCCCTATGGCACCATCATATCTTTCATACTCAGTGATTAAGCCTCGATGATACTGGTTATCAATAATGGCAATCCTTTCCTCGGCCTCTTCTATTAGCTTTGGTTTGCTCTGAGGAATCTCAATATCGTTCATAGCAATGGTAATACCTGACTTGGTGGCATAGTGGAAGCCTAGTTGTTTGAGGTTATCCAACATTGCCGCCGTGTTTTCATTACTTAGTATCTTATAACAATCGGTTACTATTTGCTTTAAGCCTGACTTATCAATTACCTTGTTTAGGAAGCCTAACTCCGGGGGCAGAACATCATTAAAGATGATACGGCCGACACTAGTCTTAAGCCTTTGTCCACTCCTTTCTTGGTCCCTGACCTCAATCTCAGCTCTGAGATCAATAACACCCAGTTCATAGGCAAGTTTTGCCTCTTCAAAACTGCCGAAGATTGAACCTTCCCTCTTAGTCTCGGGCTTGATGGTAGTCAGATAAAAGCAGCCAAGAACCATATCCAGGGTTGGTGTGGTTATTGGCTCACCACTGCTTGGCAGTAGCATATTGTGGCTACTCAGCATCATCTCCCGAGCCTCTTTGATGGCAGTTTTAGACAGGGGGATGTGGACCGCCATCTGGTCACCATCAAAATCAGCGTTGAAGGCGGTACATACCAGAGGGTGAATCTGGATGGCACTACCGTCAATGAGCACCGTCTCAAATGCCTGGATGCTGAGTCGGTGGAGGGTAGGAGCTCGGTTAAGCAGCACTGGCCGCTCTTTGACGACCTCCTCGAGTATGTCATATACCTCTGGCATGGCTCTTTCCATCAGCCGTCGGGCACTCTTGATGTTGTGGGCAAGACCTTGCTCTACCAACCGACGGATAACAAAGGGCTTAAATAGTTCTAGCGCCATCCGTCGGGGTAGACCACACTGATGAAGCTTGAGCTCTGGACCGACAATGATGACGGAGCGCCCGCTATAGTCAACTCGTTTGCCTAGCAGGTTCTGGCGAAAGCGTCCTTGTTTACCGCGGAGCATATCAGACAGCGACTTCAATTTGTGATTGCCACTTACGGAGACGGCTCGTCCTCTTCTTCCATTATCAATAAGGGAGTCGACTGCCTCCTGGAGCATCCGTTTCTCGTTGCGGATGATAACTTCTGGTGCCCCCATTTCCATTAAGTGGCGTAGTCGGTTATTGCGGTTAATGACTCGTCGATACAGGTCATTCAGGTCACTGGTGGCAAATCTACCTCCGTCTAATTGAACCATAGGTCGTAGGTCTGGGGGTAAGACAGGTAACACAGTTAGAATTGTCCACTCTGGTTTATTGCCACTGCGACGAAATGCCTCCACTGCCCGTAGTTGCTTGCTTGCCTTCTTTCGGTGTTGACCTGAAGTGGAGTGAATTTCCTGGAGCAGACCATTACGCACCTCATCAAGGTTAAGCTCCTTTACAATTTGCAGAATGGCTTCAGCTCCCATCCCGGCCTCAAAAACCTGACCATATTTCTGTTTGAGCTCCTGGTACTGATTCTCGGTGAGTAGTGCTCGCGTACAGAGGTCTTTTATTTGCCCCACTTTGGCAAGAAGCTTTTCTTTAAGTAGTGTTTTTTCCTCAGTGAAGTGGCGCCGAAGCTGGTTTATTTCCTCCACTGTTGTCTGGCTTTGCTCCATTTCGGCGATTTTAGCCTCCAGAGCACTTTGGCGCTCGGCAATTTCCTGTGAGTAATCTTCCTCAAGTTGTTTAATTACTTTCTGGCGTGCCTCTTCGTCTATGGAGGTAATGATATGATGGGAGAAATAAAGAACTCGCTCCAGGTTCCGTGGTGATAGGTCAAGTAGCAGCCCCAATCGACTAGGTATTCCCTTGGCAAACCAGATATGACTCACCGGGCAGGCCAGTTCAATGTGTCCCATACGTTCCCGGCGCACCTTGGCCCGGGCTACCTCGACGCCACATTTATCACAAATAATCCCCTTGTAGCGTATCCTTTTATATTTACCGCAGTAGCATTCAAAGTCTTTAGTTGGGCCAAAGATTTTCTCACAGAAAAGCCCATCCCTTTCTGGCTTCAGGGTGCGGTAGTTGATTGTCTCGGGCTTGGTTACCTCACCATAAGACCAACTCTTGATCTGCTCTGGTGAAGCCAGGGAGATACGGACAGCATCGAAATCGTTAACCTCAAGCATTTTTCTCTTCATCCTCTTTCTGGGTTGGTTCTTCTATAGCTTTGGATTCTACCTTCAATTCAATGGTTTCCGTTGTTTCCTCGGCAATGGTTGCTTCTTCATCCTCTTTCTGGGTTGGTTCTTCTATAGCTTTGGATTCTGCCTTCAATTCAATGGTTTCCGTTGTTTCCTCGGCAATGGTTGCTTCTTCCGCCTCTTTCTGGGTTGGTTCTTCTATAGCTTTGGATTCTGCCTCCAATTTAACGGCATCTGTTGCTTCCTCGGCAATGGCGGCCCTTTCCCCTTCCTCATTAATCACCTCAACGGCAAGTCCCAGGCTTTGTAATTCCTTAACCAGAACCCTAAATGATTCCGGCACACCGGGTTGAAGAATATCCTGGTTCTTAACTATAGCCTCATAGGTTTTGGCTCGCCCAGTCACATCATCTGACTTTATGGTCAGCATCTCTTGAAGGTTGTGGGCAGCACCATAGGCTTCTAGTGCCCAAACCTCCATCTCACCAAAGCGCTGACCGCCGAATTGGGCCTTGCCCCCCAGGGGTTGCTGGGTAATGAGGGAGTAAGGACCGGTAGAACGGGCGTGAACCTTATCTTCAACCAGGTGTATTAGCTTCATAATATAGATACTACCCACGGTTACTGGCTGGTCAAACGACTCACCAGTGTGTCCATCACGGAGTATTACCTTGCCCGTGATCGGTGGGAGGAGGTTCCTTTCAGCATTTACTCTTTCCACGGCCTGCTCCAGTTCCTCAGGGCTAAGGTCTCGGCTAGCCACGTCTAAGTCTTCAAGCCACAGACGCAGGCAAACCTGCTTTGCCTCTCCTGGGTAGTCATCACTGAACACCCTGTCGCCATCATAGCCATGACTTTTAAGCCAGGCTTTAACCAGATCCAGTTGTACAGCGGGGGTTTCACTATCGTGGTCAAGATTAACCGCGCCCGCTTTTTGAGCTAACCAGGCTCTAGCTAGGGCATCTTCAATAGCAATATCGCTGGCACCATCAAAGACCGGAGTAAGAACCTTGAGGTCCAGAACCTGGGCTGCCCAGCCGAGGTGGGTTTCCAAGACCTGACCGATATTCATACGTGACGGGACACCTATAGGGTTAAGGATAATATCTACCGGCGTACCATCGGGAAGGAAAGGCATATCCTCAACGGGGGCTATTAGGGCAATAACTCCCTTATTGCCGTGCCGCCCGGCAACCTTATCCCCGGCCGAAATTTTTCGTTTCTGGGCAACCCAGACCTGCACCCACTGATTAACCTTAGCCGGCAGGTCATCGCCATCCTCACGGGAGAAGACCCTCACATTAATTATCTTCCCCCACTCACCATGAGGCACTCGCAGGGAGGTATCCTTCACCTCTCTGGCTTTTTCACCAAAGATAGCTCGTAAGAGTTTTTCTTCAGCCGATAGCTCGGTCTCCCCCTTTGGGGTAATCTTACCTACCAGTATATTGCCCGGACTGACCCTAGCCCCAATCCGAATAATGCCGGTTTCATCAAGTTCACGCAGACTTTCCTCACCGACATTAGGTATATCTCTAGTAATTTCTTCCGGACCTAGCTTGGTATCCCGTGCCTCTACCTCGTACTTCTCAATATGAATGGAGGTAAACTTGTCCGCCTCAACTAGACGATTACTAATGATGATAGCATCCTCAAAGTTATAGCCTTTCCAGCTCATAAAGGCACAACACACATTCTGTCCTAGGGCTAACTCTCCTTGTTCAGTAGCTGAGCTATCGGCTAGAACCTGACCTGATTGAACCCGGTCACCTTTACTCACTATGGGACGCTGGTCAATGCAGGTTCCTTGATTAGTGCGGACGAATTTCATTAGTGGGTATGTATCTTTATCACCGTTATCTTTGGTAACTACAACCTGTGAGCTGGTAACTGAAGTTACCGTTCCGGCGTTTTGAGCAAATATTACTTGCCCGCTGTGCTTGGCAGCTTCCATTTCCATACCGGTAGCTACTAAGGGGGCTTCGGGACGGAGCAGGGGCACTGCCTGCCGTTGCATATTAGCGCCCATAAGGGCGCGATTGGCATCGTTATGTTCCAGGAAGGGTATTAAGGCTGTGGCCACACTCACTATCTGTTCGGGTGATACATCCATTAATTGGATTTTATCGGGTGCTTCCAATAGATAGCGGCTGCCTATTCTGGCTTCAACCCTTTCACCCACAAACTGGCTATTTTGGTCAAGCGGAGCATTAGCCTGGGCAATGGTAAATTCCTCTTCCTTATCGGCTGATAGATAGATGATTTCGTCGGAGACAAAAGGCACCACCTTTATTGTTCTCGGCGATAGGTGAGATAGTTCAGTGACAAGCTCGGGGGCAATGGTTGCTCCAGCTTCCGCTATGGTGTTGCCCTTGTCATCAAGCACTGCCTCCCTAGTTGTCTTACCTGGCAACCTGCCATCAGTATTGCTTAACTCAGCAATAACCCGGCGGTATGGTGTCTCAATAAAACCATACTCGTTAATCTGGGCATAGGTGGCCAGAGAGCCGATGAGACCGATATTAGGTCCCTCTGGTGTCTCAATGGGACAGATTCTACCATAGTGGGAGTGATGGACATCACGGACATCAAAGCCTGCCCGCTCGCGAGACAAACCCCCTGGCCCGATTGCTGATAGGCGGCGCTTATGAGTTAGCTCAGCTAATGGGTTGGCTTGATCCATAAATTGTGATAGCTGTGAGCTACCGAAGAACTCTTTGATAGCGGCTACCACCGGGCGAGTATTCAGTATAGCGCTAGGGGTGATTGCCTCGGTAGCAATAATACTCATCCGTTCCTTGGCTACTCGTTCTAGGTGCAATAAGCCAATTCGGAACTGGTTTTGAATCAGTTCGCCAACAGTGCGGACTCGCCGGTTTCCTAGATGGTCAATATCGTCAGCAGTATCGTTGCCATTATTAACCATAATGATATGCCGGACTATCTCGACAATGTCTTCCTTGGCCAAAGACCGCTCTTTCAGGTCAATATTAAGCCCTAATCGCTTGTTAAGCTTATAGCGACCGATAATGCCTAGGTCGTAACGAGCCAAATTGAAGAACATGTTGTTGATTAGTTTTCTGGCATTTTCGACGCTAGGGGGTGGGTCGCCAGGGCGCAATTTCCGGTAGATATCAATCAGAGCCTCAGACTCACTCGTAATCAAAGGCTCACGCTCCATAGTTGACTGGATAAACTGGTGCTCAGCAGAGTTGTCCTCTGCCGGGAATAGTTCCAGCAATTGCTCATCACTACCATAACCAATGGCGCGTAGCAGTGTGGTAATAGGAATCTTCCGTTTGCCATTTATCTTGACTGAAATAACATCACGGTTGCTGGTTTCAAATGCCAGCCATCCACCACGGGAGGGGATGAGCTTAGCCGAGCACAATTCGCGACCACTGGCGGGGTCTTCCTCAATGGTGAAATAGACCCCCTGGGAACGGAGTAATTGGCTTACTACCACCCGTTCGGCACCGCTGGTAATAAAGGTGCCTTTGGCGGTCATCAGCGGAATGTCACCAAAAAACAGGTCTTGTTCCTTGATTTCTCCAGTTTCTTTAACTAGCAACCGTGTCCTGACATAGAGAGGAGTTGAATAGGTCAGGTCTCGCTGTCGGCACTCCGGCTCAGTATGAAGGGGTTTGCGGAATTCATAGCTACTGAAACTAAGCTCCAGCCTGTTGCCGGTGAAGTCCTTAATAGGAGACACCTCCTCCAGCAGTTGCTTTAGCCCTTCTTCTTGGAACCAGTGGAACGATTCTAATTGAATCTTGATCAGATTTGGTACATCTAGTATCTGAGGTAACCTAGCATAGGATTTTCTGAAAACGAGCGGCTCTCTTTTTTCAGTGTGTGTTGGTGACATAAAAACCATTCTAGCTCTACTCCTTAAATAGATACGCGAGACTTTACACTATGCGGTGCTAATCTGGAATAAGACCTGTGGCTAATGGAGAAATATAATAAGGTGAAACCTTGAGAGGCATAATTACAACCTTTTATGTTACCACTATTTAAAATACTTGTCAACCCCTTAGGCAAGTTTATTTAACAATTCTCCATAATAGCTTTGTCTCAAAGCTATTATACTTGACCAAAGGCGTGGAAGCTAGAACATGGCAAGGGTAAAGCGTAAGCAAACAAATTAAGGGGGATAGATAACTAAGATTGACCATTGCTGAATGAATTCTAGCACAGGGTATTGCATGGCAGACTTAATTGTGGTATAATTTTATCTAGAATAGTTGGTATTTAAGTGGGTTTCATTCCCACTTTTTTGTTGTGCGAGAAATAATAGGATTGGAGGTTCTATTCTGAGATGAAGAGTGACTTCCTTATTGCTATTACCCAGCTCTCCGCCGAGAAAAACCTGCCTAAGGAGGTAGTTCTTAAAGCAGTGGAGGCGGCACTGGCATCAGCTTATAAGAAGGATAATTTTGCGGCTAACCAGAATATTTCAGTTAATATTGACCCGACCACTGGTCGAGTTAAAGTATGGGCCGAAAAAACTGTGGCTGAGCTACCTTCTGATATTCGGCGTGAGATATCTTTAGATGAGGCACGCAGAGTCAAATCAGATGCGCAAATTGGCGATATTATTGAAGTAGAAGCTACTCCGCGTAACGCTGGGCGTATTGCTGCTCAAACGGCAAAGCAGGTTATCCTGCAACGTCTTCATGAGGCAGAGCATAGCGCTATATTTGAGGAATATGTTGATAAGGAAGGTAATATTGTCACCGGGTTGGTGCAGCGTATTGAACCAAGACAAATCTTTGTTGATTTGGGTAGAGCCGAGGCAGTATTGCCGGCGGCAGAACAGGTGCGTAATGAAAGGTATCGGATAGGGCAAAGGCTCAAGGTTTACCTTCTGGAGGTGGCGCAGACTAGTAGAGGACCTCGGGTAGTAGTCTCACGTTCTCACCCAGAACTGCTACGGCGGCTTTTTGAGCTGGAGGTCCCTGAAGTTTATAACGGAATAGTGGAAATAAAAGTGATTGCCCGTGAAGCTGGCTATCGGAGTAAGGTAGCGGTAGCCGCACGCCAGGAAGGTATTGACCCAGTTGGTTGCTGCGTCGGTCTTCGTGGTATCAGGATACAAAATATTGTGAATGAGCTAGGTGGTGAAAAGCTGGATGTGGTTACGTGGAACTCAGATGTTTCGGTATTTATTACTAGTGCTCTTAGTCCAGCTCAGGTATTAAGTGTTGAGCTGGACGAAGAGAATGGTGTAGCTACCGTGGTTGTCCCTGATAAGCAACTTTCTTTAGCCATTGGTAAGGAGGGGCAGAATGTCAGACTGGCGGCTAAACTCAGCGGCTGGCGAATTGATATTAAGAGTGCCTCGGCGGCTGAGGCAGAGAGAATGGCAGAAGCGGAGCTGGTGACTGAGACGGAAGAGGAGGCTATTGTTAGCGAGGAACTTCCTGCCGAGGTGCCAGCTACTCTGGAGCCAGCATTAGTCTCTACTGAGGCATCGCCAGGTGAAGCGGCTGAGCCTTTACCGGCTCTTGATAGTGCGGCTATTCCCCAGAAGGTTTCTTTGGCGCAACAAACAACTAGAGATAAACCTCAGTTGAGGTTTGCTGAGGAAGTTTTGGTAGCTGCCCCAAGCAAGCCTGGGACTAAATCAAGGAAAAAGAAAAAGAAAGACACTCGCAGTAAGGGAAGTGCCGAGGATGGCATCAAGGTTAGCAAACCACGCCGAAGGGTAGAGCCTGATGAGCCTGATGAGAGTGATGAGGGTGATGAGGAGTACTAGGCGGCATATACCACAACGGACTTGTGTGGCTTGTCGTGGGGTAAGCACCAAGCGGGCACTAATCCGTTTGGTGCGCATTTCCGATGGAAGTGTCGTGGTTGATATTAGTGGTAAGAAAGCAGGGCGTGGCGCTTATTTATGCCAGGCATGGGAGTGTTGGGAGTTTGGTTTAAAAGGTAATCGGCTAGAGTATGCTTTACGGACTACCCTTACTCAGGATAATCGTGAGCAGCTTATTAAACATGGGGAAGATATCCGGTGATGAGGTTAATCATTGGCGGTATTTGTTGCGTGTTGCCGTGGGAAGAGAATAGTGTCTTGGGAAGGAGTTAATAAGTGGCGAAGGTAAGTAAACCGGGTGAAGCTGTGGAGCCTATAGCCGAAGAGGGTAGTGATAGTTCTTTATCACCGCAGACTCGCTCCATTGAGATTCCCCAGTCCTTAGGTGTGAGGCAACTGGCTGACCTGCTGCAGATTAGTGCCATAGAGGTCATTAAACAACTGATGAGAAATGGCATTATGGTTAATATCAACCAGGCTGTTGACTACGAGGCGGCAGCCGCCGTAGCTACGGCTACTGGTTATGAAGCACAGCTAAAACCTCAGCAGGCACAAAAGCTAGCCAGTGCTATCGGTGAGGTCAAGCGGCGGCAGCAACTTCAAGATAAGGAACTAGGTGGTCTGCGACCACGACCGCCAATAGTTACTATTATGGGACATGTTGACCATGGCAAGACTAGACTTCTTGATGCCATTCGTCAGACTAATGTAATGGCTACCGAAGTTGGCGGCATTACCCAGCATATTGGTGCTTACCAAGTAGAGGTCAATGGGCAAAAGATTACCTTCCTGGATACCCCAGGTCATGAAGCCTTTACGGCGATGCGGGCTCGTGGTGCCCAGGTAACTGACATTGCTATTTTAGTAGTGGCAGCTGATGATGGGGTAATGCCGCAGACCTTGGAAGCAATAGACCATGCCCGGGCTGCTGGAGTGCCTATTGTGGTGGCTATTAATAAGATTGATCGGCCCAATGCTAATGCGGAACTGGTTAAGCAACAGCTGGCTGACGCCGGTTTACTTATTGAGGAATGGGGGGGTGATACCGTCTCTGTTCTAGTCTCAGCTAAGGAGAAAACTGGCATCACTGAGCTCTTGGAAAACCTTCTGGTTGTGGCTGAGGTGGAAGAACTTAAGGCGAAGCCGTCTCAACCAGCGGTGGGAGTAGTTATCGAGGCTGAGTTGGATAAGACCAAGGGACCGTTGGCTACGGTATTAGTTCATAGCGGTACTTTAAGACTTGGTGATACGGTAGTGGTTGGCACCACCTGGGGTAGGGTAAGGGCTATGTTTAATGATAAGGGTAAACAGGTGAGGAAGGCTGAACCAGCTACCCCGGTTGAGCTTCTCGGTTTGAGTGTTGTGCCTCAAGTAGGGGATACTCTAACTGCTGTGGCTGGTGAACGCCAAGCCCGGGCTTTAATACAAGAGCGACTCCAGGAAGTACAACGGGAATCTTCGCTATCGCGGAAAGCGATAAGCCTTGATAATCTCTTTGCCCAAATAAGTGCCGGTAAAGTAAAAGAGCTTAATGTTATTCTCAAAACTGATGTTCAAGGTAGTATTGAACCAATAAGAAGCTCTTTGGAGCAGTTGGGCACAGATGAGGTGCAGGTCAGGATTATCCATAGTGGCACTGGTAATATTACTGAGAGTGATGTTATGTTAGCTACTGCCTCTAAAGGACTCATTATTGGCTTTGGTGTTGGCGCTGAGACAGGAGCACGGCGATTAGCTAGTGTGGTGGGTGTGGATATCCGCAACTACGATGTGATTTATAATTTGGTAGATGATGTCGGTAAAGCTCTTCAAGGTCTGCTTGAACCGTCTTATATTGAGGTCATCGAAGGGCGGGCTGAGATTCGGGATATCTTTCGCAGTGGCAAATGGGGAAAGATAGCCGGTGTCTATGTTACCGAAGGTAAGATAAGCCGGGGTATCTCAGTTAGGGTGAGACGCGGCGAAGAAATAGTCGGTGAGTCTGTGGTTAGCAGCCTGAAGCGCTTTAAGGATGATGTTAAGGAGGTAGCCGCTGACTATGAGGCTGGTGTGGGTATCAAAGATTTTAGTGAGTTTCAGGTTGGTGATATGCTAGAATTTTTCAGGAGGGAAAAGGCGAGCTAAGTAAGCTGTCGGTAAAAATTGGAGTCTGTTTAAGGAGGCGATATTATGACACGCCGCATCCTGCGGGTAAATAATCTCATTCGACACGAGATTAGTGATTTACTGCAACGCCAAGTCAAGGACCCTCGACTTGGCAATTTTGTTGCTGTTACTGAGGTTTCTATCTCGCCCGATATGAAACATGCCCGAATATTCGTAAGTCATATGGGTAGTGAAGAAGAGAAGCAAGAGACACTGAGCGTATTGGCTTCGGCTTCTGGTTTCCTCCGCCGGGAGCTGGCGAAACGGCTAAGGCTAAGGCATATTCCTGAACTAAGCTTTCAGTGGGATGACTCTATTGAGCGGGGGGCTCGTATTCTGAAGCTAATTGACCAGGTTACCACAGATAGCAATTCAAATCGGCATAACGATTGACCATGAATGGCATTCTAAATATTAACAAGCCTCAAGGCATGACCTCTTTTAGCGTTGTTGCCGTGGTAAAACGGCTCAGTGGAGAGCGACGTGTGGGACACGCCGGTACCCTTGACCCAGCAGCTACCGGTGTTTTACCGGTTTGCCTTGGTCAGGGAACACGGGTAATTGAGTTTTTGATGACGGCAACTAAGGTTTATCGAGCTGAGATTGAATTGGGTGTGGCTACAGACACCTATGATTCCAGTGGTAAGGTTACCCAGACGGGAGACCCCACCGGGATTAGCCGAGGACAATTGGAGTTAGCACTTACCTCTTTCTGTGGTTCAATAGAGCAGACGCCCCCGATGTATAGTGCCGTGAAGTATCAGGGTAAGCGACTTTATGAATTGGCTCGGGCGGGTATTAAAGTTGAGCGGGGGAGCCGAACGATTAAAATCTATCACCTGGAGCTTATAGACTGGCACCCACCACTGGTTACGGTGGAAATAGAGTGTGGTAAAGGTACCTATATACGCTCACTGGCTCATGATTTAGGGCAGGTCCTGGGTTGCGGCGCTAATTTGAGGAGGCTAATCCGCTTGCGGTATGGCATCTTTGATATAAAGGATGCCGTTTCACTGCCCCAAATTGAAGACGCCTTCCGCTACGGATATTGGCAACACTTTGTTTATCCCATAGATGTTGTGCTTTCCCATTGGACAGCTATGATTGTCAGTGATGCTATTGGGCAGACTATCAGAAACGGATGCCCCTTGGTTTTTGAGAATGGCATTAAGGAAGCTGGTTACCCACAACATCAGCTTGCCTCCTCTGCTGAAAATTATTGTCGTGTTTATACTCCTGACGGCTGTTTCTTAGGCGTGCTGCGCTTCAATCCCGAAAGAGGGCAGTGGCAGCCGAAGAAGGTTTTCCTCCCGCAATGGGATGAAAGCGGCCGCTAAATTATAGTTTTTGGTAGTTATAAAGCGAAAAGGTCTTGACAGGTTGTGTATAATAGGAATATAGTGCAATGGTGTAGAAAGGAGGTGATTATAGATGCAAGCGTATTGTTTTAAGTGTAGAACGAAGAGAGAGATAAAGAACCCCCAGCGTGTTACCTTGAAGAATGGGAGGCCAGCTACGCAGGGGGTTTGCCCCGTGTGCGGGACTAAGGTATTTAGAATAGGACAAGGCTAATTAACAAAAGACCGACAGTGCCGAAGGCGTGAAGGGTCTATTGGTACGAGTGCTTTGCGGTGGGACAGGTTGAGGTTAGCCCTGGCCGCTAGAAGGCAATCTTTTGATTAAAGCCCGGGGATTTAGGGACAGGATTTGCCGGCAAGCAGCATCATTTAGACCAGCACCGTGAGTAACGGCATTAGCCAGAGATGTGTTAAGTAGGTCTTGTTCGTTATGAGCATCAGAGTTTAGTAGGAGCTTGGCTCCTACTTGCTGGGCTAAAGAGGCGGTGTGTCCATTGGTTAGACAATGTCCTTTGCGGGCACTGATTTCAAGAAAAATGCCGTTAGCGGCGGCTAGTTGGGCTTCTTCCCGGCTTAGAAGTCCGGGATGAGCCAGGATGTTAACATGGGGGCTATGGAGGGCAGCCAGGTTTGTTCCTTTCTCAACAGGTTCTACGATTGTTTCGCCGTGAACGGCTACAATCCAGGCTCCCAGTTCCTTGGCTTGCTTAGCCGTTTCAGCGATGGCACGAGCCGGAACATGAGTAAGTTCTATGCCGGGGATAGCTAAAATGTTCCAGTGTGACCGAGCCAGGGCACACACCTTGACTGTCTCCTGGATTATGCGGTTTAATTCACCAGTAGCGGCGTGGTCGGTGAGAGCAATGGCACGATAGTTATTGACTAAAGCATACCTGATTAGCTCAATAGGTGATAGTTCACCGTCACTTAGTGAAGTATGGGTGTGGAAATCATAGACCACTGTTAAACCTCTTATGTAAATTGTCTAATAATTTGACCGGCGAAGTTGTTAGTTGAGAATAACATAAAAAGATAGCTTGAGCAAGCCCTTTATAGCGGCTTCTATTGTTGGAAAGGAGGATAGTTGAACCTTGGGTAATATAAATGTGGCTATAATCGGGGTGGGCAATTGTGCCTCATCACTGGTTCAAGGTGTTTACTACTATCGGAAGGCGAAAGAGACTGAATTCGTACCCGGACTTATGCATACTAATTTAGGTGGATACCACGTAGGTGACATCAAGTTTGTTGCTGCCTTCGATGTTGATAGGAACAAAGTTGGTAAGGAGTTAGCCAAAGCGATTTTTACGCTGCCTAATAATACCCTTAAGTTTTGCGATGTGCCGGTTACCGGTGTTAAAATTGAGCGTGGTATGACTCACGATGGCTTGGGTAAGTATCTGTCCCAGATAATAAAGAAAGCGCCGGGACCAACGGCTGATATAGTTAAAATCCTTAAGGAAACCAAAACCGATGTGGTGATTAACTACCTGCCGGTGGGCAGCGAAGAAGCCACCAAATGGTATATTGAGCAGGTGCTGGCGGCTGGCTGCGGCTTTATCAACTGTATTCCAGTTTTTATTGGCCGCGAGAAGTATTGGCAGGAACGCTTTGAGCACCGGGGGATGCCGATTATTGGTGATGACATAAAATCTCAGGTTGGGGCAACTATTATTCACCGTGTCCTTACCCGCCTATTTAAAGACCGTGGGGTTAAGCTGGAGCGAACCTATCAGTTAAACTTCGGTGGCAACACTGACTTCCTTAATATGCTAGAGCGGGAACGACTTGAGTCTAAGAAGATATCTAAAACCAATGCCGTTACCTCACAGCTAGATTATGAACTGGATCCTGATGATATCCATGTTGGTCCCAGTGATCATGTTCCCTGGCTCGAGGACCGTAAGTTCTGTCATATCAGGATGGAAGGGCGGACCTTCGGTGATGTTCCTTTGAACCTGGAGTTGAAACTTGAGGTGTGGGATAGCCCTAACTCAGCCGGGGTGGTTATTGACGCTATCCGGTGCTGCAAACTTGCCTTAGACCGTGGATTAAAGGGGACACTAGTAGCTCCCTCTGCCTATTTTATGAAATCGCCACCCATCCAGTATACCGATGATGAAGCACGCCAAATGCTGGAAGAGTTTATTGCCAGTGGTCAGCCGGTTAGTGAGTAGAGCCATCTGTTGAATCTCCTCGGAGGTGCCAGGCAGCTACAAATGAAGATAGCGTTGGTCTCCCCTTATGACTTTGCTTACCCCGGCGGTGTTGCCAATCATATCTCCGCATTAGAGCGCCACTTTACCAAGATGGGGCATCGGGTTAAGGTCATTGCCCCGGCCTCTAAAGCTGTTTCCGGTTTTGGGGATAGGTTTATACCCATCGGTAAACCTCGGCCTATTCCTGCCAGCGGCTCTATCGCTCGCATTACTATATCGCTCAGGCTGGCATCCAGAATCAAAGAGGTACTAGCCGAAGAAAAATTTGATGTCATTCACCTGCATGAGCCATTTATGCCCATGCTCTGTACTGCTGTGCTCCGGTTTTCAGATACGGTTAATATAGGCACCTTCCACGCTTGCCATGGCAGCCCGGGGTATAACATTGCTTGGCCTATCGGCCGGATAATGTTAAAGAGACGGTGCCGCAGACTTGATGGCAAGATTGCCGTGTCTAAATCAGCTATGGAGTTTGTCAGTAAGTATGTGCCTGGATACTACAATATTATCCCCAACGGTATTGATTTGGCGCGTTTCTCGCCTGATGTATCTCCGATTGACCGGTTCTGTGATGGGAAGCTGAACATCCTGTTTGTTGGTCGCTTAGAGAAACGAAAAGGTTTGGGCTATTTGATTAAGGCTTATGGGCCGGTTAAAGAGGAATTTCCCAACTCCCGACTTATTGTAGTGGGTCCTGGTACCCGATTGCGCCGTAAGTATGAGAAGCAGGTTAAGCGGGCGGGCTTGAAGGACATTGTCTTTATTGGCTATGTTTCCGATGATGAATTACCCCGATACTATAAGACGGCTGACATTTTTTGTTCTCCGGCTACAGGTCGGGAAAGCTTCGGCATTGTTTTGCTTGAGGCTATGGCGGTCGGTAAGCCAATAGTTGCCTCCAGTATTGAGGGTTATGCTGATGTAGTAACTCACGGTGTTGATGGGTTGCTGGTGCCCCCCAAGGATGAGAAAATGCTAGCTCAGGCTCTGCTTTCCCTTATGCATAATGAATCACTTCGGCAGCAAATGGGAGCCCGGGGGGCACTTAAGGCGAAGGATTATAGCTGGGAACATGTCGCCCAAAGGGTACTAAGTTATTATCTTAGAGTGCTTAGTGAACCTCCGTGGAAACAACGGTTTCCGGAAGGGGCAAATATGTCGGTTTTGGTTCAACAGAAAGATGGGAGATAGCTTAGATAATATTGTTACAGGAGAGCAACAGTCGGTGGTAAGGTTATCTGAGATTCGTAAGACTGTAGCCTATCGCTTTACGGAACCAGTGGCGCGACTTTTGGCTAGGACATCGATAACACCCAGTACCATAACCTGGTTTGGGTTCTTTCTAGCCGTGGGGGCGGCGGTACTTATTGCCATGGGTCACCTTTTTGCCGCTGGACTGGTGGTGCTTATCGCCGGCTTTTTTGATACTCTGGATGGAGCACTGGCTCGCTACACTAACCAGGCTACCCGTTTTGGTGCTATCCTTGACTCCACGCTTGACCGCTTATCTGAAGCAGCGGTGCTGCTTGGCATTTTAGTACTATATGCCAGAGAACAGTTAATCGCCCAGAGTTTACTTGTTGGTGTTGTCTTGATAGGTTCCCTACTGGTGAGCTATATCAAGGCTAGGGCGGAAGCACTAGGCTTGGAGTGCCCGGTGGGATTGTTTACTCGACCTGAGAGGGTCATTGTGCTAGCACTGGGCCTCTTACTAAGCCAGATTGACTATGTCTTCTTAGTTATCGCCTTAGGTATTGTGGCCGTATTTAGTTTTATCACTGCTGGGCAGAGGCTACTTTATGTGTGGCAACAAGCAAAGGTTAAATAGCTTTTGGGAGGACTGATGCCAACTATTGCTGTAATTGGAGCTCAATGGGGGGATGAAGGGAAGGGCAAGGTGGTTGACCTGCTGGCGGAGAAAGCCAAGTTGGTAGTGCGTTTCTCCGGTGGTGATAATGCCGGGCATACCGTGGTTAACCCCTATGGCGAGTTTAAGTTACACCTTGTTCCTTCAGGTATTTTTTATCCGCACACTATTGGTATTATCGGTAACGGGGTAGTGATTAATCCCGCAGTGCTGATTGATGAAATAGACCAGTTAAGTGGGCGTGGTGTGGATACTACCCGACTATTTATCAGTGACCGAGCTCACTTGATTATGCCGTATCATATCCTCCTCGATGGTCTTGAGGAGGAAGCACGGGCGGGAAAGGCATTGGGCACAACCCGTAGGGGCGTGGGGCCTGCCTTTACTGATAAAACGGCTAGACTGGGCATCAGAGTTGGTGACCTTTTAGATGAGGAAGTATTACTGGAACGACTTCGGTTTGTTCTGGACTACAAAAACATTATTCTGACCAAGGTTTATGGGGTTAACCCCTTGTCACTAGATGAGGTATATAACGATTATTGCCGGTATGCCAAGCGTTTGGCGCCATTTATTAGAGAGACAACTATAATGGTTGAGGAAGCATTAAATAAGGGGGAACTGGTTCTATTAGAAGGAGCCCAGGGAAGCTTACTTGACCCCGATTTTGGCACTTATCCTTACACTACTTCCTCATCATCACTAGCCGGCGGAGGCTGTCTCGGTGCCGGTGTCGGTCCCAGCCAGGTTAATCGCATCCTTGGTGTGTTCAAGGCTTACTGTACCAGGGTTGGCAGCGGTCCCATGCCTACCGAGCTAAAGGACGAAACTGGCAACTTGATTCGGGAGCAAGCCCATGAGTATGGCACTACTACTGGTAGACCCCGCCGTTGTGGCTGGTTTGACGCTGTTGCGGCTCGATTTAGCTACCGAATTAATGGCTTTACTGCGGTTGCCATTACCCGCTTTGACGTTCTTGATATCCTTCCCCGCTTGAAGATATGTGTGGGCTATAAACTAGATGGAGAGACAATTGATTATTTCCCGGCTAGCATAACTGCCCTGGACAGGTGTCAGCCGGTCTATGAGGAGCTGTCGGGATGGCAAACTAATACTAGCCATATTCGCCAATACGAGCAGTTGCCGGTTGAAGCTCGCCAATACCTGGCCAGGTTAGAGGAACTCATTTCCTGCCCGGTTAAACTCATCTCGGTGGGGCCAAGACGGGAGCAGACTATCTTCAAGATGCCTATCCTGTAGCAATTGTTGAGGAGTTTAAAAAAGAGGATTATTAAGGGGGGGGGCAAAATGATAGGTTGGATCAGATTGCCGCGGGAAATCACATTTGGCTACGGTTGCCGTAATTACCTGGCTGAGATGGACATGAACCGGGTAGCCGTCATCTGTGGCGGGGCTACCACCACCAAGTTGGCCGAGGAAATGATCCTGCCCATTCTGAAGGGGTCGGGGAAGGAAGTGGAGTTGATGGGAGGAGTGCTCCCGAACCCTCCTATAAGGCAAGTGATAGAGTTTAAAGAAAAGCTACTAAACTTCGAGCCCAACTGGATCCTAGGCTTTGGCGGTGGATCTGCCATAGATATGGCTAAGTCAGCCTGGGTCTTCTACGAACATCCGGAGTTGCCTGTGGCAGAGAAGGTTAAGGAATGGGGAACGGGGCCGATTAAGACCCTGCCTCCCATACGGCGCAAGGCCAGACTGGTAGCCATAGAGACCACCAGCGGCAGCGGCTCAGCAGTCACCCGGGGTTCCGTGATTACTGATGAACAGGAGAAGAAGAAATATCCCGTGAGAAGTTTTGATATTGTGCCGGATGTGGCAATCTACGACCCAGAAGCCTGCCTGGCTATGCCTCCCAGTATCACAGCCAATACCGGGATGGACGCTCTGACCCACGCCGTCGAGGCCTATGTATCAACCCAGAAAAACGCACCCTGCGAGTGGCTAGCCTTGATGGCTATTCAATATGTCTTCGAGTATCTGCCCAGGTGTTACGCCAATCCAGATGATAGGCAAGCTAGGGAGAAGATGCATGCGGCTAATATGATGGCTGCTATGGCCTTCACCAATGCCTCCCTGGGTATTACCCATGCCCTCGCCCACCCCCTCGGGGGTCACTACAGTACTCCTCACGGGCTGGGCAATGCAGTAATGCTGCCCTATGTAATAGACTTCAATATGCTAGCTGCCGAGGCAAAGTATGCCGATATAGCCCGTATGCTCGATTTGGATGGCACACGCGACGCCGACCTGGCAGCAGAGCTGGTATATGAGATTCTAAGATTAAGTAGCTTAGTAGGCATCACCGGTCTCGAGGATGCCCTCGGAGACAATCTGGACGACTTCAGGAAAAACATAGACACCATTGCCAAGGACGCCTTCGCTGACCCTAACGTGGCTACCAACCCACGAAAGGTGTGGTCACCTGCAGAGACCAAAAGAATCTACCAAAACGCTTTGGAGAAGCATCTGGTCCATTGCTAGAAAACGGGGCTCCGTAGATTATCTGGACTAATCCTTATACCGGCAGGTCAATTTGGTAGTTTTTCAGTGTGTCTCTGATAAAGGCGGCTGATTTTTCATCCGGTTCAGTAAGCGGTAGGCGTGGTCTGCCGATATTAAAGCCAACATAATTTACGGCATATTTAACTGGGATAGGGTTGGCGACAATAAACAGGGCATTGATTAGGGGCAGAAGACGGCGGTGTATGCTGGCGGCTTCATCTACCCTACCACCAAGAAAGCTATCAATCATCTCCCGAATCTGGTTGCCAACTAGGTGAGAGGCAACGCTAATAACGCCATAGCCGCCCAGAACTAATATCGGTAGGGTGTCACTATCATTGCCACTCCAGACAAGGAAATCGTCTCTGGTGTTACTTATAATCTGGGAAATCTGCCCCAGATTACCACCGGCCTCCTTTACTCCAATGATGTTGTCTAGGTGGCTCAGTTTGATAACGATGTCAGCAGAGAGATTAATAATGGTGCGTGACGGCACATTATAAAGGATACAGGGTAAGTTAGTCCCTTGAGCAATAGTCTTGAAGTGTTGGTATAGGCCGTCCTGAGTTGGTTTATTATAGTAGGGAACTACCAGCAGGCAGGCATCAACCCCTGTTTGCTCGGCCTCTTTGGTTAGCTCCAGGCTCTCGGCTGTATTGTAATTACCAGTGCCGGCTATTACTGTCCCTCGTTCGCCAACTGCTGATTTCACCTCAGTGAACAAGCGCAGTTTTTCCTCCCGGCTAAGCGTGGGCGATTCCCCAGTGGTGCCGGAGACTATCAGCCCTTCACTTCCTGAGTTGAGTAGGGCTAAGGCTAATCTTTTAGCCTGCTCATAATCAACCTCCCCCTTTTCATTAAAGGGTGTTACCATTGCCGAAAGCAATCGTCCTGGTTTTTTCATCTCTTACCCCCGGGATGTAACCATTCCCTTCTAATCATCTCTTCAGCAATCTGGACGGCATTTAGGGCTGCTCCCTTACGCAGATTATCAGCGGCCACCCACATAACTAAGCCATTGGGGTGAGAAACATCTCGGTGAACTCGTCCAACAAAGACCTCATCGGTACCAGCGACTGACCAGGGATGAGGATAAAGACTAATTGCGGTGTCATCCAATAATTTGACCCCTGGGGCCTGGGTAAGGATATGCCGTGCCTCATCGGGGGGCATAGGTTGGGAGAATTCAATGTGGATAGCCTCACTATGTCCAGTAAATACGGGGACTCGTACACAGGTAGCTGAAATGGCAATATCATCAGCGTGCATTATCTTTCTGGTTTCCTCCACCATCTTCCACTCTTCCTTAGTATAACCATTGTCCAGAAAAACATCTATTTCAGGCAGTACATTAAAGGCTATTTGATGCGGGTAAACATGGGGGATAGTGACCTGTCCTTCCAGCACCTGCTTGGCTTGCACTGCTAGTTCCTCTACCGCGGCTTGGCCAGTGCCTGACACCGCCTGGTAGGTATCAATGATAATGCGTTTGATGGGGTTAACCTTGTGTAGTGGGTAAAGAGCCACAACCGCTTGAATGGTGGAGCAGTTCGGATTAGCTATAATCCCTTTATGCCATTTAATATCTTCAGCATTGACCTCAGGAACTACCAGCGGGATGGTAGTCGCCATTCTGAAAGCGGTGCTATTATCGATAACTACCGCTCCTGATTGTGCCGCTATCGGTGAGAAATAGCGGCTAGTCTCAGTGCCAGCCGAGAAGAGGGCAATATCTACTCTCTTAAAAGACTCCGGGGTAGTCTTTTTAACCTCAACCTCCTTGTGATTAACAAATAGCTTCTTACCCGCGGAACGGTCTGAGGCTAGAAGATGAATTGAGGCCATCGGGAAATTACGCTGCTCCAGTACTTTGATGAACTCTTGCCCGACCAACCCAGTGGCACCAACAATAGCCACCCTATACTTATTCATCGCTCTCCTACAGCCCAAGCAGAGTATCTAAACCATAGACTAGCCCTTGGCGCTTAACCACTTCCTTAATGGCTAATATAACACCTGGTATATAGCACTCTCGACTAATGGTATCATGGCGGATGCTTAGTGTTTGTCCGGCTCCGCCCAAGATTACCTCATGGTGTGCCATAAGTCCGGGTAGGCGGACGCTATGAATAGCGATACCTTCAATCTGTCTCCCCCGGCTATCTGAAATCCCCTTTTGTTCTGGTGATGGCTGATAGAATGGCTTTCCTCTAGCTTGAGCCATCGCTTTGGCGGTGGCAAGGGCAGTTCCTGAAGGAGCATCAACTTTCTGGTGGTGGTGTAGCTCTATGATTTCAGCGTAGTCAAAGTATCTGGCGGCTACCTTGGCTAGGTGTATCAATAATACGGCTCCTAAAGCAAAGTTTGGCACTACTACCGCGCCAACCTTATGAGCTATGGCGAGACGCTCAATCTCACTAATGTCATCGGCGGCTAACCCGGTGGTTCCTATTACCAGATTAACACCTTGTTTAGCCGCTATACGCACCGCGGGCATGGTAGCTTGCGCAATAGTGAAATCTACCAGTACATTGGGTTGGCACCGGGTGAGAATATAGTCTAAATCAGCGGAAAAAGGTACATTGCCTGAGCCATCAGGTAAGGGCAGGTAATCCTCAGCAATCTTTAGTTCTACCGCACCCACTATTTGCATTTCAGGCTCATGGCACAGGGCATTAATTACTTCTCGTCCCACTCTGCCCAATGCACCTTGAACCACTACTTTTATTGACTCCATGATGGTAACCTTCATTATAGTAATGCCACTTATCCCTGTGGGTGGTGGGGATAGGGAGGGCGAACCGTGCGCTGCTTTTTAAATGGGTAATTTGCCGATGGTGAATCCTTTACCTCAGCTTCGGTTAGTTGTGAGAGCTTTTCCAGCACCGCCCGTCGTGACAGTTTTATTCTACCCATATTGTCAATATCAATTACTTTAACCGTAATCTCATCGCCCACCTTAACTATATCCTCGACCTTGTCTACCCGGTAGTCAGCCAGTTCACTAATATGAACCATACCTTCTTTACCGGGGAGAATTTCCACGAAAGCGCCAAAGGGCATCAAGCGGGTTGCTTTGCCGGTATGGATACTGCCAATTTCTACCTCTTTAGTTAAGGCTTCGATGATTTCAATGGCTCTACGGGCGGCGGCCTCGTCAGCTGAGCCGATAATCACCGTGCCCGCATTATCAATATCAATGGTTGTTTTAGTTTCATCAATAATTGACCTGATTGTCTTACCTCCAGTACCGATTACAGCGCCAATTTTATCCGGGTTAATTGTTAATTTATGCATTCGTGGCGCATAGCGGCTAATCTCGGGCCGGCTGGAGCTGATGGTTTGCTGCATTACATCTAGGATAGACAGCCGAGCCTGGCGGGCTTGATTTAGCGCCTTTTCCAAGATTTCTAAGCTTACGCCCTTGAGTTTAATATCTAGTTGTAGTGCCGTGATACCCTCGGCAGTACCAGCCACCTTGAAGTCCATATCGCCATGGGCATCCTCTATCCCCTCAATATCAGTTAGAATAGCATAGTTGCCATTCTCTCCAGTAACCAGACCCATAGCCACCCCCGCTACTGCGCTCTTTATCGGTATTCCAGCATCCATTAAAGATAGGCTGCTGGCACAAACACTGGCCATAGAGGTACTGCCATTTGAGCTTAGAACCTCGGAGACGAGACGAATAGTGTAGGGGGAATCTTCATCCCTAGGCAGCACCGGGATAATAGCTCGCTCGGCTAGAGCACCATGGCCAATTTCACGACGACCAGGCGTACCGATGCGTTTCACCTCACCACTGGAGAAAGGAGGGAAATTGTAGTGGTGGATAAAGCGTTTAGTCTCCTCTATACCCAGTCCATCGAGTTGCTGCTCCTTCTTGATAGAGCCCAGGGTAGTAATTGCTAGCACCTGTGTTTGACCCCTGGTGAATAGGGCTGAGCCATGGGTACGAGGCAGCAGACCTACTTCGCAGCTAATGGGGCGGACCTCGGTCAGTTCACGACCATCAATCCGCTGTGCCTTGTTAAAGATATTACTTCTAATTTCAGTTCCCACCCGTGACTCAAAGGCAGAAAGAATATCTTCTTCAGGGAATGTCTCGCCCAGATTTTTCACCAGCTCTTTCTTTAGGTTGCTGAGCGCCTGCTCACGCTGTGATTTCTCTGGCTGATTTAAGGCTTGAGTAAGCTTACCATTAACCATTGGTGAAATGGCTGATATCACCTCGGGGTTAATCTCACTGACCGGGGCTTCCATCTTGGGCTCACCACAAGCCTGTTGCAGCTGCTCTTGGAGCTTAATAATAGCCTGGTTTGCCTCATGCCCAAATTCAATTGCCCTGATAACCATATCTTCTGAAGCTTCTCGCGCTCCTGCCTCGACCATTACTACCGCTTGCTTGTTGCTAACTACAATAAGGTCGAGAGGACTACTTTCAAGCTGGGCTAATGTTGGATTTAATACTAGCTCATCATTAATATAGCCAATATGAACCGCACTCACCGGACCATCAAATGGTATCTCCGATATAGATAGAGCCGCCGAGCCGCCGATAACTGCTAGGATGTCAGGGGCGTTTTCCTGGTCGACAGAAAGGACGGTAATTATCAGTTGAATATCATTACGCCACCCCTTGGGTAAAAGTGGACGCAGTGGGCGGTCAGTAAGTCGGCAGGCTAAAGTTGCTTCTTGGCTGGGACGCCCCTCCCGTCTAATAAAGCCACCGGGAATTTTACCGGCAGCATATAGTCTCTCTTCATAGTCAATGGTCAGCGGTAGAAAATCTATTCCTTCTCGTGGTTCCTTGCTGGTGCAGGCAGTAACCAGAACCACGGTATCTCCATAGCGGACCGTTACCGCCCCGCTTGCCTGCCCGGCGAGCTTCCCGGTATCTATAACGAGGGTTCTACCCCCAACTTCACATTCAAAGGACTGAGATTTTATCAATGCTCCCCCTCAATTTAAAATCCTACTTGCGTAGACCAAGCTTGGTAATTAGGCTATGATATCGGCCAACATCCTCTCGGCTCAAATAAGCAAGTAGCCTTCTTCTTTGTCCGACAAGCTTAAGTAGCCCGCGCTGGGTGTGGTAATCATGGCGATTAGCCATCATATGTTCAGTTAGTTGGTTTATCCTTGCGGTGAGCAAAGCTACCTGAACCTCGGTTGAGCCGCTATCTCCTTCGTGGTGTTGAAAGTTCTTTATGGTGCCTTTTTTCTTTTCTTTGTTCACATTATACCCCTGCACTGCTTATTTTAGAAAGTTACTATATCTCTTATATTCTGGCAATCATTAAGTATATCATAAATCAAGAGATTATAGCATAAGTCTAGCGTGACTGTAAATGAAACTTTGGGATTATTCTTTATGTTCATGGGCGATAGATTTTATGTGGCGCTATTTCAAGTCAGGGTTGTTTATCAAGGATGCCGCCCGGGAATCTGAGGAGTTGGGACCCGCTAAAGATAAACCTTCCTTTTGATGATGCTTTCTTCCTCTTCAGTAACATGTTTGAGGCCACGATACCACTTTCGGTAACAATAATTATGAGGCAAGTCGTCTCCTTTACAGCTATCGATTTTTGGGCTAAAATAGATATGATTTGGGCGGGTGTAACTCAGCGGAAGAGTGCTTGCTTCCCAAGCAAAAGTTAGTAGACACTCAGTGGGCTATACTCACCTACCCTGGTTCACTCCTATAGACACTCCCAACTATCTCGTTTCTCTACTCCCATTTGCTTTCAAATATTCCCTATCTTATAATCTATAATTAGCGGGAGTAGTTCAGTGGCAGAACGTCTGCTTCCCAAGCAGAAAGTCGTGGGTTCGAATCCCATCTCCCGCTCCACAAGCGTAGACGACGACTTGCCTAGGGTTAAAAGGCAAAGCTAGGACAAAGCTGGGAGCGACGATTTGCCTAAGTCGCAAATAAAAATTTAGGACCGACCGCAATGAAAGGTGAAACACAATGCAAACATCGGACTTCGTGACCTGGTTGAGGGTTTCCTCTTTTCGCTGAGAGCAAAAGGGAAATCGAATGGCACTATTGAGTACTACACTTATCTACTACATCCCCTGTTTAGCCTTTCGTTCCGGTGGTTAAAGCCATTGCTGTCCCGCCAGGAAATTAAAAAGCAGTCCAATTATGGTGGCTATCAGGAATATGGTTATTATATAGGCGATGAATAACTTCCTTTTAAATATCGCTGAAAGTA
>SDBT01003378.1_pt1 | contig 27677 bp, 41 predicted proteins | sample 2277101 | NCBI WGS metagenome assembly SDBT01 (sample SAMN10404973, study PRJNA504765) | marine sediment metagenome | isolation source: marine sediment core GS10_PC15, 103 cmbsf | place: Arctic Ocean: Southern Knipovich Ridge | collected 2010 | reverse complement strand
TGATTTTACGGAAGCCGCCGGATCGATGAGCCAGGTCGTGGTCTTTTTATCCTTTTTGGAGCTCGAGGGCAGGTAGGAATACCATTGGGGAGGCAACGTTGCCGAACGGTCGACCGCCAAAAAGTGCTGGTTGGCCGGTGAGCCGAGGATTATCGGGGAAGTGTATCGGGGACGTATAACTGAATAAGGCGTTGACAGTTTAGGAAAAGCCGGGAAACCGGTCGGTTTACTTGAGTCTGTTGCGCCTGTCACGGGAGGAGCGGGGTTGCGTTGTTTTTATATTTCCGGCGGACTTACACTTATCGACCAACCTAAACAAGAACTTCGGCAAAACAACCACTGGTTTCGTTGTGCCGCTTTGCTAAAGCGAGGCCGGGTCTAAAAGCCCGAGTGGGATCGTTACCCACCTCTTCCGCCAGTTTAGGAGGACAGTTGCGTATCAGTGAAATATACAGCCCCGTTCTAGCGTCCGTAAACACGGAAAAGCAGGCTTCGGCCTCACGCGGGAGCGGGGCTCGTGACGCAGCCGATAAAGGACATATTGCCGGGTAGCATAATGGTAATGCACCTGACTCTGAATCAGGCGAGTGTGGGTTCGACCCCCACCCCGGCATCCATCACACTAAAGGTATAGGTATGGAGCAGCAAGTACCTGACTTCGGCCTAGTAGAGCACGAAGGGCCTATGGTCTGCGACATTTGTCACGAGGAGGTAACCTTTCTCGTAGGCGTTTCTCAGGCCATCAGTAAGAACCACTGCAAGAAATGTTTCGACGTGAGGAGGCCAGAGTTTACAGACGCCATTGCCGATTTTGCAGATCTGCTGGACATGTTTCTGGAGATGAAAGCTAAGTGCATGACACTCGAAGAGATGTACGAGCTTTACGGTGAAGGGGAGGAGCCGCCGGTTGAGGAAGAGGAAGAAGAAGAGGATGACAATGATTAGCCCTGACGATGTATATCGGGCCATCGAAGACGAGCAACTAAGTAAGCTGTACCTGTCCAGTTCGTATCAATGCACCGAGAGGTGGACCAAGGAATCCCTGGAGTTCAAGGTACTCATGGATTTCTTGACGAGTGGAGAGATTAGTTACGATGACATTTTTGAACGGCTGCGGATCTTGGCCGAAAAGGAGTTTGACAAACAGTACGCCTGCCCGAATGACATTCCGATCTATGTGTACCTTTTGGCTCTTGCAGAGCTGAACGAGCCGTACTCGGAGGAAGCCGAGGAGAGGTATCACGAGGGCTGCGAGATCGTGAGTAAGGTAGACAATTTGCACTGGGCTAGACGACATGTGTCGGCGTGGGCCAGTCATGTGATATTTAAGAGGAACCAACCACAGGATTGAGGAAGAGTGACGGATAGGAATCGTGCCCGCTTGGAAAGCGGCGGCCGGGTGTCAAAGCCTGAGTGGGATCGTTACCCACCTCTTCCGCCAGACATATTCCCCGGTAGCATAACGGTAATGCAGCGGCCTGTTAAGTCGTGCCTTTGGCAATGCTGGTTCGAATCCAGCCTGGGGAGCCAATTTGAAGAAAGATAGGAAGGTACCGTACAGGGTACAAACTGGTTTCGAACACCAGGGCGCACGTAAAACTGCGGGGGATCGTTACCTCTACCTTCCGCCAAATTAGAAAGGGGCCGACAATGACGTTACATCCGAAAGTGGTAGTAGGCGACGAGACGAGTGTAGTAGGGGTCGAGACGAGTGTAGTAGGGGTCGAGACGAGTGTGGAGCTGGTTGACAGGTTTCTGGAGGAGGAACAGTCGTCAGAGGGCTTTGTACCGGTAGAGTACAAGGTCGAGTTGATTCACGACCTCTCAGAGAATAAGCGGGGGCAGATACATAATCGCTGCTATAACTTAGAAGAAGCCTTGAATGAACTTGGAGCAGAAGGCTGGGAATTGGTGGAATGGAATAAGATGGACGGTTACGCTATTTTCAAGAGGTGCTAAATGCTTGTTCGTCTTCTAAGCGATCTCCATCAGGAGTTCGGACCCTACAAAGTGCAACCGATGCCCGAGGATTCGGAGACAATTCTGGTCTTGGCGGGGGATATCGACGTGGGCGTGGACGCTTGTAACTTCGTTATCGAGCAGTCGGCAAACTTCGCCCATGTGATCTACCTTCTCGGCAATCACGAGTTCTACAATAACGATCTGGATCTTCTTGCCTCCTATGTAGCGGACGAGCTTGCCGACTTCCCGGATATATCGTTCCTAGACAACAGTAGCGTAGTGATTGATGGCGTTCGATTCATAGGCTCGACTCTTTGGTCGGACATGGATAACGAGAACCCCGCTTCCATGTTTGGGATCGAACAGTCGTTGAACGACTATGGCCTCATCAAGAGGTGCGGGGACAAAATCCTCGCCACAGACACGATCGAGTTGTTCAAGAAGAGCATGGCCTATTTGGAGCTGGCTCTGGCTATGTCTAATGGTTCAACGGTGGTCGTGACGCATCATGGACCATCGTTCAAGAGCGTTCACCCCATCTTCAGGGACTCGGGGATCAACGGTGCCTTTGTTTCTAATTGTGAGAGGCTCATGTATGACTATGCCCCCGATTACTGGCTGCACGGCCACACGCACCAAACGTCGAGTTACGAAGTAAATGGGTGCAAGGTCAGGATGAACCCTTTTGGATACGGGGCAATCGAGAACTTGCACTTTGATCCGTACTTTAGGGTGGAAGTATGATACTGCGAATCCCGATTATGATCCGGCGCTACCGAAGAACTCTCTCGGTATTTTCTATTATGATGACGACTGGCATGACCAACGAGCCAGCATCTTCAGTAAACACACAAGACCCGAATCACTTCGGAAATGGTACTGAGGTATGAGGTGCCCCAGAGGGCACGTAGGTCCCTTCGAGCCCATTCTCATAGGGTTTCCCCGGCCTCGCGAAGCAGAATGGTGGCTTCAGTGCCGCGCTATAGATGAGGAGTGCGAGGATTGTTCGTGCTGGTGCGATGAAAGGTTCCCAGGACCGACAGTTGCCGAACTCCTCACTATTCTGGTCAGCCCAGAGATGTACGCTGAACTGGGCAGATGGTTCCCCGAGGGGGTGTAGTTGCCGGTTACCTGCGCAATTAAAGTTTCAAGCCCAATTGCCGATAGGTAGAAACTAGTCACGGGAGGCAAGTATGGCCGTTAAGCATTTGGAAACCCGGGGATTCAAAGTCAACCCCTTGAAGGTATCCACCAAAGAGGACGAGATTCAGCATCGGGTCGCAGGCGTTATCGAAGGCGGGAGGGCTCGCAAAGTGTGGCCCTGCGCCGCAGAGGACTGTGATCTGCACAACATTGTATGGGACGAGGTTTATGTGGAGGCGACGGACCCCTCCGATTTCAAGGGAAGGCATAAGGTAAAGGATCCGAATCGCTATCACTTGCTTTGTGCGATCCGTCACGAACTGATCGTGAAGGACGAGAACAAGACTGAGGTAATCAACCGTCGCGGAGCAATCGCGATGACGAAGGCGAGGAATGGCTGATATGGCTCAAGTGAAGATTAGGGTCGATGAGGATGGTCACCTAGTTCTAGGCGAGGTGTTTAGTGGTGCTTTCATCGAGACTTCCGAAGGAAACCGAATCGGGTTCTGTCTCCGAGATGACACCATCGAATTCAATGTCCTTCCTAAGGAGTCAGACGAGAAGGACTGTCGGTGGTATCGGGTGAACATGCAAACCCGAGAAGTGGAGAAGATGGAAGTGCGGCCCGAAGAATACTTCCGGGTGACTGCGCTCGAACTGACTAACGCTATCATCGAAGATCTGATGGATAGTCACCACATCAAGTTTGAGGGCAGGTTGACACATACGGGTCGGGACATGGTGTCGGAGAAGATCGTGGAGCCGTTTCTTCGTAAGCTTCTGGTTGAGGCTCAGTCCGGCACCGTCGTGGACGAGATGCACGTATTGGAGGAGTGTCTTCTCGACCCCGGTTACCAGAAGCTACCGTTTCCAGAGAAGGAATCGCAATGAGTGATTACGAAGTCTATCAGGGTGGCGTGCCGATCAAGGCATTCACGAAGGGCGTACCGATCGAGTCGGGGGCTCTGGACCAGTTGAAGAATGTGGCGTCTCTGCCGTTCATTCACAAGCATGTAGCGGTAATGCCCGATGTCCATTGGGGTATGGGTGCCACCGTTGGATCGGTCATTCCGACCAAGGGTGCTATCATCCCGGCGGCTGTCGGTGTGGATATTGGCTGCGGCATGGTCGCCGTGAGAACGGGGCTTTCGTCTCACGATCTTCCGACCAATCTGAAGGCATGGCGCACGGCTATCGAGAAGGCCGTCCCGCACGGCGCAGTCAAGGGCGCTTCTCACGATCGCGGAGGATTCTCTCAGAGTGGTCTTCCGAGGTCGAACGGGCGCGTATGGCAGAACAAGCTGGCTCCGGGATACAGTGTTATCCTAGCGAAGCACCCGTCCGTTGGACACAAGGCAAACGTTCATCAGCTTGGTACGCTTGGTGGTGGAAACCACTTCATTGAGATCTGTTTGGATGAGGATGATCGTGTGTGGCTAATGCTTCACTCGGGTAGCCGTGGCCTTGGTAACAAGATCGGAATGTATTTCACCGCTCTTGCGAAGCAGGAGATGAAGACTCACTTCATCAACCTGCCGGACAAGGATCTCGCGTACTTGCCGGAAGGTACTGAGCACTTCGATGACTACATCTTCGCGATGGATTGGGCGCAGGAGTTTGCCCAGATCAACCGTGACTTGATGGTCCTTCAGGTGTTCGATGCCCTGAAGCGTGAGGGTGGAGTTCCGCAGAAGAAGCTGTTGACGCACGACATTGCGGTCAACTGCCACCATAACTATTCAACGCGCGAGAAGCACTATGGCCAGAACGTGTGGCTTACTCGTAAGGGAGCCGTGTGCGCGCGTAAGGGCGTCATGGGGATCATCCCGGGTTCGATGGGTGCCAAGTCCTTCATTGTGGGGGGCAAGGGTAACCCGGAGAGCTTCGACTCGTGCAGCCACGGCGCTGGTCGCCTCATGAGTCGTGCCCAGGCAAAGAAGACGTTCACTCTGGACGACCACATCGCAGCTACGGCTGGGGTGGAGTGCCGCAAGGACTTGGGTGTCATTGACGAGACTCCTGGCTGTTACAAGGATATCATGGCCGTAATGGCGGCTCAGGCATCTCTAGTGGAGATCAAGCATACACTAAAACAAATTTTGTGTGTGAAGGGCTAAGCTGTGCCTCGTTGTAAGAAAGAGGTAATGGTCGAGAAGATGAACTTCGCGGCCAAGTTTTACTTGTGTTTCTTGTGCGCGGATAATTACCGAGAGCAAGCACCTGCGTGGAAGACGGCCAAGAATCGTGATCTTTTGTGGCTGTTGGTTCCAATAGCAGGGTTTGCGATGTTCATAGCAGCAGTGGAGAATAGATAATGGCTAAGGTACCGTGGAGTACCGAAGATACGCTCGTATATTCCGATCCGTTCTTTGAAGAGATCAAGTACGAGTTCGAAAACGACGAAGAGTTGCTGCGTAGGTTCGAAGTATGGAAAGAGTTCAAGGAAAACGATTACTACGACGGGACCCCGCCACCGGATTTCGTGACCACTAGAGAAGAGGAACAGCTATGAAATCGTGTACTGCCTGTTCGTGTTCCGGTATCTACGTTGACTACGATCCTAGCGTGCAGGGTGGCGGTGTGGCAGTTAATTGTAAGATCTGTAAGGGTCGAGGCTGGTTGAACGATGACGGAACTCCGTTAGAGAACGAAGAGGTCTACGCATTCGAGTGAAGGGATGAGTTATGAGTCGGATTTTTGCTTGGCTGAATAGACCTGCAACAGGGGCAGAGTACGCGCTGGGTTTTGGTATCCTTATGGCGCTCCTCGGTTTTTGTGGAGGTTTCATGGTAGGCGCAGAGGCAATGAAATGTCTTCAATGAAGAAGATCTGGTTCGAGATCGCCAAGATGATGTTCGACTACCGTATCATCGAGACGGATGGTACCCTTGTCTTCAACAATTGGTGTTACGAAACTAAGGACGAGGCTGATAGTGCCCTGGTCATATTGATCGCTCGCGTTCGGCCGCTTTCCTTGAACAAACTGTCTCTTCGGTCTCTTCCCAATAGGGTTGAAGCCACTGTAGAATCGGTTTCCGGTCGCTATGGAGGTCGTCTTCTTGATCTGGGGTTCTTGCCGGGCACCGTAGTACAGGTATCTGGACAAGCACCTCTGGGAGATCCTCTTTCTTACTACGTTCGAGGCGCTGTAATATGTTTGCGCGGCAGAGAGGCCGCGAATGTTTTGGTTCGAGAATCAGGAGTGGAGCCAGAGGGGTGGTTTCGTCATTTGGAATCGGGGCGAAGGCGTCCTGATGGAGACCCGAAAAAGGAGCACATAAATCCATGAGTGGATTCGCATACACAGAATCCTTGTACACAGAAGAACAGATGACCGAATTGGCAAATCAGTGCAAGGAACTGACGATCTAAGGACTGGGGGATGAGGGTCTTTTGAACGGTGACCCCGAGAAGATAGCGCAAGAATACGTCATTGTGACGTACAAGAAGGGCAGATTCGGAAAAATCTGGGATAAGGTCCGTGGTGTAGGAGAGGAAGGTACTTACCTCACTATTCTCAAAGGAGTTCCCAGTACCGACCCCAAAAAGGAAGAGAAGAAGGAGGAGGAATGACCCCTCGTCATTCTTTGACGAATTCCCCTGTCTCGATTTAGAGGAGTAACAACATGACACCGGAACAGAGGGCCGAGGAACAGAGGCGCGAGTACGCCAAGCAAAGTCCACGCGAGAGGCACTATGCAATCTGCACGAAAGGGATTGACATGACAGGACTTAGCATTGAGCTGGAACGTCTTGAGCGCGTGGGAGTACGGAAGAGTCTCACTAATCGGTGGCACGATCAAGCAATGGAGCTACTACTAGAGATTCTGTCGGTTTCGGATGTGATGGGCGTTGGAGACTTACGGGACTTACGGGACTGAGAATGGAAAGGATCCGGCTGGATGAGGACACCGTTTTGAATGCGGCTGCGGGTGAAACCGTTCAGGGTTCGAGTCCCTGCCTTTCCGCCACAGTCATACACCGCAACCGTGCGCCCGAGGACTGGGAATCTGACTCATCGTATGTTTACATAGGAAGAGGTTCCAAGTGGGGTAACCGGTGGCTAGCGCCCCCGTTGACCCGGCGCGAAGCGGTCGAGAGGTACGAAAAGGATATTCTTGAGGACGGCAGGGTAGAGGAACTGGAGGAGCTTAGAGGAAAAATTCTCGTTTGCTCCTGTGCTCCGCATCAATGCCACGGCGATATATTGGTAAAGTGGTTAGAAAGGAATAATCAATGAGAGAACAAGTGGCTCACAAAAAGCTAGTCTTCACAAATGGATGCTTTGACATCCTACACGTAGGCCACGTTCGCTATCTTGAGAAGGCCCGTTTCATGGGCGGCACTCTCATCGTCGGCCTCAATTCCGACCTCAGCTTCGAGAAGGTCAAGGGGCGCAAGCCCTACATGCCCGAGAACGAGCGTTGTGAGATGCTGGAAGCACTGTGGGCTGTGGATGAGGTGATCCTCTTCGATGAGGAGACTCCGCTGGAGCTAATCAACAAGATCAGGCCAGACATTCTTGTGAAGGGGTCAGACCACGACCCAAAGACCGTCGTTGGCAGGGAGTACGCTGGGGAGGTGAGGTGTATAGATGTCGGAGCCGACGTTCACACGACTGACATCATCGAGCGTGTGAAGGGGACGTGATGTTTAGACTGTGGCGCAGGATTGTACTGTGGTTCTGGGCCGATTATACGTACTGTGATGGATGTAAGAAGTTTTCAGTGGGTGTTGTGTGTCCTTATTGCTAAGTCATATTGCTCAGTAGCTCCACACCCACGGACGAGGAGCGCGTCCTCCAGGCACAATGCGATCAAGATGAATGAACCTGCCCGAGTGTGTGCCGTTCTGTTTGATGCCGACGCCCGTAAATCCCAATTCCGGCGCTAATCTCAAGATATTGAAGGCTTTCACACCACTGACTCCTATGTCCACAGTCAGGTTATCATCTGTCGTGATGGTATGTGGCCCGGTCCGGCCAGTGGATGAGACGCTGGCGTTGTGTTCGGGGCATCGGTATCCGCTGGTGATATGGATTGGGGCGTTGAGTGCAGCCCGCAGTTTCTCCAGTTTCTCTATTGCGTCGTCAGAGAACTTCATTTGCTCACAGCCGCATGTGCAGCGTAGTTCGTCTTCATTAAAATGCGGTGTGATTTGTCTTCCGCTCATATCGTCACCTCTATGGCCTAGGATCTTGCGTGTAGTCGATTGACAAACCCTTCTGCATGCACAGGTCAATGACTTTCTGGAATAGTTGGTCTGTGCTTTCCTGGGCAGTGCTCTTGTCGATCGCTTGTAGTATACCGTCAAGGCCCATGAGCCACATAGGAGGTCCATCCACAACTACGGCACCGTGCTTTTCGAATCTATGACTTCTCAATGCCTGGATCGCCGGACTGACATCCGGGAAAAGGGGAGACATCATCACGATTCTATTTCCTGGGTCGCCCCGGGGGTCAATCGCGATAGCCAACTTCTGGTTGGGAATTAGAGGTTGTACCTGCTTCTGTAGCATGTCATTATCTGACTGTACGGGCAAGTATTTTTCATTTGGCGGTCCTTCGGCACCGGGAAAGGGGTCTTGTCCCATGTCGTGAGTCTCCCTTTTGTTCCTGTGTTTCACGCTCGGACCTATAGTAGGTCCGCCACTTCCCCACTCTGGATTGTAATCCTTGGGGAAGATAGTTTCAATGTTCACCAAGTCTTCGATAGTCCTAGCGGACTCGGAAACGTCTTCAATCACTTCTCGCGGCAGGTCCATCGAGAGGAAACCTGGCTTCTTGCCCGTGTAGTCGTAATCTATCTTCTCTCGACTCTTGTCAAACCCTTTACCTGTTCGATTCTTGTAACTATGGGAACCCGGTCCTAGAGGAACTTCCCCCTCTACTGACTCGGAAGGACCAACACTGGTCTGGTTCTTTTCTTTGTTGGTGATCTCTTCTCCCGCTTCCCGCTTCGTGTAGTAGTGAGGGTCTGTATCCAGATTGCGTTCGGCGCGCTTCATCGCTTCCTTGTCATCTCCCTCTTCATGACTGATACCAAGTTCCAGCTCATGCTGATCGTAGTTGGAATCCAAATCAGCGTGGAACTTACTCCCCGGGTCCCCGGGGAGGTTCACTACAGGAAAAAATCCACTGGGCTTGGGCTTGCCTTGCGGTCGGATCATAGGTGCTCTGTCTAGCCCCCCGCCTCCTGGGTGTCTTTGAAACCCGGGCTCGCTGCCGCTGCGCGTGGGAGAGGGGTGCGGATCGGGCGCAGTTAGAAGCTGGTTGGGCGGCTCATCCCAGGGGAAGAACCCGGGCATCTTGTTTGCCGGTGGATGTGTGACCGGGAACTCAGCGGGCTGTCCTGGGGGCATTTCTTCTCCGCTGGCTATACCGCTTCTCCGTGTCGCATGCGGCTCCGGCGTCACCCCTGTCCAGTTCTCTTCATCCGTAGGCGGACCTTCGGGAGGTGCCATAGGGTTCTCACTGCCATCGTATGGAAGTGAACCACCGAAACCGTCTCGGGCTCCCTTTTCTCCGGGCTCCGTGTGTCTCTCAGACCACTTGGTTCCCGTGTCGAACCAGCGGGGTTGAAACTCTATAGATCTTTTGTGTTCTCTCGCGGGCTCGGCCGTAACAAAGGCTAGGCCGGGGTGGTGGGTCCTAGTTCCGCTTTTCTGCGGCCAGTCGAAGTCGTGCCACAAAGCTCTGTCTGCTTCGTCCGACTCGGGGTGTGTCTTAAACTCGCTGGGTCCCATAGTGCTGTCAGTGACACCTTTCTTTCTCATTTCGTCATAGTCCCCGTCATAGCACGTTTCTCCTGGGCGAATATGGCTATCGCCACAATCATTCTCGCCCCCGTCAGAATCGCTCATGTGCTCTACGAACTTCTTGGCCAGCTCGATGATTTTGCCAGCGTCCTTCAGTCCGGTCTCATCCTCGATGTGTCTGGTTAGCTTCAAGAACTCGCCCATCTTGGGACCGGGTTCAAAGCCTCTCTGAATCAGATCTCGCCCCTTTACAGTATCGTCTAGGGATCTCTGGCCGGGGGGACCGGCTTTTAGGACATATTCGTTTGCTTCCTGCATGAACTTGTCTTGCAGGGAGGTATCTCTCCGCATTGCCTTTTCAGTGGAACGGCCCAGTGTATCGGACTTGGAGAGGGCAACCAGCAGTTCGAAACTTACACCTGCCTCGTTCAGCACGCGGGCCAGTCTTCGGTAACCGCCGCCCTTCGCGCGCTCGGCCATGAGTATGGGGCGCAGGTGGGTCGATACCAAGGTTGCCACCTGATTGATCAGTTCCTTGGGCGCTCGCATCCGGTTCATGAACTCTCTGGCGGGGGCTTCTCCGCCCTCTTCGTGACCCAAGGACTTCACTCTCCCTTCGCCTAGATCCTGAGTGAACTCGGGTTTGCCGAAGTCGTGGCACAGGGCTCCGAACATGAGAGGCAAGTCAAACGCAGAATCGCCTGTACGTTGGCGTGCTGCCTCATCTAATACCATATTGGTGTGAATGTAGACATCTCCTTCCGGGTGGTGGTCTTTGTCCTGGGGAACTCCTTGCAGGGCCTCTATCTCCGGGAAATAACGGAGAAGATTTGCTTGACGAAGGACTTCTATGCCTCGCGACGGAGTTTTACCCTTCAGAAGCATCTTTGTGAACTCTGTGAAGATTCTTTCCCCCGGAAGCTGCTCAAGGGGCTGTGCCGCGATTAGTTGGAGGGTCTGGGGCTCTACCTCGAAATCCCATCTTGCTGCGAACTGTGCCCCTCTGAGGGCTCGTAAAGGGTCGTCAGAGAACGTGTTGATATCGGCGGCGCGCAATATGCCCGCTTTTAGGTCCGCCGTGCCGTTTAGAGGGTCGATGACCTCGCCAGTCAACGGGTCTTTCGAGAGTGTGTTGATGGTGAAGTCACGCCTGCGCGCAGCTTCTTCGATGCTCATGGTGGGATCGGGCACGATATCGAAGCCTCTGTGCCCCTCTCCTGTCTTCATCTCACGGCGAGGGAGGGCTATATCCCAGTCTAATTCTTGAATATTCAGGACTCCGAACTGCTTACCGACCTCTTTTACGTTTCCGAACCGTTTTAGAATGCTGTTTACTTTTTCCATAGGAAGGCCAAACACTTCCATGTCTATGTCCTTACTGGGAGTACCTAGTATCTCATCCCTTACGATTCCCCCTACTAAGAATACTTTTCCCCCGGCAGCTTCCACTGCTCGCGCGAAGGCTAGGACCATTGCATCATTTTCGACTGACATAACTATCATGATAAAGCCCCAGGTAAATGACTTTTTCGGTGTATCGTTCTTCCTATAGTTCGTTTGCTCACGCCGTATTCTTTCGCCAGCTTTGTTTGTGATGTATCACCTTGAGCATAGGCTTTTCTGATTGCCTCAACATCGTCGTTGGACAGCTTTTTTCTTGAAGCAGATATTTTCTCTCTTGTTTCCAGAGTGTGCATTTTTCCGAAATGCCAACTAAGTTCTCCGCTTTTGCCGAAGTTATGATTATTCTCTCCGCTGAAAGCTATACTTAGTTTCTCTTTATGCTCGTCACTAAGAGGTCCCCTTTTCTTGCCAGTTAGCGCTCTACTTATGTTCTTCCGAGCTTCTTCACTTCTGGGTTTTCCGAAATTGTGATTTTTCTTGCCCTTGTGTGAATTACTCATCTTTCTTTTGGAAGAAATTGAATACTTTCCGTTACTACCCCCAGCTTTCAGATTATATCCGTTAGGAGACAGGGTATTTAGTTCCTTTATCCAATGTTTTTCCATGCAATCCAGTTCTCTACGAGATTGCACACTGCAAATTACGGTAAACATAGGCTTACCGTATTTATTTATGGCATTACTGAATGCTTTGCAGCCTTCAGTTTCCATGTGCTGTTTGATTCGATCTTTCAGCCGACGAGTAGTCGCACCAACATACATTTTACCACTACCGTTGGGAAATTCCGCTTTGTAGATTACGCCGTAAGTTTCTTCTGTACGCTTCATTATCAATTCCTAACTACGGGGGCGTTTTAAGAAAACAGCTCTAATGAACTCGCTGTCTATTTGCTTTGTAGCGTCGGAGTCAGAGCCCAAATGGACGACAGGTATGGTGATTCCCGCCAAATTCACAGGCAGAGCTGTGGAAGAGGTGGCTATGATTTGACCGTCGAATGAGATTCTCATCAATGGTGCTGCGCTGCTCCACTCTACCACTACCTCTGAGATGGCTCCACTGATCCAGGCGGGGACCGTAGCGGTGGTCAGAGATACCTCGGCGGTGTCGTCCTTAATCAGGAAGGTCAGCTCACCTGTGGCCTCTACCTTCAAGGCGCAGCCGTTCAACAGTGTCCCCGGTGTCCGGTTGTCAAAGATGTATTTCTCTTCCGTAGGAGCACCCTGGAAACCAATAGCCATGCTGATGACCACCGCACCCTCTTCCAACTCAAACGGAACATCTGGTGCGAAGCTGAGGTTATCCTTGACCCTAGATTCGTCGGACAGAACTTGGCTGGTCGCGAACGGAGTTTGAGTTAGGCTGGGCAGCGCTGTAATCAGGGTGACGAAATCGCCCTGCTCCACAGAACCGAGTTGTAGTCTCCAAGTAATTTTTTCGGTGGTGGGCGGGTAATCAGATAGCTTAGCTGATATACTGAACGGCCTCACTGGGCGAGCGTTGAACATATCGTCTACATCCAATGTCTGCGACATGGAGGTAAGTTCTCGATCAGCGAAGTCATAGAATGTGAAGATCAAGTTGGCTTCGGTAATGTCGGTTGTTTCGGTATCCTTAGTCATACCAGCGAGGATGGACAAGGAGATAGGTTTGGTAACGTCCAAAGCAATCGGAGTTGATATGCCGACGCTGGCGGTGTTGAACGGAGAAATAGATGTCGGTACCGCACCGTTTAGCTGCAAAGTCCATGCTTTGGCGTCAAAACCTGTAGTTTGTAGTGTCGGCAGTCTGGTCGAGATGACAGATATACCGGGTGAGTCAACAAGGTCGTAACCCGACGGATAACCGGTGGCAGTCTGCTGTAGATACTGGTTGTTCGGGAGAAGTTCTGTAGCTGCCTGCTCCACAAACGTAGACGTACCAAGTTCCCACGGTGGCGTGTCGATGGGCTGGAGCACAAGAACGCCGGTCTTCGGCATTAGCCTGTCTCCGCCTCCTAGGTATGTTAGACTCCCGGGCAACCTTTCATCGGATTGAACCTCAGCTAGCTGCTCGAATTGGAGATCTGCATACACGGTATTCACCACCGTGGCGTCGGGAATGACAGTGTTAGCGTCACCCAGTTCTGGGATGTGGTGCGGAGACTGATTGATGCCTTGTCCATCTCGCTGCGCTTCCTTATCGGTGTGCCAGGAACGGTTCTCTGTACCGCCAATCACCGAGGTAGAGGGGTGGTCGCTGAATGTACCTTCATCAGGTAAGACAGTGGTCGTTACGTCAATAGTACCATGACCAGATATTTCAACGGAGGCCCTAGCTTCCAGATTAACGTTTACAGCAGGATTGATGAAGAAGATGGCGAAGTAGCCATCTGCGTTTGCATACGTCTTGTCAAACTCCACATCTTCAAGAGCGATCTCTTGAAGACCTGTTTCTGGTCGAGTGAAGACGTTAAATAGTTGAACGGTGCCTGACAGTACGTCTTGGGGGTGATACAGACTATCGCAAGAGTCGATAACATACAACTGTACCTTGACAACGTTGCTGTCCACGTTGTAATGAGCCGCAATTTTTACATCTCGTGTCATAATATGTCGTCACTAAAAAGGGCAGGCGGAAACCGCCCGCCCCGGTAGGTTTCAGCCAGTCTCCCGAATTACTTCTTGTTGTTCTTCGCAAAACCCCAGTTCCAACCAAAGATGTCAATCACCTTTCGGATCTTGGCAACCCATGAGTCGTCCTTGGGTGAAGGTGTAAGAGCGGCCACAGCGGCAGCAGCCGTCATGGTTGTAGTCAATACTAGCCAGATTGCCACTTTGTTAGCAAGCACTTGTTGCCAGAATTGACTTAGCTCTTCCACCATGTTCTCCTTACTTACGGAGCTACAGCCTCAGTAGCGAAGAGGTCGATGACGGTCTGACTGATACCGAGATCGAAAGCGTAGTCTACAGCAACAGCCACGCCGATGATGACAGCCGTGACGATCTTGTTGTTCTTGATTTTGTCGATGACGGTCTGAACAAATGCAGGCATTGTTTCTCCTATGTTGATGAAAAAGTGCTCATATCAAAGATAATCAGTTCTCCAGAATCTCAATAGGCCATTTTCTGGATAATTCTGGAGTTTCTATGGCATGTAGTGCCTTGAGCATCTTGATGGCTCTGGAGCCTACTAGGGTGAATGTGTAGGTTGTCGGGCTGTGTTGACCAGCACCATTTATGTTTGCTTTATGCTCCGGCACCAGATTGTCGGCTATTTTCTTTATCCATTCGCAGGTCATTCGGGTGCCTGCCACCTTCCACACAGAATAGCCCTTTACTGTGTGTGTAAGGCACCCATCTGCGTCGTATAACCCCTTGAGATAAGCTAGATTTAAGGGATCCTTCAGAAGAGGCGGAGCCAAGGTATGGCTCTTGTTTGGCACAACATTGAATTGTTGCAGATCCCTAATCCACTGTTTGGAATTTATTGCAACAGAGTACATTTGTCCTCCTTGTGGGGCTTTGTACTTGCGTACTTTGCCTGCGAATTCTGTTGCTTCTTTGAAACCCTCTATTAGCTCTGCATCCTTTAAGGATAGGCGTACAACACTATTTATGATATTTCCGTCGCCAGCCAACAATCCTGCCCAATAGGAATTAGTGATATTTGGCTCTCTGAAGAAGTCATCCTTGACCTTGTATCTGCGGCCTTGGTTGTTTTCTCTATCTGGACTCTTCGCAATCAGATCTTTGACCCAATCGTAAACCGTTGCTCTGTTTGTTTTTATTTGCCTGGAAACACTATCTAACGAGTTTCCCTCTTCATACAGTTTTCTAGCTTTTGCGCACAATATTTCTCGTTCAGGTGTGTGCTTGGTTAACTTCTTGCGGTTATCAGGTTCAGGCAAATCTCTAGTCCAGCGCCAAATAGTTTGCCTGAGAGTATTTGTACGCTCGATAATCTCTTTGACGGGAACGCCTTCTGACCACAGCTTTCTAGCTTCATCTTTTCTACTGCCCATGTGATTCTCCTTATAGATACTTTAGTCTATATGGAGATATAATACATGAAAAGAGTTGAGATTTAGTAATAGGCAACTAATCTCATAACTCCTTAATTTTACTCTATAAGATGCCGATGTTGGATAAAGTTTGGATGATGTCTCCGCTCTGGAAGCTTTGAAGAGGGAAAGTGAAGCGGTGCAAAGCTCTGAATCCCATAGGCTTTCCTGCGAAGACGCCGACCGGGCTGTTAGCTCGGATGAAGGCGATTTTGGCGGGAGAGACGTTGGAATCCATGAAATCCTTGAACCTATTGATCGCCTCAGCCAGCACGGGTGCGTGGTCGTAATCTAGGGTGACCGTTTGACCGGAGAAGGCAAATCCGAGATCCACTTCCATGAGATACTGGGCGTTCAGGCCATACCATGCGGCCCCCAGTAGGACGAATGCGTTGAATTGTGATCCGGCTATGAAGCTCAGTTGCCACCCGGTAAACGGATGAATGGTGTTGATGATTTCTAGACCACGATCGAGATACTCAATTAGATCCGAATCCTCGTATGCTTGCACACGACCACGCTGCTTTTGGAACTTGTCGATGAGCTGTCGTAGCTGAACGGTCATGTTCAGGATTTGTCCGGTTACCGATCGAACTAGCTGGAATTGGGTATCTAAGGCAGCTTCGGAGTTTTGTCGCATCTGCCAGAGTGCGATATATGCTTGATTGTTTTCCAGAACTCCCGCAGCGATGTCATAGTAGTAGAGAAAACTATCTCCATTGGCAACTTCGGTTATCTGACCGTCTGTTAGGGTTACAATGTCCCCCGTGCCCCCCGGTGCGATAGGTAGGCATGTGTTGCTCTGTGTACTTCCCAGGACCATTTGTAGACTCAGGGAGCCAAAGTTTTCTAGGTCAATGCGTTCTGTGCATCGAATCATCAAACGCATCTCTTGACCCGACAGAACGATGAAGCACTGGCTTCTGTCTTCCGTGGCGGTAACCGCAATATCCACTACATCAAATTCGTTGGAAATTTCGGCTTGCTCGTTCGTATTAGTGATGATGACTGCGTGGAATTCGTATCGCTGGTTAGGATTCGATATCGCAGCGTCATTGGGAACTGACCAAGGGGCGCTATACTCCCCCGGTCCCCCGTCCTGTTGCATCACCCCGCTCTGTATGGCGACTCCGTTGATGTCCAGAATCTCGTAGGACGGGTAAACAAGGGGGTCTTTCGGGATGAGTGGGGTAGCTTTTGATCCATCCGTGAAGAAACCAATTCGGAACTTTTGCGTAGTACCGCGAGTAAGAATCCGAGAGTTGCTGTCTTCAGTAGTCAGAAAGGCCATTAGAGTTCCTTGGGCACATATTTGGAAGCGGAGTAGGTGGACTTGGGAATGAACACGACTCCGATGTCGTTCTCCAGAGAGAACACTCTATGTTTCAGTTCTTCGGGCTGACCAATTGAAGTTTGAACATCTTTTATCATGCCATTTAGAAGTCTATCCGAGAATCCGCGAAAGACTCCGCCCGTGTAATCGACATCGTAGGGAAAGTCTTCTGCTCTTAGATTCAAGGTGACCGTATCTCCCCAGGCTTGTGCGTTGCCGTACTTACCAGCAAGAAAAGTTAGGTCCGTTGTTTGCGCAGCGCCCCGCATCTCAAAATACGGAAGCATGCTGTAGGCAAAGAACTTCTTGATAACCTCTACGGCGTGTTCTATTGATCCAATCGGATAGACTTGCATTTCGCACGGAGCAACTTTGTTGTGCGTGATTGCGAATCCTAGATCTTGTTCCCCTGTTTCGTTGAGTTCGTACACGACAGAGACCCAAAGATCTACAGGCATATTCACCAGATTTTGTAGATCTTGCAGATGGATATAGAAAACCGAGCGCAGGGCGTAGTCCATGTCTACGCCCTGCTCCGATTCGTATTTCACCCCTATTGGCTTTCTTGCTTCGGAAAGCAAGGCATGAGCCAGGGTGATACCGATCCGCTGTACGATCTGCGCGGCTTCCATAGCTACCTCTAGTAGCTTACTGACCGATAATGAGGTCTGCGAGGAAGTCCGGGTGAACGAGGTATGCCGACGCAGTGGCATCCACCAGACCGTTGGTTGTACCAACTATCTGAATAACGCCGAACTGGACCGTACCGTACCGCACCAACGTCCGACACGACGCAGCCTCGGGGGCCAAGTCAATCATGGTCTGCTCGAAGGTTCCGTCAATATCGCCTACGGTCGCTCCTCGAAGTACATCGTCTGCGGACGCGAATCCCAATTCCGCGTTATCGTTCGTGATCTGAATACCTGATTGATCTCCATCACCCTGGAGACCTCGCTTGCGCGAGTGCAGCTCAAGAGCACCACCAATAATGACGCACACATCATCGTTTACTGGAATGCCGTCGAACTCGGGTGCGCCCGGGTTTGCAAGCTGGGCAGCCGCTACAGCGGCGTTGATTTGCTTGCGCACATCGTCAATCAACCAAGTATCCTTCGCTTCGAATACTACAGCAATTTCGGTTTCACCCGTTGCACCCAGTTTGAAGTTCAGGGCTGTTGCGCTGGTTAGGTCAAAGTCAGTGCCGCTTCCTTGGCCTGCCGTGTTACCAACCGCCCGTCCTTCGGAATCCGCCACGAGCACTTCGGGAATATTGGCGTCATAATCGTGAAGCACGTTCTCACCTGTCCCACCACCACCGATTCGGTCATACGGGTAGTAATCACGCACGTCGATGTCAACAGTAGCTCCAGCAGGCGCTCGGGCGTCGATCTCGCGAATGCGAACACCGGAACCCAATTCCTGAATCTTGGCTTCACGACCAGAAAGGGTATTTTGGTCACTGGCTGCTCCGCCAACCTGTCGGGAGTAGTTGACGCCAGCAACTTGGTCGATCAGGTCAAACGGCTCCTTGACAACCTGACGGACGTTGACTCTCTGTAGGTTGTAGGTCGGAGGCGTTACAAACTCCCCTAGTCCGGTGTAGCCAGCGATCAGAGTGTTCCAGCGTGCGGCGCTAATGAGCTTAGCTACCACCGTGGTGCTGTCCTGACCCACGGTACCGGGGGTTTCGGCATTGCCGCCATCGGTTCGGCGTCGAAGGATGTTCACGCCTGTGGTCTCGGCGAGAGCCACATCTCCATTCTCGATTTGCTTGATAATTTTCGGCAGTCGAGATTTGCCGTTTGCGTAGCCTTCGTAGATCTCCTCGTAAGTAAGATCTGTCTTGGCATTCAGTATTAGAGTAGCCATTTGTTCTCCTAGAACGCTTCTGGACCATCGCCAGCAGCGTCGTTCTTAGGTTAATCTTCAGCGAAAACAGCATCAACAGAGGCACACACGGCCTCACCGTAAAGATAACCTACGTGGTTCCCACAGGCACATTTACGTAAGGCTCAAAGGTCTGTATAAGTCTTAGGGTTGTGTCGTGGCTAGTGAGGATATTCAGCGGTCTGTTGGGGCTGGCATCCACCACTTTCCAAAGCTCATGGTCCCGGCAGCGGAAGAGGAAATCTTCTACGCCGATTCTGGGCATGGTATTGTCGAAGTAGGCAGAAATGGTCTGCCAGGAGTCGTAAATCCCGAATTCCGCTAGTGTGATGCTCTCGCGGTCGCGGGGGATGTCCACGAAGACCGCCAGATCGTCAATCAGCTTGGCTCGCAGGAATAGCTGCGAAAAGACTGGATTTGCGTCCGAGAGGGTATCTCGGTGGAAATCGAAGCGGAAAACTAGGAATTGCTGGCTGACTCGCTCATTCAAGGATTCGTAGGTCACAGGCACGAACTCGTCCTCGTCCCAGGTTCGGATGGAGGCTGTCAGGCTATTGAATTGTGTCAGACTGGTCGTTCGAACCACCAAGTTCCAGAAATCCACGGTCCCGGTGTTTTGTCGGACATTCACATCCACCTCGAAGAAGCCGTCTAGAGCATTATCATCCAGCCCCATGAGTACGGGACGAGCCTGTAGCTCGAATAGAGGTCGGACATTTACGGCCCGCAGGCCGGGGTGGGTATAGTCGATCGTGAAATCCACAGTTCCGAATTTGGTATATCCGCCTACGATGCCTGTTCCATAGCAAATCTGGCATCCGGCGTCCGGCGAGGATTCCACTAGGAAACAAGAGCACCGGCGTCCGGTGAGTTTTCGCTGGAAAAACAGAGTTTCTACGCGATCCACCGAGAGCGCATCTCGTGCTCTGGATTGGATTCTGGGGACCAGATCCAACAGTGCAACTTCGTGCGGATAGTCCTCTTTGTGTTGCATTTTGTCGAAGACATGATCTGCGCGATTTCGCTGGGTGGTGCCCAGACCTCTGACGTTATTGGCCTTACGGAGCATGTGCTGCGTCCTTCCTAGTTTTTTTTCTGTGATCGTCTATTGTAAGAGGCTGCAAGTTGGTATAGTGGCAAGCAGACAGAAATTGTTCCCGGTTGGAGAGACTGAAGGAAGCCAAAGGTTTTACGTGATCTAATTCCCAATAAGTGCCGTGGTTTTCCCAGGTCATTTCTGTATAGAACTTAGTCTCTAGGTACCCCCGCAACTTCTCAATCGAGCATCCAAGATCCCTAACAGGAGATCCAGCTTTGCCTGCTTTTCCCTTGATGGCACGATTTATGCGGCATCGCAGGCGTTCTCGGAGTCTGAAGTTTGGATCTTTTTTGTACTTTCTTCGTTTATAGTTGTTCTTTATCTGCGCCGATTTTTCGGGATTGTTGCTGGCCCACCGCTTTGTATTTTCGAGATTCTTTTTGGGATTATTCTTGAGCCATTCTAATTCTCTGACTCTGTTTTTAGCTACAAACGCAGGATCAAGACGCTTTTCCCGGAGAACGTCATTACAGCAGTCTTTACATCTGCTCTGAACCCCGCAAGGTCGATTGGATCTCTTGCCAAAGGCAGTTATTGGCCTCCAAGGGTCCAAACCCTGTTCTGAGCAGCCACCGCAGAATTTCGATTTGGGCATACACCTCTCCCTACGAGAAGATAATAGGGTTATCTTCTCTGTAGGAGCCCCTATGCCCAACTACCCCAGTTTCTTTCGTGCGGATGACGAAATTGAGCCCGCCGAGCAGGGTACCCCCTCTCCGAATGAGTGGTTTGGGCCGGAAAAGACCAAATTCCGCAGCAGTCCGACATTTTCCGAGGATGAGGAAGAGCAGAATCCTTATGACGGATGGAGAGAGTTCCAGAATGGTCATCCGCGCGATCCCATGAAAAATGAACTGTTACCCGCTCAAAGCGGGGATAATTCACTAAAGTTCAAAGATGAGCAGAGCGACCCACGTCGCCTGATCTTCGTATTGGAACATGCCGCCGAAGTTTTTGAGTCTGAGGGCCACACGGACTTAGCGGCAGAATGTGAGTATTTGTGCGAATTAGCCATATCGGAGGATTGATGATGCGTAATACAATTGCAGTAATAGTGACAGCCGTAGCCCTTGCTTTTGGCTGTGTCTCGTACAATGGTGGTGCTCTTCGAAGTTTGAGTGACCGTAACTTGAGTGCTTCTGAGATTACCTTGGAGATGTGCCGAGATTTCGGTCTAGCCGCTCAGGCCGCTATTAACGGAGAGGATGATGCGTTTTTCCTTCTCGGCAAGGCATCGGAGCTGAGGGGCCTGTCCGTCGGTCTGAGCAAGCACAGCATCCAATGTTTCTCCGTCGTCGAGAGGCTGAATCGTGAGAGCAATCCCATGTCGGAGTTCAATCATGGTGCCCTGCTTACGAGCTTCAAGCGATCTTGGTCTAATGTCAAGATTCTCGCTGGAGATGAGGAGTAATGAAGGGATTGCTTGAGTTACTCAAAACCTTGTGGGCGTACATCCAAGTAGCCCTCAAGAGAGCAGAACGAGAAGCGGCCGAAGGCCCTTTGGAGGAGAGAACGATGACTATTGATTTCAATGGTATAAAAAATGCTGCGCTGGATGCTCTTGAAGACGCTAACGCGAAGGAAGAGCTTCTCGGCGTGTTGAACGACAACAAGGATGTTTTCGTGGACGAGGCGAAAGGCTATCTGAAAGCCGTTGTATCGACCTTCACGGGCGATAAGTACGATCCCGCGAAGTACGCCGAGTTCATCGCCGCTCTTAGTGATGAGCAACTTGTTGCCGAAGTTGCTGCTACCGCAGACGAAATTGATGGTTTGGTGGCGAGCTACAACGCCAAGCAAAAGTTCATTGAGGACCTCAAGAGCACGGTTTCTTTTGTCGCTCGAAAGGCTATCGTTGCCGGTCTAACGGCATACGTGGGTCCCGCAGCGGGGCCTATCGCGGGATTTATCGGTCTCTAAGTATCCCAACTCAAAGTGTTATTATCTTTATAGGTGAGGCACTTATGAGGATAATCGCCCTAGATCCCGGAAAGATAAATTTTGCGGCAGCGGTCATGGAAGACCGCAAGGTCGTGGAGACGCGATACCTGCGCCCCATGAAGAGTCTGCTGTGGGACGATTTCGCCGATGAGGTGAAACTATTCCGCGACGAATACTTTGAATACGTCACAGAAATCAACCCGGACTGCGTTTTGGCAGAACGGTACATGGCCCGGCCCGGAATCCAAGCCGGGGCTGTGGGTGAGTTTGTGAACATAATGCTCGGGATTGTAGGCGTCGTCAACGCGAGCAAAGGCATCCCTACGCACCTTGTCACCAGTGCTCAGTGGAAGAACGCACTGACGGCCCGTTATGGAGACATGGGAAGCAAAGGAATGAAGCGTTGGTTGCCCCACCTGAGTATCCACGAAGCCGACGCGGTTGGCATAGCAGTATATTCAATGGAGCTGGAATTTCCTGAGGAAAAAGGAAAATTGTTGAATTACGTGAAGCGTTTGCGGCGCTATCCGCATGTAGGGAAGGTGCCGGATGACGGGTAAAAGAACGCACGGCGGATCAGGTCGCAACGGAAAAGGTCACCCTTTGTACGCTAGATGGACCACTATGAAGGGTAGATGCCACAATCCGAACAACCAAGCGTTCGCTAACTACGGCGGCAGGGGCATCACTGTTTGCGGCGCCTGGAAAGAATCGTTCGAAGCCTTTCTGGATGACATGGAGTCCTCCTTTGAGCCCGGCCTCACTCTGGATCGAATAGACAACGACAAAGGGTATTCAGGGGAGAATTGCCGGTGGGCAACCCGTAGAGAGCAGGCGCAGAACCGACGCAAGACCACTGACCTGCCCTGTGGTGTTTTTCACCAGAGATCCCGATACCAAGCTATCATCAGTCTAGGTACGTTCGACACCCCAGAAGAGGCAAGTGAAGCATGGCAGGCTGCCGCTAACCTATTGAGAGGAAAGGCTAAAGGTAAGTATGCCTAGAAGATCTGTAACTAACGAGCTTGAGCGTATACTGGACAGTCTCCCCAAATTGAACGAGGAGGCCCTGGAGATGGCCCTGGAGCGGCTAGAGACCCTGGGCGTAGAGCTACCAGACGGCCCTGTCCGCAGGCCGGGTATACCCTGCCCCGTTATGCAACTCCCCCTCGTAACTACCTGTAATTTATCGGGTTGTCCGTACCGCATCGACAATGAATGGCACAGAAATTGCCTCATGGATTACATGGCTGCCCAGGACGGGGAGTCTCTGGCTGTCGAGGAGATCGCTTTTCTGTACCAAGAAACTCCCCCGAAGGTTCAGAAAATCATTGATACGGGGATGGCTGCCTTGAGAAAAAACTCAATGGAATCAATGGGTTTCGAGGGAGACTTTCACAGAGAGCAACTTCCCGAGGTAAAAGCGAACCTAGGTGAATATGACGAGTTCGTAGTTACCCACTTAACCCTGTCTCCGGCGTTCATGAGAAAAACCAACGAAGTCCTTGAAGCTGCTGTAGAATCTGATCTGGTATACCGGCATCCCGCAATTCGGTTGCTCGGGATACTTGATTCAATTATTGATGAACTATAGTTGAAAAAGCAGCTTATTATCTACATGTAGGAGTTTTTACACTTCGAGTGGGGAGAATAACATGGCTTTCAATCCTGAAACGGGAGCGGATCGCGAGCAGAGGATGCTCGGGCGCTTGAGAGAGAAGATGGGCAACAAGGTTGGCCATCGTGCAGATCTCTACTTGGGTGACTTTCGCAAAATCAATCAGATTACGGCTCAACTGCTCATCGGATTCGATGACAGGTTTGGCGTACCTTCTGGGAACGACATTTCGGAGTTCATGGTAAAGAGCTTCGAAGGCAAGGTGGTTCCCCAGATGGGAACAGCTAAAGTACACAACGATATCGAGGCCATCTCGGTTGTTGCTGAAGTCTACCGCCCGACACGACGCATGGACGACGCCGAAAACATGACCTGTATCGCCAGCACCCTTTATGTCGATTCCGATATGGGAGAGACTTGGGAAGTGATGGGTGATGAGACCAGCAGGTTCCTTGCTAGGGTCATGAAAGACGATATCGGTGCGATCTTGACCGAACGACGCAAGAGGATGACTTCTCAGTTCACTGGTAAAGTCTGCCTCGCCAACGCCCTTTCGGCCGGTATCAATCAGGTCGAAGATGGTGCCTTGGTACGCTTCTACTGGAACGGAAAAGTTCTACAAGGAGAAGTCACTCAGGTTCAAGAGAACGGCATCAAGATCAACGCCGAGGACGGAGGCTCCTTCACGGTGCCGCGCGAGTCTGTGACTGAGGTTCTTCGATGGGGTGACAAGACCGAGAGCAATCTCAAGGAACAACTGGGTCAGTATTTCTCTGAGGCTTATGGCTTCAAGGACTACGGTCAGCAGATCGCGAGGGACCTTAACGGCAAGTACCGATAAGCGTCGGCCGGGGAGGAACAATTATGCCCCAGCGTGCGTTACCGAAGCCGCCTAGGATCCCCAAGATTCCTACGATTGAAGAGCCGTCTCAACTCTCTCCCCCGGACGAAGTGACGCCTGTTGATCGTATTGATCGTGGTGACCAGAAGATAGGCGACCGCAAGAAGAAGGACGATTCTCTTCGCGGTCAGCCGGGCGGTCCCTTTATCTCCCCCTATATGCACAATTTGCGTCGAGATCCTTCTCGCCAGGAGCGAGAAGACACGGAGCAATTTGAGGAGCTACGAGACCTGCGAGAGCAGAGGCGCGAGATAAACGAGAAGATTCGCGAGATCCGCAATCAGGATACGAGGATCAACCCATACAACGTTAACAAAGATTCTGATGAAATCGCTGACCAGATGATCGCAGATCTGCGAAACATGGGACAGTCCAGATGGAGCGGGAACCTTTCTGGGTTCCGAGATTACTCCCCGCTGTACAACATCTTCAGAAATCAGTTTAGCATATCAGAGGAAGAGGAAGAGGATACTAATCTTTCCGGGTATTTCGGCTATTCTCCCCTGCACCACACTTTACGAGAACAGTTTAGCGTATCTGAGGATGATGATGATAGTATTCGAGGCTAAGAGGGATACTGCAAACAGGCGAAAGGTTCTTCTAAGAGGTCGTATCGTAACAGTTATAGAGCTTGCTGGCAGTAAGGTTCGTATTGCCGAGGACGGGAAGTGGTATGAGCACAAGATGTTCTTTGAACTCACAGACAAGGACATCGTTCAAGTGCGTCTTGAGGCAATAAAGTCACTGGTCGCCGGAAAGAGCATCGCCACACTAAAGGCTAATGGGACCGGTATTCAACTGGTTTTGGAAGACAATACTCGTCTTGAGGTTACGTATTCCAAAGACGGACAAGGAATTACTTTTTCTGTATTAAACTCAGACGGGAAAAAGGTACTGTAGCATTATGCCCAAACCGAAGCGTATGGCTCGACGCAAAGATACAGAGCCTACTGATGATGCGTCCGAAGCTCTACTGGACTCCATGACGGCAAATGGAGACAAGAAGGAAAGGCGAGACGCTAGGAACGACGATCCGTTTTTTGATGAGGAGGGGGACCTGCTCGTTGTTCCAACTTTTGAAGACCTGTCCAGTCTCTTGGACGATGCTTCTACTCAAGCACTTCCCATGAAGGAGATTCTACGAAGGAATCTCAAGGTCACGCTACGAGCCACCGAGATGGCCGAGATTGCGTACCACGCCAACCCGAAACAAGGAACGTCCACCGCTCTGACGCAGATGCAGAATTTGACCAAGGATCTCATTAAGGCTATTGAAGATAGGCAGGACCCTGCCGTTCTTCGTGATGAGATAGCGGAGAAGGTGCTGAAACCTCTGGTGTTCGAGTTCGTCAAGGTTTTGACTTCTGAAGCAGAAAGAAAGCGCGCAGCCTTGATGTCCATCACAGCCCCCGAGAACGTGAGAGTAGTACAGCACGAGATGACGGATCTTTTGAAAGGCGTGGCGCAGGGCGCTGATGAAGCCCTCGAAGACTGTAAACGCATACTGGACGAATTGCTGGGGGCTAAGTTCAAAGGAAAGTAATGGCGAAAGGTTTCGATACAGACTGGTCACCGTCGAGCTTGGTTGCTCAAGCCCTGAAGTCCGACCTAGATCCCGGCATATTTTCAGTCATTGACGAGAGTGACATTCGAAAATCTCCTAATTTTGTTGACTTCTGTTTGAACAAGAAGTTCCTGAATGTTCTTCCTTACCCTCGACAGCTCGAAGCCGGTATGGGATTTTTCGAGGAGTATTGCCGCGACTGTTCCAACCCGGGCTGGTTATACGGTGACGAAAGAACACTGGATTTGTTTGACCAACCGGTTCCCGAAATCCTAGATAATATTCAACTTTTGGAATTCGGCAAGTGTCCCAAGTGCAAGCAGACCAAGAACGACATGTTCGCCAGGGGAGAGATTCACTTCCCTTACGAGCTGGCTGGATGCGCCGGGCAGCGTTCTGGCAAGTCGGCTTTGGTTGCCATGATCGCCGCTTACCAGTTGCACAGGTATCTGGTTATTCCTGATCCTATTCGCTTCTTCGGTTTGCTGGCTTCTTCCCAGCTCTACATGTCTATGACAGCGGTGTCCGCTATGCAGGCAGAGGCTTTGTTGTGGACGCCCTTCAAGGAGTATGTGGATGAAGCTCCTTGGTTCAAAGAGTATCACCAGCTCCTAAAGGACGTAGGAGAGCGGCTTGGGATAGAGCTGATGCACCGTCCTAAGACGTTCCTAGTCTACAAGCACAAGAGAATTGCGTGCATGTACGAAGCTCCTAACAAGAGACGCCTTCGTGGTAAGACTCGATTCTTCACCGCAATCGACGAGATTGGCTGGATGGAGGCCGATGCTCAGAAGCAGTCCGTCACTATGTCCGCAGACGAAATTTCTGCCGCTCTTGACAACTCCCTTCGTACTCTTCGGTCCAAGGCAGAGAAGAAGAGAGAGCAGGGGCTTTATAACTGCCCGGACGGGATCGCGTGCAACATTAGTAGCCCGTCCGCCAAGGACGACAAGATCATGCGCAACATTCGTGCAGCTAGGACGAATCGCAAGATCTACGCTTATCACTATCCGACCTGGGAAGCGAATCCCGAGATTTCCCGAGAGAGTCTACAGCCCGAGTACGACAAAAGCCGCATGGTGGCCGAGCGGGACTTTGGTGCCGTACCTCCCCTCGCGAACGATCCTTTCATCGACAACCCGAATTGTGTTGACTTGATGATTCAGGAGTCGCATCGTCACAATTTGATGACGACGAAGATCGAGTACCACACGGACGATTTTGGTAACACTACCAAGTACGCCAAAGTGACTGTTCCGCACATTGACAAGAGAAAGCCCCGGATGCTCTTGGTGGACGCTGGTGAGAAGAGAAACCATTTTGCGGTTATGCTGCTGACCTGGGATGCGAAGATTGACCGGGCTAGGGTGGACTATGTATTCGACGTTCCGCCGGAAGAGGGGATCCCGATCAATTTCTCGCTGATGTGGGATCACTGTTTCCGGCCTATGGTGGAGAGTTTGCTCATAAAGCACATGTTTTCGGATACTTGGAACAGTACCGAACTGGTTCAGAAGCTCAGACAATACAAAGTGATGTCAGAGCAGGTGACCTTGAAGTACGCGGACTTCATCGAGGTGGCAGCTCGCATGGGAGCTGGAGAGCTGATTCTACCGAAGCCCGAGTTGCCGGTGGAACAGTTGCGTCTAACCTACGAGAATCCCGTGGCATTTGTCGAAGGTAAGCCCATTTTGGGACTCATTTTGCAAATTCTTACGGTTCGTCAGGTGGGTCGTAGGATAGCTAAACCCATAAATGGCGATGATGACATGTTCCGGGCTTTGTGCCTGGGGATGTCCCAAAGAAATCTCTTATCGGGCGAGTAAATATGCTCTGGAATCGTACAGCCGTAGCGCAGCTGCGGAACTAGGCCCGTACGGAATCACAGTCAATGTCGTCTCGCCCGGGCCGAACCGAGCGGGCGAACCACTTGCCGAGCAGTTCTCCATGCAGGAGGCGGTTCGGTTCCTCGACTCGGCTGCGCTTACCTGGCAGAAGCAACGCAAGTGTCCGAGGTGCGGACTGTATG
>SDBT01003377.1_pt1 | contig 27687 bp, 25 predicted proteins | sample 2277101 | NCBI WGS metagenome assembly SDBT01 (sample SAMN10404973, study PRJNA504765) | marine sediment metagenome | isolation source: marine sediment core GS10_PC15, 103 cmbsf | place: Arctic Ocean: Southern Knipovich Ridge | collected 2010 | reverse complement strand
ATTGAGAGTTTAGATGATGACGGTCCTATCTTCGGCGAAGGGGCTCTGGGATTAGACTCATTAGATGCCGTGGAACTGGTCGTTATCATCCAGAAACATTTTGGTGTCCAGATTAAAGATATGACAAAAGGAAGAGAAGTGTTCCAATCGTTAAATACCCTGGCCGCTTACATTCAGGAAAACATGGAACAATGAGTTCGATCGCAAACAGTAATTCTGATATTCAGGTTACAGGTACAGGCTGCTTATGTGCGGCGGGAGTTAATGTCCAGGATATGATGCGTAACATCTTTTCCGGCATTCGTGAGCCTGTAATCTCGAAAAGGATTTGTGCCGATCACCCTGAGAAGTACCCCTTGTTTGAACTTAACAGTTCTGTAGTTCCGGACGACTACAGTCAGCAGCAGGAATCCGAACGTTGTGGTTTTCTGGCAATTAAAGCCGCCCGCGAAGCTCTCGATAATGCCGGTCTTGATATTGATCTGCTTGGAAAGTATCGAGTAGGGGTATGCATTGGTACGACAGTCGGCAACGCCATGAACAATGAACAATTCTACGGCGATTTCCTGTTCGAGCGTTTCCCGCCAATGGATTCTGTTACAACTTATCTGGGAGCAAATCCCGCCGATATGGTTGCGGAGCATTTTAATTTGAAAGGTATTCGTCAGAGTATTGCCAATGCCTGTGCTTCCGGGGCTGTTGCCATTGGCCAAGCCAGTGAATGGATCAAAAACGATTTATGCGATATCGCTATTGCCGGGGGCTCTGACATACTCTGTAGAGTGATCTACAACGGCTTTATCTCTTTAAAAATCACTGATACCCAGCCGTGCCGTCCTTTTGACAAGAATCGCAAGGGACTTAACCTTGGAGAAGGAGCCGGTATCGTCGTGCTCGAATCCGACAAGGTCGCTCGATCCCGAGATGCCCGGGCACATGCGGTTCTATGCGGATATGGGAATTGTTCGGATGCTTATCATATCTCTGCGCCAAAAGAAGACGGTTCTGGCCTTGAGATGGCGATCAATATGGCCCTGGAACAGGCCCGGATAAATCGCGATGATATAGCTTTTATTAATGCCCACGGAACTGCCACTCCGGAAAATGACAGGGTTGAAGGACTCCTTTTTTCCCGTTTGTTTGAAGGTACTCCGTTTCATTCGACCAAGGGATATACAGGTCATACGCTTGGTGCTGCCGGAGCTATCGAGGCAATCATAACTATCGAAGAACTCAAATGCCAAATGATCGCGGCAAGTATCGGCTTTGAGGTTTCGGATCCGGAATTCGATGTGGATCCAGTGAGAGAGAATACTCCAATAGAGGGCGAGTATGCCTTGTCAGATTCATTGGCATTCGGCGGGAACAATGCGGTATTGGTTTTTCAGAAAGGACCGCGCCAATGACCTGTCGAATGGCTATACGGGGTATTGGCATGGTGGGGGGCTTTGGATGCGGGACCGAAGCGGCTTTAAATGCATTAGGCAACGGTTCAAAACCGAACGATTTCATGGAGGTCAAGATTCCAACAGGGACCATCAGGTATCCTGTATATCTTGCGGACCCGGCGCCTCTAAAGAAATTTGTTAAACCACAAAAGTTGCGTCGTGTTAACAGGTATTCCAGGCTTGCGACTTTAGCTGCCGCGATGGCACTTCAGGATGCCGGTCAGAGTATCGATCAGAATTCAGATACAGGTGTGATTGTTGCCAGTGGGTACGGTGCATCGACAACGACATTTGCTTTTTTGGATGATATTCTTTTGGAAGGGGATATATTTGCTTCTCCAACTTTATTTTCCAATTCGGTTCATTCGGCGGCGGCTTCTCATATTACGATCCTGCTGCAAATTAAAGGTCCTTGCCTCACAGTAGTCCAATTTGAAATGTCAATGATTGGAGCTTTATTTAATGCCTATACATGGCTCAGGGACAGGAAAGTAGATGCCGTTCTTTTAGGCGGTATTGACGAAATCAATCGCTTGCTCGTCTATTGTTATTACAATTATTACGGCAATGATATGCCGCATGAAATAAGACCGCTTGATTATGGAACTCAAACCGCGATCCCCGGTGAAGGTGCGGCTTTTATGGTACTGACACGTGACGAAGGGCCAACTCCTGCTTATGGTTATATCGATGGTCTTTCGTGGGAAAATCCGGACGAGTATGTGGTTCCCGAAGATGTTACGATAGTCCCCGGTCTCGATGGTCATCGGGCCTGCGGATTACAATATCGAAAACTATTACACCCAGTGGATCAGACAAAAATTAAAACGTTCAGCCAAATCTACGGAAGTATGCCATCCGGTCAGGTCTTTGATGTTGCACTGGCTTGTGTTGCGGCGAGAAAAGGGCTTATCCACAATTCATATTGCTCTATAAAGCTCAGCGCCAAAGGCAATCTTGGAATAGTACATCATAGCTGACGGATTTTAGTTTTTCATATCTTTACCGTCATCAACGCCGGACTATCTCTCAAGGGCGTTTGTCGCTATTGTTTTAAAAGCTCACAGGCTCGCTCAATCCCGCCATCAAATGGCTGCATTCGAAATCGATAGGACATCGCCTCGTTTTTCAAAAGATAGGGTTTAAGGGCAGTCGCACTCCAACTGTTTATTCCCCCGACGCCCAGTTGTCGCATATCGATATTTACGTAAATATCCTCGGATCGCTGCATTTGGAAAGAGTATCGAGACTTCTCCATCTGATCTTTGCTGTAGTGTCTGGTGCCAACGCTAAGTACCGGCTCGCCCTTGAACAACAAGCCTGTCCCCGCATCGTCCATTAGCGCAATCCATCGCACATCAACCTTATTGCCGTTCTCCTGGGGACGTGAATAATCAACCCATTGCTTGTCAACTGTTCCGGCGAACAATCCGACGCGCTCGAACTTGCGATCAGAATAAGTGGGATTAGGACCGCGACCAAACCAACTGACGTTTTCCAAGCCGGCGCGTGCGAGAAGTTCCACACCGAATCTGTGCGGGCCTTTCCACTTCTTGTTCCGCTTACCGGGCTCATAGTTCACAGAAACCCCAATCTCACCGCTACCGTTGAAAACGTAAGTGATGCCGCAAGTCGCTTTGACATCGGGAAGCGCGCCGGCCACCTCAATAATAACAACGCCTGGCTCTTTGCGCAGCACCTTGACCTGCGTGACTTTCCAGCCGGGCCCGACCTTACGCCAGATAGCGTTGTACTTTCTTCGCTTTAGAGGCCTGGCTTCGTTGTCGTTGAACGGCCGCCAGAAATCCGGCAGCGGTCCCCTCGAAATCAAGTCTTTTTCTTTGTAACGCAGTGAACTGATCGTGCCTCGGGTCTTATCGAACTGGACTGAAAAATCCTTCCCCGCCAGTTTCACCACATTGCCTTGCTCGATTATCTTCAACTCCGGTTGCGAAGATGATACTGCAGAACGTTCCTTGTAAAGCGGGATATTGAACTGTTCCCATGCAATTTCGTGACCGCGTTTGACTAATGGCGCATCGTTCTTAGTTACGAATGACAGGTTTAAGAAATACTCTACCCCGGGCTCAGGCTTAATCACCGGCAGCTTCAACTCAAACTCCTTTTCGTCGCCGGCCGGAACGTCAAGAGCCGGTATATCACCACCGGTAATCTTCTTGCCGCCGGCCTCTATTGCCCAGGTACCCTCGGCCACATCCTTAATATTCGAAAAATCAAACCAGTTCCTGACCTTGAAGTGTCCCTTCTTCAAATCCACAGCCGAGACATGAATGTTGCGATGGACGTATTTCAACGCGTACAATCCCGGATGCGGTGTCCAGTCGGAACCGACCACGCCGTTCATGCAGAAATTGGCGTTGTTAAATATTCCGAGTTTATCCTCCCACCATCCGCCGTACGCGAAAAAGTATTCCCGCACAGGTCCTTTACCGATGTTTCCGGCGTATTCGGTGGGGACCGGCAGGCGGATTCCCTGATCCATCCAGTCCCACACGAAGGCGCCCTGGTGCCTGGGATTAATATAGATATTGTCGTCCCAGTATTCTTTGAGATTACCGTTGCTGTTTCCCATCGCATGAGAATACTCGCAAAGGATGATCGGCTTGTCGGGGTACTCGTCTTCGTCCATTCCCCAGTCAGGTTTCGCATACATCCTGCTGTAAAAGTCCGAAGCGCGACCGTCACCTCGTCCGGTTGAACCTTCGTAATGTACCGGGCGCGTTGGCATATTCTCATGAAGCCATTTATGACATGCCAGAAGATTAGGACCGTCACCGGCTTCGTTACCCAGGGACCAGATAACAATGCAGGCATGGTTCTTGTCACGCTCGGCCATACGGATCACACGGTCCAGGTGGGCCTCTCGCCACAGCGGGCTATTGGCAATTACGTTGTCCGAATTATTCTCATAGCCGTGACTTTCGACATTGGCCTCGTCCATAACATAAAGTCCGTACTTGTCACAAAGCTCATACCATAACGGAACATTCGGATAGTGGCTCGTCCGGACCGCATTAATATTGTTTTCCTTCATCAGTCGAATGTCACGAATCATAGTCTCACGTGTCACCACATGACCGGTATTGGGATCGTGCTCGTGACGATTGACACCTTTAAATAGAATCGCCTTTCCGTTAAAAAGAAATCGCCCGTCCCTGATTTCGGCTTGGCGAAAACCTACGTTCCACGGAATAACCTCCACAACCTTGCCCTGACCGTCCTTCAAAGTCAGCAGCAGCTTATACAAATACGGAGATTCCGCACTCCACTTTTTAGGATTCTCAACCGGAATCTCGAATACCGCTTTCTGCTGCCCGCCAACTGTACTGACTTTCTTTGTCACCGTACCGAACACTGCCTTACCTTTGGTATCGCTCAGATCGACATCAACGGAACAATCCTCGGCACCGGTCAACTCACACGCAATTATAAGAACGCAATCACGGTACTGTTCATCGAGTTGCGTAACCACCGTAAAATCCCGAATATGCTGCTGACCCGCAGACCAAAGATACACATCCCTGAAAATTCCGCTGAGCCGCCAGAAGTCCTGATCCTCGAGATACGAGCCGTCGCACCAGCGATAAACCTGCACGGCAAGGACATTTTTACCCGCTTTTAGATATCCGCTAATATCAAATTCCGCAACCGTCCTGCTGCCCTGGCTGTATCCGACCTTCTTACCGTTGACCCACAAATAAAACGCCGAATCCACACCGTCAAAGCAGACAAAAGTCCTGCGTCCCTGCCATCCGCTCGGCAGGGCAAACCGCATCCGGTAATGACCAACGGGATTATACTCTCGCGGAGCACGAGGCTGCTTCTTGCCGAAGGGATATTCGTCATTAACATAGATAGGCGTGTCGTAGCCCTGGATTTCCCAGTTCGACGGTACTGTAATTGTCTTCCAGGAACTATCGTCAAAACCCGATTCATGGAACCCGGCAATTATATCTGCGGGCCGCTTGACCAGATGAAACTTCCACTGGCCATTTAGCAGCTTAAACCACGCAGAGCGTTGCCGTTTAGCCTCCAAAGCCCCCGCCTTGTCGGGATATATCATCATACTCGCGCGAGGCCGTTCTGCATTTACCTGAAAAACACCAGGATCGTCCCATTCTTGGCCAAAACAGCACGATAGCCCCCCTATAACCACAATAAATACGACTAACCTGACGATTCTAATATTCAAAACTTTCATTTCTTTACACCTTATATATAACCTTCTCGTAGGAATTCACTCTGAAATCCGTTCGCCAATAGAGTTTATATCGCCGAGGAATCTAATCACAACAAAATTTTCAATAAAAAGGGCTTTATTTGCTCGTATCTGGTCTTTTTCTTGCAATAAAACGGCCTTTTTGTGCGTCCTATAATAAAACAATGACCGCTTATTTTATGCGCGGGCAACTTATGTTATAATAAAAATCGGCCCAGAAATAGTCTTTGCAGGTTTAGACTTACTTTTTGGAGGAGTTAAGAGTGTACCGGAAACTTATGAAGAGCAGAGTTAGTGTAGTTGCTTGTGCCATTGTGCTGCTTGCTTTTGTCAGTGATACAAGTGCAAATGTGGTTATTATGCAGTGCGATGTCGGAGGATGCGGTCCGCTTCAAAGCGGATGGACCGCTTTGGGAAGCTGCGGGGCCTTTACTAATGTTGCAGGAAGCGGAATTGATGTAACCCTTGCAACGGGCAGTCCCACCGCCTGTGACTGTAGAAGCCCAGGCGGAACCGGTACTTTGGCTGACGTTGAGGCGGACCTGCTCTTTGCCAATGACGAGCAGAGCAGCCCGGGCGCGGATTTCCTAATCACCTTTAGTAACCTCACACCGGGTACGGGCTACCGACTGCTAAGCTATCACAACCGTTCGGACGAAGGAGATACCACTATTCCCGGCGTTACAATTACGGGCGCAACTCCCGTTTCGGTCCCGGCCAGTATCGTACAGAATCACGCTATCATGGATAATCCGGCCGAAACGGAATTCATCGCTGGCGCCGGTGACGCTACTATACGTTTCCTGGCCCCGGCTGGGGGATGTAACGGATGCCAGTCGTTTTTGAACGGCTTTGAACTCGAGATTACCGGTACGGTCATACAATTCGACACGGATTCATCTGCCGGACCCGAATCGAGCAGTCCCGCTTTATTACATGTAACAGTAAGCAATCCCGATCCCGGCGTGACTTATATCGTAACCTATTCGCCTTTCGGTGGGACAGCAACTAACGGACAGGATTATAACTTGTCATTTGGAACACTCTTCTTTGCTCTAGGCATTACGAGCCTGCCCATTGAAATACCAATTGTAAATGACGGTAATGATGAGGACGACGAAACAATCATTGTAAAACTCTTAGCTGTCGCAGGAGGAAATGCTGTCCTTGGCTCGATTAATCAGCACACCTATGCGATACTCGATCCTCGGCCCGGAGTTTCTTTCGAGGAACCATCAAGCAGCGGATTCGAAAACGTTAGCACGGTTTTGGTTGGAGTACGCTTATCTGTGTCTATAAACGAAACCGTAACTGTAAATTATGCGGTCACTGGAGGAACGGCAACAAATGGAACTGATTATGGTGTGACCACCGGCCCGTTAGTATTCGCCCCGTATGAACTCTCGAAGAATATTGTGATAACCGTAGCTGATGATAGCATAGAGGAGGTACCCAATGAGACAATTGAACTGACACTCACCAGTACCAGCCCAAATGTCAAACTCGGATTCCAGAACCAACATACATATACCATCATCGATAATGAACAGGGCGTACAATTTGACGGTTTAACCTGGTTCTATTCCGAAGATCCGAGTACCTTATATGTCAACCAGGAAAATAAGCTTGTTTGGGACGTTGAAAAGGGTTCACAGATTATAACTCGCCTTCCGGAGCATCGACTAAGCCAGGTCGGCGATTACGTAGAGTTCAAGTATTGGTGGATGACCGACGGCCCGCACAACTGCCCCGATTGCTTCGGCTGTGATCCTTACTGCCTTGACGACGACATAACATGTATAGCCGGGACAGGCGATTTTCGTGCGGGTCTATTTGAGGCCGACGGTGAGTACATCACAGACGACGGCTACGAAATCAGCAGCTCCGTATTTCAAGGCTACAAGGGCTACCAGTTCCGGTTCGGCCCGAATATGCTGGCTGGTCCCTTGCGCATTGAAGAGTGGTGTCAAGGGTACCTCGAGGTCCACAAGACCGGACAGACTAAGAAGAAGGATGTAAGCTTCAGTGACCTTATGTCCAGTAATGATCATCCAAAACTAAGAAATCTTCCCGGTTTTGAACTGCCGCCTGGTGAATGGTCGCTCTGGACGATATGGCTTGAACGGACGGCCTCAGATACCGTCGAAGTTGGCATTACACTTAACGATAGAACATATATAGTTGAGGACGACTCTTCCAGCGGCCAGCCGAGTAAGATAGATGTCTTTGCCATTTACATGCGAAACGGCAGGCCATATAATACATGGAGGATTGAGCCCTTTTGCAATCCTCTCGAGGGAGATTTTGACGGTAACGGATCTCTCGGTTGGGGTGATGTTGACTTGTTCTCCTACTGGTGGCTCGCTCGTTGCGCACCGAGCAACTTCTGGTGCGACGGTTGTGATATGGATCGCGATCAAAGGTGCAATTTTATGGATTTTGCACTTTTTGCCTCTTACTTTATGAACGATTGTAATTAGCAAAATGGCTTTTTGATCGCTGTATCGCTGGTTTTTAGGCGTATGAGGAGTCCAGGGCAGCGATGAGCTTGAGAAATCTGCTTGTTTGTGCCGATATTTATTCCATGGCCAAAATCGTCCTAAACAGAGAACAATTGAAGAAATGCCCCTTTTGTAGCGAGCCTATTAGGATCGAGGCTGTTAAGTGCAGGTATTGCGCGGAGTTTTTGAACACCGAAGAGGCCATGGCAATGGAAGCAAATCCCGATGAGCAATCCTCAGCCGATGCGCTGTTCCAGGGGAGGCCTTCTCTTCTGGCGCTTGTTGGTACCGCTATTAAAGCCGCACTTTTTTATCTGATAGGTGCAGCCGTCATGGCATTACCTATTGAGGAATTTGCCAACCGTATATTTAACCTTGGCCTAAGCGATAACCTGCTCGATATGTGCGGAACCTACAGGGTGCTGGTGGCCCTTGGCCTATGGGTATCTGTAACCTGCTATGTCATACTCCGCGTGGCAAGATTGAAGATGACATTTTATCATATCACCGCAGATCAGATCGAATGGAGCCGGGGTATTTTCGACCGAAAAGTCGATAATCTCGATATGTTTCGAGTCATTGACCTCAAGCTTCGCAGAAGCCTGCTCGATTGTCTCTTCGGCATCGGAACCGTCGAATTAATAACAACCGACAAAACAGACCCGACATTCAGGTTCGAGAAGATGCATCAGTGCCGGATCCTTTACGACATCATCAAAAAGGCCAGTCTCGACGCAGACCGCCGAAACGGAGTCATACACATGGAATAGTATTTGACTTGAATTGATCTATCTGATTGTCATCCTGAAGCAAAGCCGAAGTCGAAGACGCGCCTTGGTGGGAATCTGGCCATAGTACGGAATATTGGAGAGCAAGTATAAGCGAGATTCTTTCCCGGCGCGCTGGGACTCAAAAGGGTAGGATGGGCAACTTGCTTGACCTGAGCGTAGTCGAAGCGTTTGCCCATGCTGTTCTTCTCTTACCACTTACAACTTAACTCTTACTACTTTTTACTTCTCAATAGCGCTCTGTGAGTGACTCAATTGCTTCTTGTTCTTGATCTTGAGCTGGATCTTCGCTCCATACCGAGTTTTTTCATTCGTTTCTCGAAATCCTTTTTCTTTGCCTCGATAAGCTTTTCGACGGCGGCGGTAGTCTCTTTAGCTTTTTCCTTTTTCGCTAATTCGAGAACGCTATTCAACTGTTCCATTGACTTATCATAATCCCGATATACAGTTCTTCGGCCCTTAAGCAGGAGCATCTGGTCTTCAATCAGCACCATGGATTTCATTCGATCTTCACGCACTTTCCGGTATTGCTCTCGTAACTTGTTCCTTTCGTCTTCGGAGAGATCCTGCCTCCTCGTCCGGCCTCTGGGAAATGATTCCATTGAAGTCTTAAGCTTTGCCAGTTGTGCTTCAATTGCCGAAAAGGCTTTTTGCTGACGCTCTCGCCACTGTCCTCGGCGAGATCTCGGTGCTTCTGCTGAACTTGGGGCGGTTGGTGTTTCCGGCGCCCCAAAGCAGGCCCACGCCAGTGCCAGAACCACAATAATACTGAGAATTGAAATAATACGACGGTTCATAAGACTTGCCTCCAAAAAAAGTTAGAAAATGATGTTTCAAACAGGCTCCAATAAGAGCATTTTTTCGTTCACGTCTCTGAATCCATGAATTGTACCGAAATATAGACGCTGAAACAATCTCATTTATTGCATCGAATTAAAGGCTAAAACACGTGAAAACTTCTTTGCAGAAAAGCTGTTACAGATTGTCATTCTGAACGTAGCACAGCGAAGTGAAGAATCTTTTACACTGCGAAAAGCCGAGATTCTTCGCTTGCGCTCAGAATGACAAACGCCAGACTTCTCGCCCGATCAGGGCTTTTCTGCAGAAGTGAAAACTTCTTTTGAGGCCAGCCAGAGGTCATTTGGCTTCGGAAATGTTCTTTCTGACATCTCATTCTGGGACTTAGGGATTTTGCGTTGACATCCACAAATAAAAGTGTAAAGTAGCAACTCTTTGTAATAAGGGGTAAGACCGAACTTAAATATTCACTAATCCCATTTGGGGACCTTTTGTGTATTCAGACTATATTCGTAACGTTGCTATAATCGCCCATGTTGACCACGGAAAGACCACGCTCGTCGATCAACTGCTCTATCAGTCCGGTATGTTTCGACAGGAAGATCTTGATAAACTCGCCGGAGGACAGCATGGATTGATTATGGACTCGAATCCACTCGAACGCGAGCGAGGTATAACGATCCTCAGTAAAAACTGCGCGATTGACTATACCGATTCGCAGGACATCGAATATAAGATAAATATTATCGATACGCCGGGGCACGCTGATTTCGGCGGTGAGGTCGAGCGTGTTTTAAAAATGGCCGACGGGGTGCTGCTCCTGGTCGATGCCTTCGAAGGACCAATGCCGCAGACAAGATTCGTATTGAGCAAAGCCCTCGAACATAAGCTGGCCCCCATAGTCGTTATCAACAAAATAGATCGCCCGAACAGCAGGCCCGACGATGTAGTCAACGAAGTTTTCGATTTGCTCGTTCAACTCGGAGCAGATGACGAGTCACTCGATTTCCCATTGATATACGCCTCGGCACGAGACGGCTGGGCGACGACGGAACTTGAGAACAAAACCGACAATATGCAGGCCGTTTTCGATACCATCATAAAAAATGTTCCACCTCCCAAGGTTGTTCCCGATGCTCCGTTACAAATGCTCGTGACAAACCAGGAATATTCGGATTATGTCGGACGAATAGCCATAGGCAGGGTCTTTGCCGGACAGATCACCGAAGCCCAGAAAGTTACCGTAATCGATACTGACGGTTTGCATACACAGCAGAAAGTTATGCAGATTCACCAGTTTTACGGACTTGGACGAAAACAGGTATCGAGTGTCCAAGCCGGTGACATATGTGCCATTTCCGGCCTCGATCCGGTCGATATCGGGGACACTATCGCATGTGCAGATAAACCCTCGAGACTTGCCGTTATCGCTGTCGATGAACCGACCATGACAATGACTTTCAGGATCAACGACGGACCTTTTGCAGGAAGGGACGGTAAATACATAACGAGCAGACAGATTGGAGAACGACTACAAAAGGAACTACAACAAAATGTCGCGTTAAGAGTCGAGCCTGGAACGAGCACCGAAGAATTCAATGTCTCGGGAAGGGGGCTGATGCATCTTGGTATTTTATTGGAGAACATGCGCCGGGAAGGCTATGAGGTCTGTGTCGGCAAACCCAGCGTGATTTTGAGAAAAGTCGAAGGGATTCGTCACGAGCCGATAGAAATACTTGCGATCGATTGCCCGATAGAGTGCCAGAGTTCTGTGATGAGTCTTTTGGGCGACCGCCGAAGCGAAATAATCAAAATTGACGCAAAGAGCGGTGCCAGCGATTTTATTCACATGGAATTTTTCATTCCTTCGCGGGGCCTGTTCGGTCTCCATGCAAAGATGCTAAATGCTACCCAGGGCAGGGCGATTATGCACCATACCTTTGAAAGATATGAGCCGATGCGCGGTGCGATTCCTCAGCGAAAAGCTGGAGTTATGATCGCCACCACTACAGGAACAGTGACCTCTTATGCACTTGATTCTTTGTACGATAGAGGCATCTTTTTTGTCGCGCCAGGCGAACAGGTATATGAAGGACAGGTAGTGGGAGAACACTGCAAGGAAAAAGACATACCCGTAAACGCCGTGAGGAGTAAGCAGCATAGCAACGTTCGAGCCGCCGGCAAGGACGATGCCGCAAGGGTCAGACCCCCGAGAAAAATGAGCCTTGAGATAGCGATGGAATATATCCAGGAAGACGAACTCGTCGAGATTTGCCCTAATTCGATTCGAATCCGCAAACAATTGCTAACCGAAGTTGGTCGCCGCCGCCAGGGACGTAAAAACCCGCGGTAATCTCATATCGCAAATGTTTCAAGTCACTTGATTCGCCAAGCCGGTCAACATACTCACTCAGGCTTCATAGCCGATATAATTGCTTCAGACCAGACTACCCCCATTTTGTCATAGCCATTTTTATTGGGATGTATCCCGTCAGCCAGGTCTTCTCTCGTCATTAAGCTGTGAAAATCTACCCAGTCAACATTTATTCCCTGCGACTTTTTGGATTTAATAAGCCCGGGTAATTTGCGATTGAATACAACAACCTTATGTTCGGAATTGATATAATTTGTAGCGGGATCATATACACGCAACGGGTTGTCGGCGGCATTGGGAACTAAATTACCGACAATAATCTTCGCCTTCGGTGCTAATTCGACCAACTCGTCAATAAACAGACCCAGCCGCTCAAGAGTCGCTTCGATAGTATTACGATTTTCGATTAAATCATTGATACCGACCAACAGCAAAATGACGTCCGGATTCGGGTATGCGGTCAGCACCTTCTGAGCGATAGCTCTTCTGTCTTTTAACATTAATTCAAGACGCCGGCCCCCATGGCCGTCATACCTCAAAGTAAAGTCAACCTCTGCCTTAGTCAACAGCACACCAAGAGGCCCCCTGAACCCTCCATGTGCCTCTCCACCTGAACCTGCCGTAATCGAATCTCCTATACACAGGATTCGTACAGGCCAGAGACCGGGAGATATTCTATCATTGTTCACTGTCGTATCGGTTGATGTGCAACCAAAAAAACAAATACTACAAACAACTATTACCAAAATCGTACCAATATTATTTTTCATAAAGTACCTACTAAAAAACGGTTTCTTGCTGTTATTTACATAGCTGCAATATCCCGGAAGATTATCATAATCCCTTGATATTTCAAGGATTAAATGCTATAGTGTCATTGTACCTCAAAGCATGTTTCTATTATCAATCACGCTATGCTGGTGTATTCAAGTGATAAACTTACGTATGAAAATTGCGCTTCTATCGATTGCTTTAATGGCTCCTGCCCTGATGGCCGGATCCCAATCAAGCGATTGGCCGCAGTTTCGCGGTCCCACTGGCCAAGGCATAGCAGAGAACGCCAGCCCCGCACTACAATGGAGCCAAACTAAAAACGTAACCTGGAAAAAACCAATTCCAGGAAAGGGCTGGTCTTCTCCCGTTCTCTATCAAGGCTGCATTTATCTGACGACTGCGATTGTGGATAAGGAGGGAAATCCGACATCGCTCCGCGCACTTAGTATCGATGCAGGCAAGGGTGACATCCTCTGGGATCGTGAAGTATTCGTTCCCAAAGACATACTTCCCAAGCACGATAAAAACAGCCATGCAACCCCAACTCCTGTTGTAGAAAATGGCCGAATATACGTTCATTTCGGCTACATGGGAACAGCATGTCTCGACGCCGACGGAAAAATCATTTGGCGCAAAACTATTAAGTACGATCCAGTCCACGGCGGTGGCTGCTCGCCAATCCTGGTTGATGATAAGCTCATCTTTAGTTGCGATGGAGAAACGAATGCCTTTGTAGCCGCACTAAACAAGACCACAGGCAAGGTAGCCTGGAAAGCAAAACGCTCCAAAACCAAAGCCGCCAACAAATTCTCACATAGCACTTCACTACTTATCGAAGACAATGGACGAAGGGCCGTTATCTGTCCGGGCAGTGGCGCAGTTTGGGCATACAATCCCGACAACGGAGACGAAATCTGGAGTGTTTTCTATGGCTCCGGCTTTTCCGTAGTACCGCGACCAGTTCACGGCCACGGCATGGTCTTCATCGGTACCGGCTATGGAATGCCCAATCTCTATGCCATTCGAACCGGAGGCAACGGCGACGTAACCGAAACTCATTTAGCATGGAGTACCAAAAGAGGCGCACCATTGACGCCATCGATGTTATTGATCGGCAATGAGCTTTATTTTATTTCCGACAAAGGCCTGACCACCTGCGTCGATGCCGTTACCGGCAAACAGCATTGGCAGGAAAGAATCAGCGGTAAATATTCCGCCTCACCGGTCTTCGCTGATGGCCGGATATATATCACCAGCGAAAAAGGCAAGACCCACGTAATAAAAGCCGCCACAAAATTTAAAATCCTGGCCCAAAACGACCTCCAGGAAAAAACCTTCGCCTCACTCGCCCTCTCCGACCACGCAATATTCATACGAACAGAATCCCAACTCTACCGCATTGAAGAACAAAAATAAGTTTTTAGTCTTATCCCAAGAAGCGGCGATTAGGCTCGGTGTTCCAATTTAAGCAATCTTTGTTTTAGCTTAATTCCCCCCGATGCACTAAATCCGCCGCATTTGCCGTCGGAGCGGATGATTCGGTGGCACGGGATAATTAGTGGTAGCGGGTTTTTGGCCATTGCCTGGCCTATTGCTCGGGCGGCTTTGGGGTGGCTGGATTGTTGTGCGAGTTGGCCGTAGGTTGTGGTTTGGCCGAATTTGATTTTCCTACAAGCCCTTAGAACCGCTTGGGTAAAAGGTGTAAAATTATCCAAACCAAGCCGAACAGAGCCGTTGAAATTGACGTAATTTCCTTCAAAATAGGAGGTTATCTGATGTTGTAGCGATACCAGGTAGTCCGGATCAAACCGGGGCGATTCGAGGTTTTTTAGTAACCGGCTTTCAAGTCTTTTGCGGTTTGATATGGGCAAATGTGTTCGCAAAAGTACTTTTTCAGTACCAATAAGACCGAAAAAGCCCCATTCGGTGTTAAAAACCGCATATCTTAGCTGTCGCATGGTCATAATTGTCGCATACATTTATCAAATACTCAAACGGACAGTTTTTAACATTTTTTATTCCATAACATCTTACCAGACAAGAAGTTGTATCTTTTTCTGCAAAAAACCAAAACACCTTATTCTGGCTTCTGTCTCCTGTATTCTGTATTCGTCTAAATGACCAATTGGTCAGTTTGACTTAAATATTTCTATTTAACCGGTCAATTTGATTGACGCAAGGCCCAAAATTTGTTAAATATATTAGTTTTTACTGAAAATCAGGGATAATTGTTTGATTTTGAGCCCTTGAGGATCGCAGGGCTAACGAGAAATGTTTAATTTCAGCTAACCAAAGAACGTAACATCAGGTGTAAACTAATGCCTCTTGACAAATTTCGCAACCGTATAGATCAGATTGACAAGCAGCTTGTGGAGCTACTCAACGAGCGCGCAAAAGTTGTCGTCGAAATCGGTGAGGTTAAGGGTAAAACCGGCGGCCAGATTTACGCACCTGACCGAGAGAAGCAGGTCATCGACTCTATCCTAAAGAGCAATAAAGGTCCCCTGCCGGATAAGTGTCTGACAGCTATCTGGCGGGAGCTTATGAGCGGATCGTTTGCGCTCGAGCGCCCTTTGAGGATCGGTTACTTAGGACCAAGAGGCAGCTTCAGTCATACAGCCGCAATGCTAAAATTTGGCCAGAGCGTAGAGTACGAACCCTTAGCCGATATCATGAGTATATTCGATGAGGTCAGCAAGGGACACTGCGATCTTGGCTTAGCTCCGATTGAGAACTCAACAGGTGGAGGTGTCATAGAGACACTCGATGCTTTGATCGAGTCTAATATTAAAATTCGCGCAGAAGTTTTGATGACAATACATCATAATCTACTAGCGAATTGTTCGCTTGAGAATGTCCAGAAGATTTACAGCAAACCAGAAGTCTTCACTCAGTGTCGAAACTGGCTAAGCGCGACATTCAAGGAGGCAAAAACAATCTCTGTTGCCTCGACCGCCAGGGCCGCACAAATGGCAGCCGATGAACCTGATGCCGCAGCGATAGGATCCAAAATTGCCGCTGAGATCTACGGGCTAAAAATCGTTTGCGAGAACATCGAGGACATAGCAAACAATATCACGCGATTTCTTGTTCTAAGCAGAGAAGACGCTCGACCAACTGGTGAAGACAAAACAGCAATTCTCTTTAGTACCGCTCATAAAGCAGGAGCACTCTCGGATGTGCTTGATGTTTTCAAGAAGTTTGAGATCAACCTTACAAATATTGAATCAAGACCGAGCAAAAAACGTCAGTGGGAATATTATTTCTTTGTGGATTACCTCGGACACAGAACCGCCGAGAATGTTCAAAAGGGAATGGATGAGGCTCGAAAGCATTGCCTGCAGCTTTCAATCTTAGGCAGTTTTCCAAGGGCAACCGAATTATTATAACGAGTATTGATGAGAAAAATCGCCGAATGATTATTTAAGGAATTATCAGGTGAGAAAACCATTTGTAGCTGGTAACTGGAAAATGAATACCGATAGCACCACCAGTGTGCAATTAGCAACCGACGTGGTTCTTGGCACTTCGGCACAGGCTGGCGCCAGTGTTGATGTGGCAGTCATACCTCCTTTTGTCTATCTAAACTCTGTTTTCGATGCTGTAAAAAATTCTTCCGTTTCTCTCGGTGCTCAGGATATTTACTTCCAAGAGAAAGGCGCCTTTACCGGTGAGATAAGCGCCGCGATGCTAAAAGACATCGGGTGTACTTATGTTCTTTGTGGTCATTCCGAGCGCCGCCATGTAATAAAAGAAAATGACTCGCTTATCAACAAGAAAGTAAACGCATCGATAAACGGCGGCTTGCTTCCGATATTGTGTGTTGGTGAATTACTCGAAGAGCGCGAAGCCGAGCAAACCACAGAGGTAGTTACCAGGCAGATAAAGGCAGGGCTCGAAGGTCTTGGCAGTGAAAAGTTTTCCGCGGTGACTATCGCTTACGAACCGGTCTGGGCAATAGGTACCGGACTTACAGCGAGCCCGGATCAGGCCCAGCAGGTACACGCAATGATTAGAGAGCTTATTGCAGCTTTATATGACACCGAAGCCGCAAAGGAGGTCAGAATTCTCTACGGTGGTTCGGTCAAACCGGATAACGCAGCTGTATTGATGAGCAAGGAAGACCTCGACGGCTTGTTGGTCGGAGGCGCAAGCCTTAAGGCACAGGACTTTGGATCGATAATCGCCGCAGCCGTTTAATCGACTCGGATAATATTGAATGGATAAGAAATTTTAGTTTGTAAATATTTTGGGGCATTAATATGACAGGTTTTTTGCTTTTGGAAGTTAGTAGTGTAAGTTTCATTATGAAAGTGGTCAGTGTGCTGTTTATCCTCAGTGCAGTGTCATTGGTATTGATAATTCTGATCCAAAAAGGCCGTGGTGGCGGACTAAGTTCGGCATTCGGTGGCGGAGGAGGAGGTGGGCTCCTCGGCTCGAAGACCGGAGATTTCCTTACCTGGGTAACCATAGGTTTCGTAGGTGCGTTTCTACTGCTGGCCGTTATAATGGCAAAGTACTATAAGCCCAGCGTCGAAGATATTTCTACCCCTGGTATAGCTCCACCACCGCAATCACAACCAGCTACGACGCCACAACCTGGGACCGGGACAGACAGACCTGCGCGAACACCAGAAGTACCGGTGACCCCGATCCCTGAAAGCTCTGAAGATACTGCCGATGAACCAAATAGCGCAACCACTACAGGCAATTAAAACCGCAATCTACATGATTAGGTTATTGAGTGATTGATCCTGACTTTATTATGAAAGTGGGACCAGATGATAAATAGTATGACCGGATATGGTGAGGCTGAAAGCACGCTCGACGGAGTTGATTACTCTATCGAGATAAAAACCGTCAACAACCGGTATCTAAAAACTATGATTAAATTGCCGGAGACTCTGGCCTTTTTGGATTCCGATATCGAAAAAATCCTTCGCCAGAACCTCTCTCGCGGAACGGTCAATTGTATTGTCCGACTTAAGAACGCAACCGCAGAGGCTTTGTTTAGCATAAACCACGAAGCACTCCGTGCTGCGACCAGACAATTGAGCGAAATTGCCGATTCTGTCGGAAACGCAAGGTTCGATATCAGCTCGCTGCTAAGCTTGCCAGGAATAGTCGTTCCATCTCTACCGGACGAAGAAACAGCCTCAAAGATAAGGCTAAAAGTCACAGAGATCACAAAGAAAGCTCTTGATAAACTAAAACAAATGCGACAGTCAGAAGGAGCTGCACTTGCCGATGACCTAAAGGGTCACTGTAGTTCAATACGAGAACTGCTCGACGAGATTAAAGGCAGGATCGAAGTGGTCCTGGAGGCATACCATAATAAAATCAGAAAGAGAATTGACGAGTTGCTCTCAGAGACTAATCTTAGCCTGGATCATGAAACCCTGGCCAGAGAGGTAGCTGTCTTTGCAGAACGATCCGATATCTCCGAAGAAATAACTCGCCTCAGTTTTCATCTCGATCATTTCGTAGAATGTTGTCAGAGTAATGATCTGGTAGGCCGCAAACTTGATTTTATCAGCCAGGAGATGCTAAGAGAAGCAAATACTATTGCCAGCAAAGCCAGTGATTCGCAAACAAGCAAGTGTATCGTTGATATAAAATGTAGCATAGACCGCATCAAAGAACAGGTCCAGAACGTCGAATAATATTTAGAGTTTTAGTGTATTAGATTAAATGAACACAGAATTAGAAAAAAAAGCAGCTATAATAATCATCAGCGGCCCCTCTGGCGTGGGAAAAAGCACCATCGCAAGGCAAGTCGTTAAGCGAATGAACGACGTCTGCTTGAGCGTCTCGGTCACTACTCGACCACAGGCGAATGGCGAAACAGATGGCCAGGACTACTGGTTCATATCAAAGGAAGATTTCGAAAAAAGAAGCCGCACGGGAATACTGCTCGAACACGCCGAGGTCTTCGGAAATCATTACGGGACTCCAAGAGATAAGGTACAACAGGCTTTGTCGGACGGGAAAACTGTGATTCTGGAAATTGACGTCCAGGGTGCTCGACAGGTTAAAGAAATTTATCCGGATGCCGTGATGGTTTTTATCCTTCCGCCAACACACAAAGACCTTGTAAGAAGAATGAAAGACAGGGGCCGGGAAGATAAACAGAACGTTGAGGATCGGCTAAACGAAGCCGGTGATGAAATCGCCGCCGCATGGCAGTACTATCAGAACATGGTCATAAACGATGACCTCGAACAGGCGGTGAATGAAGTAATAAATATAATCAAAGACATAAGGAGTTCGTGAGAACTATGTGAGCAAAAGAAAAATTTTGGGAGCCGAATACATGATAGAAGAACTAAAGAGTAATGACATAATAAATAAAGTAGGCGGTAAATTCAAACTCACTGCGCTGATTCAGAAACGTCTTTCAGAATTAATGCACGGTAGCAGGCCACTGATTGATGATACCAAAGGAAGAACGCAACTCGAGATCGTCATCCAGGAGATACTTCAGGATAAGATAGCAATCGACTACGATGCCAGCGATTTGAGCCCTCCACAGGATGATTAATTAGGCGTTTAATGCCGCAAGATAAGTCAAATCTCGAAAGAAATAATATCCTGATCGGCGTAACCGGCGGGGTGGCCGCTTACAAAACTCTCGATCTGGCAAGCAAATTAACCGCCCAGGGATATAAGCTAAAGACCGTAATGACAGAAAACGCATGCCGTCTGATCGGACCAAAGACATTCGAAGCCGTAACAGCCTCGGCGGTTTATACCGACATGTGGGCAACAACAGAGGATTTCAAAATCAGCCATATAGCTCTGGCCGACTGGGCCGATATAGTGGTAGTCGCGCCGGCAACCGCCAATATCATCGCAAAAGCAGCAAACGGTATCTGCGATGATCTCTTGAGTACCATGCTTTGTACGTGCTGGAAGAAGCCAACAATACTGGCACCTGCAATGAACAACAAAATGTGGGAAAACCCTGTAGTCCAGGCCAATATCGAGAAACTAAAGCAGATTGGTTTTGAAATCATCGGTCCCGCAACAGGAAGACTCGCCTGCGGTACTGAAGGGATCGGAAGAATGACAGAACCGCAGGAAATACTCGATGCAATAGTCTCAAAGATAAAAAGCAACTCAAAATAGAGCATTATTAAGATGCATTTTCTAATCACAGCAGGGGGAACTCGAGAATACATAGACCCGGTGAGGTTTATCTCAAACGCCAGCAGCGGAAAAATGGGTTATGCCCTGGCACGCGCAGCCCTGCGAGCCGGCCATAAAGTAACACTAATCACAACTCCGGTTGCACAACGCCCTCCCAAAGCGGCGAAGATCATAAACGTCGAAACCGCCGCCCAAATGTCAACCGCTCTAAAAAAACACTTCCCCAAATGCGATTACCTAATCATGGCCGCCGCCGTCTCAGATTACACCCCAATCCGACCCGCAAAAACCAAAATAAAAAGAACCGACAAATCACTCACGATAAACTTAAAACCTACAGTTGATATCCTTGCCTGGGCCGGCAAACACAAAAACGAGTCACGGGCCACGGGCCACGGGCCACGAATAGTCGTCGGCTTCGCCCTCGAAGACAAAGACCTCCGAAAAAACGCCGAAAAGAAACTAAAACAAAAAAACCTCGACATGATAATAGCCAACAAACCTTCAGCCATCGCCGCCGATAAATCAACAGTTCATATTAAAACCCCAAACTCCGCCTGGCTCAAGATTACAAACGCAACCAAACCCAACATTGCAAAAAGAGTAATAAATCTAACCCTGAAGATTCCCACATAGACTTTCGGAAACAAAATCACTAATAACTATAATGTCTCTTGGTTGTCCTTTCCCGGCGCAGGACGAGGCTTGGCTTTCTTATCCACCTTAGATTTACTGGTATGTTAAATCTGTTACTACAACTGTTACAGACTTAATCTTGCTCTTGTAATACATCAGGCCAAACTCGAGAGATCGTGTTATTCTGGTTGGTCGGTTGCGGTGGTATTTTCTGATTGTTTCTGCGGCTCGACAGGCTGGTTTTTTTCTTTGAACTGTTTGGCCTTTGTCGCAACTGTGCCAAAGACCTTGGCTGTGAATCCCGGCTCAACCCGGTAGGTGCAGATCAACGCCCCGGTCACCAAAGAGATTATGAACGTAACTTCCCAAAACCCATCGTGGCTTCCGTTTGATGCAAAGATCACAATAACCAATATCGCAATCCAGATCGTAATTAATTCTCTTCTGTTCATGACTGATCTCCTCATTCTTTTAGAGCCAAATACTCTTTAACGATACTTTCACTTCGTTTCTCCAAATTCGTTGGGTTATTATAAACAAACAAACCGCTTTTTAGCAAGGTGAATTATTCGGCTGACAGGCTGTTACATGGAAAATCAGGGCTAAAAGCGGAGGCTCTGAATCTTTTGAAAGGCAACGGATCCTATTGTCACAAAAAGAACCACCAAAAAACATCCGGCCAGCAGCAGTTTCATACCCCTTTTTCGGTTGAATTTGTCACCGAAAGGATAAAACAACCCGTTAACAAAGCGACGTGATTTAATGCAAACACTCGCCATTATGATCCACCACAAACCCGTTATTGCAAGAATGATGATCCATGCCATGATCCAATAAGAATTATCACCACGAAACCTGGCCAGCCCACTTTCACATGCAGCGGCCAAAACCAAGAGTAATAAGAACGGACCTACAAATGCTGTCAATATCAGCAAAAAATACACAATGACTAAGGATGGATATATCAGGCGCTTCTGGTCGCCCAATTGTTCTGTACCGCCGGCGACATGAATAGTTGTGCGGGCGATGTAAAAGCTTGCCGGTATCAGAATAAGCATCCCCGGTCCCGAAATAAGACCAAAAACCAAAAGCCCGAACGACAGATACGCAAGCCGCCAGTCTTCCGGGCCGCTGCGAAGTCGCAATATTGTCTTTCGCCACCATGAAAGTTCCTCCTCGGGAACCCACTGCTGTGGACTGCCGAGTTTAGCTAAGACCGGATCGAGGGCACGAACGGCCACCGGCTCGGCAACTCCGGCAAGTTCGCTCTCGATATGGTCCATAATGTTCTGCTCAACTTCATCCGGATCAACGCTCTTGCATCCGCCAAGACACGTTCGAACCTGACCAAGATAGTGCTCCAGATTCTTCTTCGCATTTTCAGATAGATTCACCATAATATCATTCTCCTTTCAGCGAGTCGGTCCCCGTTTTAATGTCCTGCCAGTAGTTATTCATCTCGGTAAGAACCTTTGCGCCTTTTTCTGTAAGCTCATAATACTTACGGGCCGGACCCTCGCTCGATTCTTTTATCGTTGTGTGCACAAATCCCTCACGTTTAAGCCGGCTCAGTATCGGATAAATTGTCCCCTCGCTTATCATAAGACCTTTAATATCACGCAACTTTCTGACAATATCATACCCGTAAAGACTTGTACCCCTGATCGCGTTTAAGATGCAAAGCTCAAGCATCCCCTTGCGAAGCTGAGTAGCCCAGTTATCTACAAACTTATTTTCCATATATAACACTATATAGTATTACAAGGTAGCTGTCAATGCATTGTATCGTTTTTTGTAAAAATATTTCAGATCCCTAAGTCCTTACAACACAAGGATTTAGCCGACTTGTCGTTATAAAAGGAAAGTTTATTCTGTTCTGGAGGATCGAAATTGCGGCTGTTAATATGTTTTTTGAAGTGCAACTGTATTGAAAGATCAGTGAACAACCAGGAATTATCCTTTGCTCTGAGCCTTTCGGAGAAGACGGACCAGATCGTCATGGCCATAATGCTTGGCCAGTTTCATTGCTGTCTCGCCGTTAGAGGTTGCTGCTTCTGTGTCCACACCTTTTTCGATCAGTTTCTTTGCAATCTCAATGTGACCGGCTATGGCTGCGAACATCAATGTCCCCATACCATTATTGTCGCGGGCATTTACATCGGCTCCGCGCTCTATGAGCTTGTCGAAAAACTCCATGTCACCACCGAAAGATGCGGCCATCAAAGCTGTCACTCCGCTATTGTCTTTGGCTTCGATGCGAGCCCCTTTTTCGATCAGCAGATGAGCAATTTCTAACGCTCCGTACTGAGAGGCCGAGATCAGTGGAGTTCGACCACTTCTATCGGGTTCGTCAAAGTTGATACCTGCTGTAATCAACTCACGTGCACAGTCAACATCGAAGTTGTGTATGGCTCTATCCAAAGCACTGGCACCGACAAAATCCCGGGCCTGAAGATCGAGACCCCTGTCAACCATATCGCTAATCCTCTCTGGGCGATTGTAAGAGGCGTAAAGAATATTCTTGTTGTAGTCGAACGTAAGACGAAAATGCTGTAATATCAACCCACCAATAATACCGGCCAGTTGCGAGTCCATTATTTCCAATCCCTCCGGAGCAACAGCACAAGGTATCCGATTAAAAGTATGTCCACAGAATTCGAGGTTGGATATTTTTACAAGTGGACGCATTTCTCGGCCACCGGCGCCTCTATGGATCTGGACGTAGTATTTATCCAGTGAAAGCGGGGCGTTGCGATTGATAAAAACCTCGTTAACCGTAACGCCTGTTGCTCCAGTATCCAGAATAAACCAACCAATGGTACCGTTGATGCTTGCACGAATACATGGCCGGCGGTCTCTTATTTGCATCGGTGTTGATATGGCGCCGGTTGGAGGTACAAAAGAACTGGGACGATGGAATATTATCTCTTGTTCGGCGTAGTCAATCGTCCACGGAAAAAGACCAAAGACTGGATAGCCCAATATTCCACCAGCTTTGTTCCCGGCGATCTCATTTATTGTGCCCATATCCATTGAAACTATACCATGCTTACCAAGCTTCATCTGACCTATTGACAGACTGTCAGCTTTAGTCAGCCATGCCGCAAGATTACCTCCGACTTCCGATATGTGACCTTGTCGCAACCGACGAAGACCCCGGGACAAAGACATATCAACAACATTTACATTGGAACCGGTATCAAGCAGAAAATGCCCGACGTCACGCCCGTTGAGCTTGACCGGTGCGAAAAGAAGCGAAAATCCCCGCTCAAGACCAACACTAACATTATTTGTACCGAACGGCAGAGATCCCTTGGGATAATAAACCGTCGGAATTGAAACACAACCGCAAATCGTTGCCAGCAAGAGTAAATGCAAAAGCAAAAGAGACCGTCTAACATTGATAAAGCTGTGTTTCTCCAATTTCATTGCTTTATTCTAATGCAACTAAAAGCGGATTGGCAAGAAAAAATGAAAATCGCGACTTGGTAATGAAATCGCCATCGCATACGCATACACCATCGTCTTGAACAGCCCGCGAACGCGCAACTTGCCCTTGTAATGACGATCTCGCTTTTTGCGGTAAGTAGCATCTATGTCATCCGGCGACTGAAGTGTACTGACATTGAGTTCTTTGCCTGGCTTTACTGTTATCTTATTATCGACGATCCTGAAATGCTCCGTGTAAACACGCTCAAATACGCTGAATACCAGTGTAAGAGTAAACCAACGTAAGATGTACCTCCTGATGTTACCATAGCTCTGAGAAATGCAATCCAACTTTCAATATCAGACATTACCAAGGCCATTTGGTCTTGAAGTGATCGCTCGTTTTTTGCTCTCGTTTCATCTTGTTGTTCCAACCATCGCTTGATCTTTGTTTCGCTCCATCCTTTATTGCGAAACTGTTTGAGTTTCCGCTCGATGTTATGTCTTGGATCTTTCCGGTTAGCACGCTGGCTACCAAGTGGCGTATCACAATCACAGGTGAAACCGGTCGCTTTAAAGTAATTCTCATTTTGACGAATCTGCTTGCGTATGTTTGGGTTTACAAGCGGTGTGAATGCAAGTTGATGGCTTGAAATAATCGGAAGCAAAAGTCCATCGCTTGCGTTTTCTGGCAATACAGCAGTAAGATAATAGCACATCAATTTTCCCTTTCCTTTTCAAGAAAACCTTCGTTCTTATTTTATCGAATCTGGCATTGGGACGCAATCTATATATACTTCCACTATGGATGCGTAAAAAAGCAGTCCGTTTCATAATATCTTACTGGTAAACGGTTATGTAAATAGAAGTTAGCATTCGCGTTTCAAACCTGGTTCAACTATAATGATCTAATCTAATCTTAAATCGTTAAAGTGAAAGTGTAGAAAATGCTCAAAAGACGAACGGTAGAGTTAGTAATATTAATATCAGTTCTATTTTGCTCAGTTGTTTTGGCTGGGGACTGGCCGCAATGGCGTGGGCCTTTTTTGAACGGCTCTACGAATGAGAATGATCTGCCGGACAGGTTCAGTCGGACAGAGAATGTCGCCTGGGTCAGCTCTCTGCCGGGTCCGTCAGCGGCGACGCCGATCATAATCGGTTCAAGGGTCTTTGTCAGTTCGACGCAAGCCAAGGGTAAAGATCTGCTGGCTTTGTGCTTTGACGCAAAGGACGGCAAAGAGTTGTGGCGAAAGAAACTCAGCACTGCCGGGCGCAAGTTTTCGAAGAATGACATGGCGTGTCCGTCTCCGGTGAGCGATGGTAAGAATGTGTATTTTCTTTTCGGTAACGGGGAGCTGATCGCTGTCGATTTTGATGGGAAAATCCTGTGGACGCGGAGTCTTGAAAAGCAGTACGGGACGTTTTCTCTGCTATTCGGATACAGTGCCAGTCCGCTGCTTTACGACGGTAAGCTTTATATCGCCGTTATGCGCCGTGATAAGGTTGAGGACGGCAAGGCGCTCGATTCGTTCTTTATGGCTATAGATTGTAAAACCGGGCAGAACCTGTGGAAGCACGAGCGAAAGACCGAAGCGACCGGTGAGGCACTGGAAGCGTACAGTACACCTATAGCTTTTGAGAACGGCGGACGTATGGAAATAGGGATAGTGGGTTCGGATAATTTTACGGGGCATGATCCGCAGAGCGGACTTGAACTGTGGCGGGTCGGCTTCAATCCTACGAAGCAGACTAAATGGAATGTTGTGCCGACGCTGGTCACCGGCGATGGTATTATCTGTGCTGCTATCGGCAGGGGTAAACGGATCATCGCGCTTGGTACGGACAAAGGCGGTGCTCTGACCGAAAAAGATATTGCGTGGAAGTTCGAAGGGCCTGCGCCGGATGCGAGTACGCCTTTGTACTACAAGGGCAATCTGTATGTTCTGGACGGCAAAATGAGCCGTATGCTGACATGCCTCGACGCAAAGACCGGAGAGCAAAAATGGCAGGGCAAGCTAAAAGGTATAGGCCCGGTGCGAGCTTCTATGGCAGCGGCGGATGATAAAATCTACTTGATAAGCAAATCATCAAAAGTAGTTGTGCTGGCCGCAAACGATGAGCAGTTCAAAATTCTTTTCGAAGTCGAGCTAAACGAAGAACCTTCCCAAGCCTCTATCGCTATCGCCGACGGACACATTTTTATCCGCACGGCAAAGAGCTTGTTTTGTATTGGTAAGTGACTCAAACTGAGCGATTTGTCAGTTTGAGAAGTAAAAAGGTAAAAAAGTAGTAAGTTATAAGAGTTAAGTGCCTTGGTAATATTAACATAAGCAACCTGTCATTCTGAACGCATCGAAGAATCTCATATCTGGAATGGGACAAAAATCATGTTCTAAGGCCAGATGCTTCGCTTCGCTCAGCATGACAACTAAAAAGTCAGTCAAGTTTAGTAGGTTAGGATGCCTCGATCTATTTTAGCTTAAGGGGTATCCCCTTTACGCGGGCCTGAGCAGCAAAGGACTTTAGTTCCATCAGCAGCAGTTCCAGTTGTTCGGTATTTTCGATCAGGTTCTCATAGAACTTTCCGTCGTTGATAAATCTCGCGGCACTACCCTGACCGGTGTTGATTTTATGTAGAACCTGTCGTAACTCGACAGTGGCTTTGCCCAGTTGACCGCTGGTATCGACTAAAGAAGAAACAAGTACATCGATACTGTCATCTGTATGTTTCAAAGTCCCGGTCCCGGTCTCGGCAAATATTCCGAACTTCTTTATCGTTTCAGTTGCTTTGGCGATGGCAGTTGCCACTCCACCTGAGGCATCGGTAAGATTTGCCAGGATGTACTTGACGTTCTCTTTATTGTTAGGATCTCCGATGATATCGTTTGCATTCATAAGCAGAGTGCTGAAAGTATCAACGAGATGTTCTAATTTTTTCTGACTCTCTTCGGGGAAAAATTCGCTCGACATTCCGGTCGAACCCTGTAGCCAGATATCCCTGACGAGATATTTCGTAATCGGCCTGTTGGGATCAATGGCCTTTATTGGCTTGGTCGGATCGAGCTTTAGTTCGATATAACTGCTGCCAAGACCTCGGCTCATGAGCTTGACCTCAATGTTTGAGGGTATCCCATAATAGTCTTCATCGATACTAAGAACAACTACTGTCTGGTGGTATTCAAGTCCGTTGTTCCGGTTCTTTCTAACTTTAGGGGGCATTACTTCCAGGACCTTGCCTATCTGATAACCGCAGAAGCGAACTGGTGTATCTTTCTGAACTCCCGGTGCGGCAGAAAACTGAACATAAACCGGATAAGAGCCAAACCGGCTGACAAAGGCGGGTAAATCGCCGAACTTGATCACCATCCAGAACAAAGCTGCTATCGCCATTGCTACGAAAAGACCCACGATGATATTACGTTTTTTCTGAGCTGTTTCGAAATCACTCACTTTTTACTTCCTTTCAAATCGGTTCGGCCTTGGAGAAATAGTTCCCGTATAGCCCTCAACGGATAACCGCTGGTAGATAATTTTTTTACAAGCATTATTC
>SDBT01003376.1_pt1 | contig 27693 bp, 34 predicted proteins | sample 2277101 | NCBI WGS metagenome assembly SDBT01 (sample SAMN10404973, study PRJNA504765) | marine sediment metagenome | isolation source: marine sediment core GS10_PC15, 103 cmbsf | place: Arctic Ocean: Southern Knipovich Ridge | collected 2010 | reverse complement strand
ATATTGAGGTACTCCCCGTCCACCCTAAGCGACCAGACGCAGAAACAATTAAATACCTATCTGAAAACTGGCATAATTTTGACCTTATACACTGGATGTACTGGAAAAGCTGGTCAACTATCCGAGAACAAATACCTGAAATAGACGGTGCTAAATCAATCCTATCCCACTTCAACCCCTACGATATAGATAAGATGAATTGGAAATCTTATCACGATGAGAATGTATTTTTCACTCAAGATCAATTAACAAGAGTTGGATATGGAGAGCTAATAAGCATAGCTATCAATGAGGATATTTGGAAGTACAAAGCTAATGAAGAAAAATCAGTTGGTATATGTGCTAATAGGATAGAATCAAAGAAAGGAATCAGAGAAATAGCAGAGGTATGTAAGGAGCTGGATGTAAAATTAATAGTAATGGGACGGATAAGCGATAGAAACTACTGGGAATCGGTAAAGGAAGTGGGTGCAGTGATAGAGTTCCATGAGAATGTTCCATTTGAAGTAATGCCAACCATTTATCAAGACATGGGAGTATATGTGTGTAACTCTGTGGATAACTTCGAAACAGGGCCAATGCCAGTGTTCGAAGCTATGCTAAGTGGAGTACCCGTAATCTCAAGAAGAATAGGCACGGTAGCAGAAGTCGCGGAGGACGGTAAAAATGTACTTTTCTTCAATGGCAAAAAAGAAATGAAGGAGATGATAACTGAAATATTTGAGAATAAATTGGTAAGAAATAAAATAAGAGATGCTGGCTGGAGCCTTGCTAAAAACATGACCTCACTGAAATATGCTTGGTCTTACAATAAGCTTTATCATAAAGTTGTACACAAAAGTCCCCTAGTTAGTGTTATAACTGCCACCATACCAGAAAGAGAATCATTCATAGAAAAACAATTAGAGTCAATTAAGAACCAAACACATAATAATGTTGAGCATGTAGTTATGTTTGACAATAAGGATGGCTACAATCTAGCTGACACAAGAAATCGCGCTGTAATAGAATCGAGAGGGGAGTATTTATTATTCCTAGATGATCGCTTAAAACTAGATAACCCTGATACTATTAAGAACTTTGTCAAACGACACCAGAAAAGAAAAAAGACTTTCCTGTGGGGGGATAAGGGAGCCGGTGAGAGAAAGTTTGTGGAAAACTTCAGCTTCACCACACGACAAGACTTTATTAATGCTGGAATGTTCAATACTCTCATTAATGTTTACGGAGGAATGAGCCAAGAGATACGAACTAGGTTAAGAAACCAAGGCTGGAGTTATGAATTCTGCTCAGGAGCTAAGGCAAAAGAAATAGCCACATCGGGGTCTAAGTGGAACCGAAAGGATGATGTAGTGCAAGCTAAAAATATTTTATACAAACTCGGATTATGAAAACAATAAAGTTTCGCGCTTGGGATAAAGAAAGAAAAGAATGGCATTATTTTGTCATAAAACCAAACAGAGAAAATGTTGATACTACAATCAGTTTTGGCTCACCAATTTATAATGACTTGAAAAAAAACCTCGTAAATTGGGGGCAATACACAGGTTTGGATGAGAATGGTGTTGAGATGTACGAAGACGTAACAGTAGACGGAGTAAAATATGCTCCAGTAGAAAAAGAAGAGCAACCAATATGTGATGAATGCCACGAAGTCGAACCAAGTCAAGACAAAGGAAACTGTAGATTTTGTGGTAAAGAAGTAGTATACGAATTCAGCGAAGAGTCACAGGAAATTGAAAAGGGATTATGAAAACAATAATACTACCAAGAGGAAAACACTGTCAGATAATCCCCGATGGAAGAGGGAGGGCTTATAAAGTCTTTGATGCTTATCCTAAGAAGGACTGGGAAATGGACATTGATAAAATGGTATGGGGATTTTATCCGCTTAAAGATTTAACAATTATTCAAAACTATGCATGGTGGCATGGACTAGCTCCACGAGTTTACGACATTGTAAAGGTAAGAATAGGCCGACCAGTAGTTTACTACTACGCCCAAGAAGTCGATTATTTGACAGGAGAATACGCCGAGGCTAAAGAACACGAAACATACGAGAAGATTAACAAGCTAGGTGAAACTTACGGTTTTAAGTACGACAAGATAGACTGCTCCCCCACTGACATAATGGGTGGTAAGTTGGTAGACTTTAATACTTTTCATTTAACAGACGACCACTTAAAAAAGGTACAAGAATTGTATCGAACGAAGGGAAAATATGGAAAGATTTACTATCACAAAATACCAGAATGGGGCATGAAGAAAGGGCCACGAGATAATGATGCAAGGATAGGTCAGATGAAGTTAGGCAAGGTTGATTTTAAGAACAAGAATGTGATTGACATAGGTTGTGCAGGTGGGTTCTTTACTCGATACGCTAAGGACAGAGGCGCGACTTATGTTAAAGGAGTAGATTCAGAGAACACAGCACATGCCGCCTTTATCGCATCTAACGAACTGGGGTACTGGGATATAGATTATGAAGGGACTGACTTGAGAAAGCCTTACAACGCTGGTGATGAGGTATTTGACATAGCTTTCTTCTTGAGTATGAACCATCACGTAGCCGTTCCTGATGTAGTTAAACAAGCCAAGATGGTAGTATACGAAGATAATAGTAAAGACTTACGACATGAAGAAAGAATACAAAGCGAATGGAAGCAATGGTTTAAGAGGATTGAGTTTGTAGGCTTTGCCACAGATCATGATAAAAAGGGCAAGGCTATTTATCATTGTTATAAATAATATGTTTTTTTGGAAAACAACATGTCACGAGTGCGAGGCGATAATACGTAAAGACTATAATAGGCAACGTCCATTAATGAGAATCCTGTGTAGCATAGATAGTTGCTCCAGATATTTAGAGTGGGCTAATTATTGCGGTAGGTGTTGGGATAACAAGAAGAAAGATGAATTAATAATTGAAAAGAGTGAAGTTAGTTGAAATAAAAATGAACACAAAAAAGATAGCTAAACTATGTCACGAAAAATTAGCCCCAGAAGATTTTGATATTCTTGAGAGGACTTTAATGGACATGAAAGACGTTAAGAGAATCGTTGAGATAGGTTCGATGTATGGATGCTCTAGTGTTTTATTTGGATTGCTAGCGAAAAAACTAAACGCACAAGTATATTGTATAGAAAAAGAAGTTAGGCTAGAGCTTATCAAAAATATAGAAGATTATGATGTGCAGGATGTTGTTGAAATTATAGAAGAAGAAACGCCATGGAGCGGTTATGCTCCAGGAGTTATAGATTACTTATTTATTGACGGTGAACATCGTACCCGATGGGTGTTGGCTGACTATCATTTTTTCTCAAAGTTTGTACGTTCAGGAGGAAGGATAGCTTTTCATGACTGGAACAAAAATACCCAAGTAGCCAAATGGGTTAAAAGAGCTGTAGATATAATCCTAGAAGATGATAAACTAATTAAGGTAGAAGAAACTGACATCCCCGACAGAGGGGTTATAGTATTTGAAAAACCATGATTGCATTTGTCCCAGCAAGAGGAGGGTCTAAAACTATCCCCTTAAAGAATATAAAACCAATAGGCGGTGAGCCTTTGATATATTGGTCATTGTTAGCCGCCAGTGAAGTAGAACGAATAGAAAGAATCTATGTAGCCACCGATCATCCGAAGATAAAAAAAGTTGTAGAGGGATTTAATCTCAACAAGGTAGAAGTTATAGGTCGGTCAAAGAGAGTATCAACTGACGAGGCTTCAACGGATAGTGTTATGTTAGAGTTTGCCAATAAATATGACTTTCAAGACATTATACTAATACAAGCTACCTCTCCTCTTGTGACAAGTGAAAACATAGACGGGGGTATAGATAAATACATCAAGGGTTATGACTCACTATTATCAGTTGTTAAGCAAGTAAAGTTTATATGGGATGAAGATGATCGCGGAGTATTCGCCGCTAATTACGATTATACCGAAAGACCTCTTAGACAAGACTTCAAAGGATTCTACGCAGAGAATGGAGCCTTTTACATAACAAGCAAAGGGAACCTGCTAAAATATCAGAACAGATTAGGAGGTAATATTGGATTGTACGAAATGCCACAAAAAACCCATCACGACTTAGATACATTAGAGGACTGGGATATAGTAGAGAGGTTGATATGATAAAAGAGCTTTTTAGTAAGTATGATGAGCTTTGCATAGTTGGCAGTGCTGGAATTTTACGTGGTAAAGGATTAGGAGAGCAAATAGACAAGGAGAAAAACATAGTAAGGTTCAATGCCGCCCCGATAAAAGGACATGAGAAAGATGTAGGCTCAAGACAAACCATAAGGAGTGCTAAACTGTTAGCAAAAAGTAACTGCATTGAAGATTGCTTAACTCATGACTTAGAGTATCTGCTTGTTAAACATACTACTGTGCTGGAAAACTATAAGAGAAACCTCAAGATGAATTTTGATATAATGGAATATCCGCATGATAAGTTGATGGAATATAGAGATATGATTGAATACCCCTCATGGGGTGGGCCAGAAATAGGCTTAGTGATAATTAAAGTTTGTATAGAGCTTGGGATTAAAACCAAACTATATGGATTCAATACGGAAGAGAATTATAACAAGGATGATTATTTTCATTACTGGGGCAAAGACAATGAAACGAAGAATTGGCACATGGCAGATAGATTAATATCAGGTCATGACTGGGTATATAGTAGAAGGATATTAAGCAAGTGGTTAAAAGAATGTCCAAACTTAACTTCAGTAACATGAAACTAAACATCGGCTGCGGCCCGACATGGAGAAACTATAAAGACTACGAAGGAGTAGATATAGTTGACTTTGGACAGAAATATATATGGGATATAGAAAATGAATGTTCCTTACAAGAAAATAGTGTAGATGAAATTATGATAAATCATACACTAGAGCATACAGTCCGACATGTTGACGTGGTTAGACGATTAGTCAAAATATTAAGAATTGGTGGAAAATTTAAAATAACTGTGCCTGGCCCCAAGAATCCTAAATATTATGCATTTGGTCATTACAGTTTTTTCACAAAAAAAACCTTTGAAACAATAGATCAAGATTGGTATGCGATACCATTAAGGCTAGTCAAAGTAGTAGAAAACTCACGAGGAGATATACACGCTTGGTTTAAAAAAATATGAGCAAAGAATTATGGAAACCTTTAAGGATATTCTCTTATCCCTGGCATATTTCACATCAGTATAGTCTGTACACGGCTTTGCCTCATTCAGAAATTTACTTATATGAACCGCCGTATAGACGATGGGGATACGAAGCTAGACCACTACCGGCTAACGCAAGGTTTGTAGGATTCTATGAGCCTGGGAAATATGATTTAGCTATCCTCCATCTTGATGGTGAGTGTGCTGATGAGGAAAAAAGAAAAGGTGATTTGTACAAGGAGATGGACAAGTTGATTACCGATATTCCTAAGATAGTAATTAACCATGGAACACCGTTCTTACCAGAGGTATTTGGTAAGTATTTCAAACATATAAGAAATGAAGATGATGTATTAAAGCTCTCGACCGATATGTGCAAAGACAACATGAAAATGATAATCGGTAAAAATACAATGGTTGTTAATTCTGAACAGGCCGCCGAAGACTGGGGATGGGGCATTCCTATCATTCATGGAATGGCCGGAAACCCCGAAGAAGAATACTGGGATTTGGAAAAAGAAGTCAGAGTAGCATTCATTGTTTCTCCGGCAGGATGGGGTCACTACTATAATCGTCCATACTTAGAAGAAGTTAAGAAACAATTAAAGGATAATGGAGTAGACCATACTCATTTAAGAGTAGACACCACTCTTAGAAGCTTTGATGAGTACCGAGAATACATAGGCAAAACTCTAATAAGTATCCACCCTTATCGAGAATCACCCATGCCTAGAAGTAGAACAGAACACATGCTATCCGGTGGATGTGTGGTGACGACTAATAATCACGACATAGGCAAGTATTTTAAATCAGTAGTATTCAAAACAACTACTGATGGGAAGTTAATAAAAGACGAGGGAGGTAGGTTAATCCCATCTAAAGACCCAAGAAAAGCAGAGATAGTATTTTGTGACGTTAACAGACCAGACGACGCTGTACAGAAAGTTCTTTGGTTGTTAGACAACATAGATATAACTATTCAGATAGGACAAAACGCTAAGAAGAAAGCACAAAAAGTATTCAGCTACAAAAGGTATCGGAATGATTGGTATAAGTTACTAAAATCAATTGATGTATTATGAGCAAACTCAAAATAGGCATATTGACATTTCAAGATTTTCATAACAGAAGGCAAATAGGCTCTAGCCGTATTCGCGGTAAGTGGTTAGCTAAGCATTGGCCAGGAGCAGAGATGTACAAGATGGGGTATCAGTATGATGTCGAAATTTACCAAAAGGTTTACTGGACAGAACACATGAAGTCCTCTTCTGCTATAAAGATACTCGATGTATGCGACCCAGATTGGTTAGACCCAGACTCACAAATAAGAGAGGTAATTCAATATGTAGACGCAATCACATTCCCTACAAAGAAGTTCCAGGAATTCTTTAGTCAAATAACTAACAAACCATTAAAGCTAATTCCTGACAGGATTGATTTTGATACCGTAAAGCAAAGCAAAATACACAAAGGCAAGGCTAAAAAGGTTGTATGGTTTGGATATTCAGGAAATCAAGGTACTTTAAAACAAGCTATCCCTACGATTGAAAGACTAGGACTTAAACTAACAGTAATATCTGACAACATGAGGGTTGGATTTCCTAATCTTGAAAGAAAGAAACTGTTTAATTTCGTCCCCTATAATGAAGACACCGTAAATGACGACCTTGTTAAGAATGGAGACATAGCTGTACTACCACCTGACCCTAACGATTCCTACAAATCTAAGTTCAAAAGTAATAATAAAACCATGCATTGTTGGGCTTTAGGGATACCAGTCGCCAAGAACGGCACTGAATTAAACTACTACATTGAAGAAGCTAACCGCCAAAAAGAAGTTGACCTAATGAAAAAAGAAGTAAGACAAAAGTACGACGTAAGACTAAGCGTTCAAGAGTATATGAAATTAATTGCTGATATATTATGAGTTGGCAAGAACAATTTGATAAGGAGTTTCCTTATGACACCCTTGTTGGTGCACATCAGGATTGGACATATAATGCTATTAAAGCCTTCATCACTCTAGTAGAATCATTTGCTCATAAGAGGGGCGCGGAAGAAGGTAAAAAGCTTTACAAAAAGGCTAACAGGATTTCAATGGATTATAGGCTTGAACAAGCGGCTAAGATAGTAGAAGAAATGATGGATGACGAAGAATACTGGCAACCAATAGCTAGAAGAATAAGAGACTTAAAGGAAAATAAATGAACATATCAATCCATGTAAATGTCAAGAACCCAGAACGTAATCAATTCCCTTACTTGGAAGCTATTAGGAGTTATATAGATTTAGCCGATGAAGTAATAGTTGTAGACGGAGGAAGTGACGACGGATCGATAGAAAAGATAAAAGCTCTATCTAGCAAGGTTAAAGTAGTAAATTACAATTGGCCTGATAGATGGATATGGAATCAATTAGGTTTGTCAACCAACGTCGGCTATCAGACGTGTACAGGAGACTGGGCTATCAAATGTGATATAGATTACATATTCCACGAGGACGACATGGAAGCTATAAGAACTAGGTTGATTAGTCTATTAGACACAAGGGCGTGGGTAGCATCATTCGAGAAGGTATCTATCCAACTAGCAGATAGGTTTTACACTAAATCACAATCTCCCCTAGCGGTTAATAAAAGAGATTATGGGGATGTACTAGCTTACGGCAGGGCATATCGTAAAGACAACGATTTTATGTGGGCCATAAGAACAGAAGCGACACCAAACGGGCGTGCGGTTGGGCCATCAATACTCGAATACCCCCTAATGACTCAAAAAATTCGAGAGAATATTTACTCATACTCAATGACATTCATGACGTTGGAACATTTAGAAAAGGAACGACCCAAGTATGATTACGCCAGAGCATCATATTACAACGAAGATTTTTCAGAAGAGAAGCTAGAACTGTTCTCACAGGATGCAGTTGAGAGAATAAAGGTTATAGAGCAAAGCAGGTGGAAAGGAAAAAATTGGCAGAAGATAAAATCTCACCCGAAATACATACAAGAAAGAATAAAGAATTTGACACCAGACCAATTTGGTTATAAAGCCTTTGGTTGGTTGGGAGAAAATGTTAAGGTAGGAGTATGGAAATAGGAATAATTGTTTTCATTTTATTTATTGTAATAATAATTGGGCCGTTTGCTGCTTATTTTGGTAGAGGCGGAAGGTTTTTTTGAATAATATGGAAAGATTAAATGAAGGAAAGAAGCTCAATGTCTGCTTCAGTGGAATCAAAATATATTGGAATAATGCTTTGGCAGATTGTAAAGAACAGTTTATTGAAGAAGAAGTACCTAAAGAAATGAAGAGAATGAAAATTAAAAATTATACTATTAAGAGGGTAGCTACTAGAATGGTTGACAGTCCCGAAAAATGCAGGAGTAAAAAATGCATTACAAACGAACCACATATAAACGTATCAGCCTATATCTATGATTGACAAAAAGAAACCAAAACCTAAACCTAAACCTTACCCACGATGAATAAAGCAATAGCTAGATTGAAATTATTTTTGTATACATTTGTATGTAGATACAATAACCATAAGCTAAAGATTCCCATAGAGGAGCTTATTAAAAAATATTCCTCATATCACAAGGAGTGGAGTAAGATTGATAAAAGTAAAGATGATAGTTTTAGTGCTAGAGATTTTAAATTCTGGGTTTATCTAAGAGAAAATAATAGGATAGGGGAAAAGCTAATGCTAAGTCAGAGATATGAATGAACTAGAAAAAATGGATGAATACATAGCCATCTTACCTAAAAGGGTAAGTGAACTAAGATGGGGCTTTATTACTATAGAGATTCAAGGAGGAGTACCAGTAAGAATAAGGGAAGAGAAGACACACAAGCTGGATGGGGATGAGGAGACGTTATGGCCTTAATGCAGTGGAGTACCGAAAAGCGAACAATAAATGAGCTAGCACCCTACAAACAGAACCCTCGCAAGCTGACAGAAAAACAATATGCGGACTTAGAGGCTAGTTTAAAGAGGTTTGGATTAGTTGAGATACCAGCAATTAATAAAGATGGTGTTATCATTGCTGGCCATCAAAGATTAAAAATAATGCAAGCACTGGGTAAGGGCGATGAAAAGATTGATGTCCGCGTGCCTGATCGCTTACTAACCGAAGCTGAACTCAAGGAATATAATGTTCGCTCTAACAAGAATACAGGTGAGTGGGATTGGGATATATTAGCCAATGCGTTTGATCTGGATGATTTGAAGGATTGGGGGTTTGATGAAAAGGATTTACAAATCAATATGCCAGATGAGGATATAGTGGAAGATGAGGCACCAGAGGTAGAGGAGGGTGAGCCAGACAGTAAATTGGGTGAAGTCTACGAGTTAGGACGGCACAGGCTAATGTGTGGTGATTCTACGAAAAAGGAAGATGTTCAGAAGCTAATGGCAGGAGCTAAAGCTGATATGGTGTTTACTGACCCGCCTTATGGAGTTGATTACGTATCAAGGGTAGACAAAGACAAAAGAAAGCCTTGGGGCGGAATACAAAACGATGACTTAAAAGACGATACACTGAGGGATTTCTTATATGACACACTGATAGGATTTAAGAATTTACCAATGTACGTATGTTGCAACTGGCAAAGTTACCCAGATTTTTATCTAGCATTAGGTAGACCAAATAATGTAATAGTATAGGATAAAGGCTCAATTGGTTTAGGTGCTGGATATAGACAGCAATATGAGCTAATAACTTTTTACGGTGTATTAAATCATAACAGCGAAACAAACGTATGGAATTTTAAGAAAGATAGTGTTGCTAAATATAATCATCCGACACAAAAACCAGTAGCAATATCAGCAAGGGCTATAAAAAACAGTAGCATACAGAATAATGTAGTATTAGACCTCTTCGGCGGTAGTGGCTCAACGATGATGGCGTCAGAACAAATGGGACGCACTTGCTATATGATGGAATTAGACCCTAAGTATTGCGATGTTATCAGAAAACGGTATAATAATTTTGCAAAGAGTAATAACAGGGATAATCAGGATAATGGGAAGTGAAGAAACACAATTTAAGCCAGGAGAATCTGGTAACCCAAATGGTAGACCGCCAGGATTGTCTATTACAGCTTTGGTTAGAGCAGAATTAGAAAAAGTACCAGAGGGTCAGAAGGAAAAAGCTAAGACATTATTAGTGCAACGTATATTAAAAAAAGCCATAGCAGATGGTGACACTAAGATGATTGAGAAGATATGGGGCTATGTGGATGGACTACCACCCCAAACTCTTAACTTAGGACAAACTCCAGATCAAGAGCCACTAACAGTAAAAATTGTCCATGGAAATGCAGGGAACGGAACTATTCGAGAAAATCTACCAAAGCAAAGCTAGAGTAGTTGTATTACAAGGGGGGACAGGTAGTGGCAAATCATGGGCATTAGCTCAGTTATTCAATCTCAAGATAAGGGAGAATAAGAACTCGGTTTTCACAATAGTCAGAAAAGCCCTGCCTACTCTAAAGGCAACGGCCATGAAGGACTACTTCACTATAATGAGGGAGCTGGGTTGGTATAATATTCATAATCACAATAGGACAGATTTAATTTATAAATACAACGGTAATGAGGTAGAGTTCTTTGGCTTGGATGATCCGCAAAAAGTTCGTAGTCGTAAAAGAACTGATGTTTGGATGAATGAGGCTAACGAGTTCACTCACGAGGATTTCAAGCAGTTAGCAATGAGGACGAGCGGGCAGATATACTTGGACTTTAACCCCAGTGAAGAGTTTAGTTGGATATACGACCACGTATTAATGAGACCAGATTGCCATTTCATACAGTCAACTTACAAGGACAATCCCTTCTTAGAGCCAGAAAAAATAAGAGAGATTGAAAGATATAAAGAAACAGACGAAAACTACTGGCGCATCTACGGACTAGGTGAAAGAGGTGTATCTGGAACAACCATCTACACACACTGGCAATTTTGTGATACAATACCATCAGGCAGCGATGTTTTTTACGGATTAGACTTCGGTTTTAATCACCCATCGTGTTTAGTGCAGGTTGGCATGAAAGATGATGACATATATGCTCATGAACTTTTATACCAGTCACACCTGACTACCAGTGACCTAATCAAGAAGCTTAAAACTTTTGAGTTAGGAGATTCATATATCTATTGCGACTCGGAAGACCCTCAAGCTATCGAAGATTTAAGACAGGCTGGTTTTAATACAAAGCCTGCTAAAAAGGGGCAGGGAAGCGTAAAGGCTGGCATAGATGCCATAAAAAAAAGAAAGTTTTTCTTAACAAAGAGTTCTGTGAATGGGCTAAAAGAAGCCAAGAGTTATCGCTGGAAGGAAAAGGACGGAAAGCCAATAGATGAACCAGTGAAAGCTAACGACGACTTCTTAGATGCTGTTCGGTACGCTGTCTACACCCACACAACTCAACCGAAACCAAAAATAACATTTATAGGAGATGAACGAAATAACTCAAGTCAAAATTGGTGAAGTAGTAGAACACGAGGGTCGGTCACTAAAATTTAAGGGGAAATTAAAGGCTGCCTATCCATGGAGTCCAGCTTTGAGATTAATGAGAGAGAGTGCAGTCGATGACTGTATGACGCATTTTTTACGAAAAGAAGTACCACAGCAAATGGGAGGCAAGGATGGATATGAAATGTTAAACATGGATGCTGATAGTTTTCCACAGGGGATTTATTGTGTAGTAGATATATTTGAACACGTATGAGTTTCTTTGGTGATATAACAGCACAGGTAGCGAAGAGGTGGGGATATTCCAAATCTCCAACAATGGTCAGCTCTCCTGGGTTTCCTGACATAGCCCCAGATGCTAAATCTTCTGATTACATAAACGCTTATAGAGGCTGGGTATATGCGGTAGTTAAACGCACAGCAGAGCAACAGGCTAACGTGATGTACAATCTAATGAAGGAAACTGGCACAGACACACTGGAAGTCTTTGGTAATCCAGCTGATGACTTATTGCAAAGAGTTAACAGCGATATGACTTTAAGAGATTTGATGCTGATTACTAATATCCACATGTATCTAGCGGGAGAAGCATTTTGGGCATTGAACAGAGGAGAGAACGGTTTAAGTGAGCCAAGCTCAATAATCCCCTTACCTCCTGATAGAATGAAGGTAGTCCCAGGGAAAGAAGGAAGTGGAAAGATAATTGAAGGATATATATACCAAAAGACAGGTGACAAACCAGGCGACATTAAACTAAGCGCAGATGAAGTAATATTCTTCAAAGAACCCGACCCAGCTAATCCATTTAGAGGATTAGGAATGGTCAAAGCGGCGGCAAGAACAATTGATATAGACAACGGAGCTGAAACATATAACGAGAAGTTATACAAACAAGGTGGGTTAATGAACCCTGCATTTGAAACTGAACAGTCATTGAGTGAGGAGGAGGCTAAAAGACTATACAGCCAGATACAAGGAAACTGGTCAGGAATTGAAGGCTCTCATAAGATAATGATATTACAATCAGGATTAAAACTCTCTAACGGTGGACGGTTGACGAATAGAGAAATGGAATTCCTTAAAGGTCAGACATGGACAAGAGATAAGATAATGTCAATGGTAGGAGCTACTAAGATAATCATGGGAATTACCGATGATGTTAATCGTGCATCAGCAGAAGCAAGCAGAGCTGTATTTGCGGAATATACAATCCAGCCACGAGTACAGAAAATCGCTGATACATTGACTGAATTCTATCTGCCAATGTTTAAGGGGACTAATGACATGTTCTATCAGATAGAAGACCCTGTGCCGGTGAATAGCGAAAAACAAATTGAACTTATTAAAGGTACAGTCAATACCGTCATAACTCAAAACGAAGCTCGTAACATGCTTAACCTTCCCGATATAAAAGGCGGGGATAAGATTTATGTGCCAAATAATTTAGTTCCGATAGACGGTAAAGTACAGGATGAAGACGATAAAAAGATTGAAAGTCCAGCACATAAATTAATCTATGGCAGGAAGAAAGATGACGAAAAGAAAGCCAAAGACAAAAAGAAAACGGAAATGAAGGTAGCTGAAAAGATGACTGAAATTATGCTACCAGTTGCCGAGAAGATATTAGACAAAGATAAAAAGACATTCAGAGAACGAGCCGAAGCTCAAGGCGGATTTCACGACCAGATGAAAAAGGATGCGGAGAAATTCACAGTTGATTTAAGAAAAGCTCTACAAGAATACTTTGAGCTACAAAAGAATGAAGTACTAGATAATATAGATTTGAACTTTGGCAAAGCTGCGACTTGGGCAATAAAAGCTCCTGGGGATAAGTTCTTATTTGATAAAGATATTAAAGAAGTAGGTATCTCACTAATAGCTCCAATACTCGGCAATATATTAGAAGGCAGAGGAAATGAAGCTATGTTCTTTATTGAGTCAGCAGTAGGGTTTAACCTCGATAATCCGCGAGCTAGAAAGTTTATTGAATTAAATGCCCTTAGATTGATTAAAGACATTGATGCCACAACAACCACTGAATTAAAAAGGCAGTTCGCACTAGGATTAAAGGAAGGCGAAGGAATACCAGAATTGAAGAAGCGAGTATTAGGTGTATTCGATAAAGCTGACGATGCACGAGCAGAAATGATTGCCCGCACAGAGTCCATAAAGGCGGCTAATTTCGGCGCACAGGAAGCTTGGGAACAAAGTGGCGTAGTAACAGCTAAAGAGTGGCTAACGGCGGCTGACGAGCGCGTGGAGCCTCTGTGCGCCGCGATGGATGGCAAGATAATAGGATTAGGTGATGACTTTTTCAAAAAAGGAGATAAACTAACTGCTGAAAACGATGACGGTAAACAGGTAAGCCAAACATTCAATGTTGATACGCCCGTTCCCCCACTGCATCCGAATTGTCGATGTACGCTAATTCCCGTGATGGGGAGTAAGGCAGTTGCTAGTATTGAAAGAAAGAAAGAGGGAGCTGTTAGTCAAAAACAACTTGATAAACTAAACAAGCGCCTCGATGGACTCAATAAAGAAAATTGAAGAAGAGATCACTGGATTGGAGGAGAAGTCAAAGGCGAAGAATGATAAAAGAGCTAAAGAGATAAAAGAGAAAAAAAAGCTCGGCGTAATTCGTGAGATAGAAATAACCAATCCTCAAGACATAGCGAAGCACATCAAGTTTCCTAGGGTATTTGAGATAGTCAATCAGCTAAAGGAAATTAGGGTTACAAATCCTCAAAAAGAAGTTAAGATTCTCAATCCTCAAAAGGAAGTAAAAGTAACAGGCATAAAAGGATTGTTTAGCAAGTTATCCACAAGCCTCGAAACCCTGCCAGATAAAACAGCTAGAGCATTAGGGAAGATTGTTCTCAAGGTAGATTTAAGCGATGTAGTCGAGGCAGACGAGGTTAAATATAAAAAGCACGCCGATCAAATAAGCAAGGCAATTAATGGCGTAGAGGTAAAAATAGATACCGCAGAGTTAGCGGAGGCTGTTGCTAACGCATTAGATAAAGAAGCGTTAGCTGTTGAGATTATAAATAAAGAACCCCTTAGAGTATTAACACTAGACCCTAAAACAAAAAAACCAGTGAGTCCAGGTGGAAGCAGTCTTGCCGCGACACAGATTTCTGGCGAAACAGGAAGAATTACAGGTGTTCCGCCTACGAGTCAGGTAAAGGTTGCCATCACGGACACAGCAGTAAATTTACCACGCAATGAATGTCATAATGGGGTGTTGATAACTAATGGCGGATCTACGAATATTTTATTAGGTGGGCGAGATGTTACTGATACGGCTGATGGAACTGGCAACGGATATGTGTTAGCCCCTGGGGCAACTATATCCGTTGCACCAAAGAATGCTAACGCATTGTGGATTAACGGTACTGCTGATACTTCTTGGGTTTCATTCTTAGTAACTTAGTATGGCATTGTTACCGTTTTCAGGCCCTGGGGTTGCTATAGGGACAATTATCATTGGAGGTACACCAAACTCCGTTCTTTTTATTGATGATGATGGCAAGTTAGCCGAAAGAAACCCAGGCTTTAAATATGACGCTCTCGGTAATGTAGAGATTTTTGAAGATGGTAATTCCGTAGGTCTTATACTTACGTCTTTTACAGACGGCGGTGTAGCAACATTAGACTTAATTCACAATAATACCGGAACACCTTTTGGTACTTTTGGAAGTGATGGCGGTTTTAGATTTGAATATGACCTTGATTCAGTAGGAGGTTTAATATTAAAACAGGCGGCCAGCAGTACCATTAGGGATGTTTTCACAATAGACCAAGTCAGCCTCGATATGCATTACCAAGGAGGAAACATCGGGATAGGCGGACTACCGAATGATGGAGTGACAACAAGATATTTGCAGATAGAAGCCAACGAAGCAGTTGGGATAACTTTGTTCGACATAGGAGAAGTCAGTCCCTTTCACATAGTTGCAGAAGAGGGTGAATTAACATTACGCTTTGGTGCCTCGACTTTCATGGCTATGGGCCTGACTGGCAACTTTGATTTTCAAGCGGGGAATATTGATACTACCGGCGATATAACAGCTACTAATTTCGGAGCAGGCGGGATAACCACACCCTTATCCCCAGTTCATGTTAAAACAGCTTCCGGTTCACCTAGCACAGCAATAATAATAGAAGAAATATCAGGTGGTGAATATCACAGAATGGGAGAAAGGTCTGACGGGAGTTTTGCAATATACGATAGCGACCTAACTAATCCGGTATTAAAATTACTGGACGGCTCAAGCTCTTTGAGAGGTTTTGAGATTGATGCTAAAAATGGAAATACCTATATTCATATTACATCAGGGGGATGGGCAGGAGGTTACAGATTTAAAGGTACTAATGGTACAGCAAATGCTGGATTCTGGGCGACAGGTAGTTCAGGTGTTAATACTTTGAATATGGGGAATTTTGGCGGTACTGATAGAATGAGGTGGACTCCAGTAAGGGGTTCTATAGAATTACAAGGCGAAGATTCTAATATTTTTCAGATTGCCGTTAGGGGTGGAGGAGGCGTAGGTGTTGCTAACTTTCATCAAGACTATCAGCAAATTGGAGAAACAAAAACCAGAGTCATGTCTATGGGGTCTATCGGGTCAATGGGTGCGCCAACCTCGACTATTTTATACTGGGGTTTAGACGTAGATAATGGAAGTCCTAGTTTCGACCAAGCTAAGTTTAAAGTAGACGTAGATGGACGCTTCGGTTTTAACGCTCCTGGCAGTCGTACCAAACCCACAGCGTTCATAGATATGTGGCAGGTGATAGATGATGACGGGATACTTCTGCACGGTTTTGACGACCAAAGCGGAGCAACAATTGAATTATCAATAGACGCATCTGGCAACGCTAATCTTGAAGCAACAGGAGATTTGATACTCCATCAACCTACTTACTGGACTGGTGCAGATACAGGGCTTCCTTTCGGAGAAGCTCATCAAGCCGATGGGCAAACATTCGCAGTAACTATGACCACTATAAATGTTTGGGCTGAAATTGATGCCGCAACAACCAATATCAGCGCAACAGAATTAAACCTTGTTACTTTTCCTGATGACCATTATTTACTATGCCTCAAGAAAGGAAAATACTTAGTAACATACAGTTTTACAGGAGAGGTTAATAGTGTTGCCGGCGGAGATCAGCATATCGAAAGTGGGATTATGGTTAATGGCTCCATCCAAACAGATAAAGGGGTTGGACATGAGCAATTTAGAGCAACAGGAAGAGAAAAGAACCTTCAAGGACATAGCATTATTAATGTTCCTGAAAACGGACAGATAAGTTTAGCTTTAAAAAATACATCAGTAGGTGGAAGAGTCTTAACAATAGACCATCTAAATATAACTGTGACGCAATTTGGAGGAGCCTAGCAATAAATAATCATTAAGGTATACTAAGTAATAATCATTAATTTAATCTATGAGCACAACTGTAAAAAAACTAGAGAGAGAAGCGAACGAGGAAGTAACAGTATATGAACTTTCCACTACTCAAGACCCCGTAAAAACTCCATGCACTATGGAGGCAATAGACCAACAGATAGAGCTTTTTCAGAGAAAGTCCGAGCTTCAGCTAGAGAAAAAAGCAGAATGGGAAGAAATAAAAGCTCAAGCCTTAGCCTTACCAAAAGATAATGAATAAAATACAAGCATTCAATTTAATCGCCCAAGCTGTAAGACAGCTTCGCGTAACTGCAGATGAACATGATAAAATCAGAGAAGCATTAGAGATTGTAGGTAAAGAGTTAGAAGACAATAACGTTAAGAAGGAACCTAAAAAAAAGAAAGTTGAAGAGAAACCCAAAGATAGCGAGAAAGAAGAAAAGAAAGAATAGTTGACTTGAATAATTATATACGTTAAGATAGTTATAGTTATAGTTCTATAACGGGACAACCGAAAGGACACCTTAAATCGTGTCTTTTTTCCCATGAAGAAAACAATTGAAACCCCAAAGAGTGAAGAAAAGAATTTTTACGGTGTTGAATACACTGGCAAAACAGAAGATGGCCGTGACATATATACGGCGTATATCTCAAAAACTACTGAAGAAAAGGGAGTATTAGCAATAGCAACTGACGCTAGCAAAGATAGAGATGGGGATGTGGTAGATCCGAAAGGACTAGATATTAAGAATTTCAAAAATAACCCTATTCTATTATTCGGTCACGATCATCGTGGGCTACCTATCGGACAGGCTGATAAAATAAAAAAAGAAGACAGTAGAATAACTTTTGAACCAGTCATAACTACAGTGACGGAATTTGCTAGAGATGTTAAGGCGTTATTTGACGCGGGTATTTTAAGAGCATTTAGTATTGGTTTTATCCCTATAGAAAGAGATAAGAATGTATTTACTAAAGCTGAATTACTGGAGATTTCGATAGTTAATGTACCGAGCAACCCCAAGGCTTTAGTAATGGCTAAATCTAAAGGGCTAAATATGGACTTGATTGACACTACTGAGAAAGGAAGTTCAACCCTCGGCCAATTCCCAGCAGGAAAAAGTTGGGACGCTGATACTGCTAAATCAAGAATGAGAAAGCTTGCTGGTGGGCCAGATAAAGAAGATATTAGTTTCTCTAAATATGGAGAAGGCTTTGCATTTATAGACAAAACCAATGAAGACAATTTTGCAGGATATAAATTACCGTTTGCAGATGTTGACGAAGATAACCTGAAAGCAGTATGGAGAGGCGTGGCAACAGCCATGGCCGCGCTATTGGGAGCCAGAGGCGGTGTTGATATACCTACAGCAGACCGAAGAAAAGTGTATAACTTTCTAGTTGGCTACTACAAGAAATTTGAGAAAGAGCCACCTGAATTTAGAAACTTTGAAAGTGTAAAACAAGTAATTGATTCATATAAAAAACATCAAATCCGAGCAGTAGATGCTATGGATTTGGTAAGCGCTTTACATCAGGTTAAACCTGAAAAAAAGCAGTCTGTTAAGGAGAAGGTCGAACTCCCTACGAAAGATGACAAAGTAAAAGATGCTTTACATCTATTCATACAACAACTGAACAAACAGACGAATCACATGTTAAAAAAAGTAAACGAAACCAAAGATGAAAGATGAACTTAAAGAGGAAGTACAAGAAGCCGCTAAACTGATGGCGAAGTCATTTCATGATGAAATGAAGGAACTTAACAAGGCCGATGAAAAGAAAGTTGAGCCAAAGAAAGCCGTAACAAAAGCTAGTATGAAAGTTCGCGTAGAAGCTGGTGTCAACGAAGACGCAACGGATTCAATGGTATTCCAAGGTGGAATTACAATGAAGACTGTTGATAAGTTTCGCACCATCCAGAACGGCGTAATAGTTGAGCAAAAGAAAGAAGAAGACAGAAAGGCTAAAATGTTGCTTTTCTGGCGGGCGCTTTATGCTCACTCACTGCACCGTTATGACAAAAACTATCATGACATTGTTAAGGCCTTATCAGAAGGCACTGACTCAGAGGGTGGCTATCTAGTTACACCAGAGTTCAAGACCGATATTCTTCGACAGTTACATGACAACGGTATTTTCAGAAAGCATGTTCGTGTTATACCGACTACGTCGGACAGCGTGAATTTCAATGTTGAAGATACGTTGCCTAAGGTAACTTGGGGTACGGAGAATACCACCATTTCTACAACTTCAGCTACTCTCGATCAGACAACTATCACTGTATATCGAATGAATGCATTGATGTATCTGTCCCGTGAGTTAGTTGCTGATTCTCAACCACCTGCTTTACAGTGGATTCAAGACGAATTCGTTGACGCAGTGTTAAATGAGGAAGATGCAGTAATCGCCGCCGGTAGCGGTAGCGGACGACCAACAGGTTTAACCCAGTTATCGTTGCAGACAGTTGCACAAGGTGGAGGGTTTGATTATCGCGACATCAAGGGCTTAGAACACAAGCTGCCAATCGCTTATCGCAAGCAAGGTAACGCCTGGTTCTATATGCACGATGATGTTATGCGTTCCGCCGAGCAATTACAGGATTCTCAAAACAGACCTCTGTATTTGCATGACTTGGACAGCAGTAAGCCTGACAAGTTGATGGGATACCCAGTTGAGGTATCAAACAACCTTCCTCGTACAGAAATGTACTTCGGAGACTTGAAACGCACTTACATCCTTCTGGATAGACAACAGATGAGTGTTGATACTACCACTGAAGGCGGTAATGCTTGGGAGAAGCACCAAGTCGGTATGAAAATTACTGAACGTATCGGTGGAAACGCCATACGGACGGATGCTCTCGTCAAGTTGACTGGCATTAGCTAGACCTACAAGGGATAGGTATTGGAGTGTGTCCCCCAACAACCACACTTCACAAGGTGGAGGTATATCCTCCATCCTAGCGGGGGCAACAGGCTTAACCCCCTCCTCCTGTTGCTTCCACTAGGGTTATCACTAAAAATAACTATGAAAATAAAAATGATTACAAGTTACAGGCATTTCCACAAGGCTGGAGATGTTGTATCTATACCAGAAGAACAAACTCCCCAGAAAGCTAAAGAATTAGTTGATGCTGGGCGTGCTACTTATATAGAAGAAGCAGCTCCTATTAATAAGGAAGTAACTACAGCAAAGATTGTAGGAAAAGAATGTTCTGAATGTGGTAGAAGCTTTGTTAATGAGCGAGGGCTGAAGTTACACCAAACTAGAATGCATTAGATATGGCCTCCACGCTCACGACAACGGCGCTGGTAAAATCACAACTTGATATAACTACCAGTAACCAAGACACAAAGATTGATTCGATTGTGGCTGGTGTTAATGCTGCCCTAGAGAACATATTAGATGAAACATTCGACAACACCCCCTATGCGGATGAAGAATACGATATTTTAAAACGCTCTCATCTTCTCGTGTTAAAACATACGCCTGTTATTACGTTTACACAGTTGCAGTTCAAAGATAAGCCCACTGATTTTAGCTCTAATGATTGGAGTACGATAAATGCTCGCGATTATAAAGTAGATTTAGAGGGAGGGGTTTTGACATACGTTGGAATATTCCGCCCCCGAAAGAAAGGTTATCGAGTAACCTATACTGCCGGTTATGCTACTATCCCAGCAGATTTACAATATGCCGCCACTAAACTTGCATCGTCTTATTTTGATAACAGTAAAAACAGTAACGTAACATCAGAAACGCTTGGGCAGTTTTCTAAAACATGGGGTAGTAATCCTGATAATTGGAAGACGTTGGGTATAGACAAGATATTATCTCAATACCAAAAGAAGAACTGGTTTGCCGGAGCGCTTGATCCTAATAAACAATTCCTTGAAAATGACTTCACAAGATGACCATTCATTTTATTACACCTAATGACACTCTCACTGTTAGAAGAAATACATGGTCGGGAGGCCCAAGAACGTCTGCCCTTGCCACGATTTTTACCAATGTGCCTTCAAGTACACAGCAAGATGATGTACCCATCGGACTTTCTGGCGCAGGATTTGTTGCGAGAACTTATACAGTCTTTACCACTAACGACAGAACAATTAAGCCAGACGACCGTCTTATTACATCAGACGGAAAAGAACTACGTGTCATGGGGGTTAAGTTAGTGAACGCTGGAAGCGAAGATTATCAACAGATAGCATGTGAGGAGGCAGATAAGAATGGCTGAAATAACACTACAAATTAGAGGGATAAAGGAACTGCGTACAAGCTTCTTTCGTGCGCCTAAAATTGTAAGCAGAGAACTAGACAAGGGTATAGCAAGGGCAATGGCCACGTTAGAGAGAACCGCCAAGAAAGAATCTCCCGTTGATACTGGAAGATTAAGAGCAAGTCATAGAACTAGATTAGGAAACCTAAGAGGTGAGCTAGTCCCTACTGTGAGATATGCCACATTCGTTCATCAACCAGGAGTAACAAGAAACTGGAAAGGCAATCCTTGGATGGAGCGCACTGTGAGAATGAAAGAACGAGAGGTAAATAAAATAATCCAAAAAGCTGTCGATACGGCAATAAGTAAATCATTCAAATAATGGCTATAGAAAATTCAATTAATGCACAGATAGTTTCAATTCTCGAAGGAATATCGGGTATTGGTGAGGTTTCTAATTACGAAAAGTCATCGTTTAGATCATTCCCTGCGGCCACTGTAACAGGAAGTGAAAATGAAAGTGAGTTTGAATCTACCCAAGAAAGACAAAGGATATACGCATTCAGTGTAAAACTTTATTTAGAAATATTGTCAGACACTCAAGGCGGATCAGGGGACGGACTAAAGGAGGGAGATATTATATTACGAGAGTTATCTGATACTGTAATAGACGAGTTTGACAAGCCAACCAATGCTCGTTTTTCAGGAAACGCTGATACGAACGCTGAAAAAGTTATACTGGTTGAGCCTATCCCCTCAACTTGGGATTGGAATACTGAACGTAACATGAGGATGAAAGAAGTGATAGTGAGGGTAATGACGCACGTTAATACAGCGTTGTTGTAATTAATTTTATATGTTATACTTTAATCAAACTCCTACGGAACAACCGGTGAGACTAACGCAATAAAACCATGAGTGTATATGTAGGAGACAGAGTAAGTCTTGGCATAGGCCGAGAATCAGTAAGAGGGACAGGGGTTAGTGCTAGTGTATGGGTTCCTTCCGCTTCTTTTGATTTTCAACAGAGGATGAATACTCAATCAATCGCTGGCGCACAAGGTAAAATAATTGGAACAGAAGAAGAGAAGATATTACAAAAATTCGGACAGGGTACATTAGGCATGGATTTAAGAGCTAATGCTGTAGGATACTTCCTAACGCAGTTATTTGGCTCTGTAAGCTCCGTTAACACGGTAGGTAGTGTTTATACCCACACATTCACTTTAACGCAGTCTAACATCCATCCTACGCTATCTCTCATTATTCAAGACCCTAATAAGACCGAAAGATTTGTTCGAGCGGCTTTAGAAAGCTTTGGATTGAACTTTACCGCCGATGCTGTAGCTACTATCGAAGCTGTGTTTATGAGTGAACCGCCTGGAGATACTGCGGGTACACCTGATTTTACAATCCAAGATTACGTCTTCCCGCCTGGAGCATTGACTGTTAAATTGGCAGCTAACCAAGCAGCACTAACAGCGGCTGACGCAACAGTGGTTAATAACCTGTCGCTAAATGTTGTAAAAGGCACAGACCCTGACTTTGCTTCTGGTTCTGCCTCACCGAATGATATATTCAATACAGCCTTAGAAATAACAGGTTCATTTGAAAGAGTATTTGATGATGATGCTGAACATGACTTTGCTTTCGCTGACACTAACAGAGCCTTGAGAATAGACTTCCAAGATACTGACACAGACTTAGGTTCAGGCAACAATCCTCAGTTAACACTAGACTTATTTAATGTCAATTTCACCAACTTCACACGAGATATTACATTAGGAGATACCGTTAGACAGACAATCGAATTCAAAGCACATCTTGAGGTTTCAAGCGGTAGTGTAATCACAGGAATATTAGTTAATGCCCACGCCAGTTACGCCTCTTGACAATAAATATAAAGGGGACTACTTTCAAGTTATTATTCAATAAGAACAACTTATGAAAATAGATTTTAAAACGTGGATAAAAAGCCACAAACTAGCCACAACAGTTATCGTATTAGTAGTTCTTCTGGTATTAACTTTATTCCGTAGCGAGCCAGAGCAAATAAAAACCCAAATCGTAGAAACAAAGGTAATTGAGAAAGTGAAAGAATTAGACCCGCAGGAGATTAAGGAGTTAAAGTCTGACATAGCCAACTACGAGCGGATATTAAAGATTGATAATGAAACAATTGATGTTGCTGCTAATTCAATGTCACTATGTGGCGATGGTGTTACATTTGCTTCGCAAGGCAATATCAGTCAATTAGAAAGACTCACATTGAAGATAATAGAAAATAACAGTAAGATAGATACATTAACAGAGCGAAGAGCGAGTTTATATTCAGCTATACATAAATAATGCCAGAGTTCAAAGACCCAGCTAAATTACTAGAAGTCAAAGGTACAACCAATTACCCTGATTTAGAGTTGAAGATGGCTGATGCTTTAACTGGGCAAGACGCGATTGATATGGATGGTGTAGAAGGTACTGCGAGAATGATTGCCATGTTGGCTGCTCTCATAAAAGAATGGAATTTTGAAGAGAGTGGTAAGGTTATGGAGATAAGCCTAGATGTTCTAAAAAGATTCGATCTACAGGACTTAACAGAGATATTTGAAAAATATAACAAGCAAGCTGTAAAAAAAACTACACCCAACAAGTAGCAGAACTAACTAAGTACGTGTATAATACTGGTAAGGGACATGGTAGACGTGTGTCTGACGAGGCTTACGCAATGTTTATTGAGATGGAGATAATAAGCGCAACTGGATGGACATTGTGGGAGCTAAGAGCACATCCTAAATCATTCCTAGAGGGGTTATATTCATATATAACCAATAAAAGGAATGGCAGTAAATCGTGACATAAACATACGCCTAAAGCTAGAAGATAAGGCAACAAGGGGTTTAAGCAGAGCGACTAAAGGTTTGGGGAAATTTCAGAAGGCGGCTGGTTTAGCGGCTGGTCTTCTTGGAGTTCTTGGATTAACTCTTGGGATTAGAGGGTTAATAAGAGGTCTCTCTGATAGCGTGGAAAAGTTTGGAGTACAAGAAAGAGCCGTTGCACGATTGGCTGGAAGTTTAACTAATGTAGCTGGTGTTACTGAAGAACATGTAAGACAATTATTAAAACAAGCATCCGCATTGCAGGATGTGACGACTTTTGGAGATGAAACAATCATTTCCGCACAAGCTATGCTGGGTACTTTCCAGCTCAACAAGGAGGCTATAGAAAAGTTAACTCCGAGAATTTTAGATATGACCGCCGCACTGGAGAAGTCATCTGGAGGTCAACAGGACGTAGAAGCAGTAACGATTGCGGTAGGTAAAGCAATGACATTAGGAGTAGGAGCGTTGACTAGATACGGTGTTGTTATTTCAGATGCAGCTAAGAAGGCTTTTGATTTAGCAGACGAACAAGAGAAGGTAAACATTATCACAGAAGAACTGGATAAGAATTTCAAAGGCATAGCAGAGGCGAGTGGAAAAACATTAAGCGGTAGATTGATAAGATTACGAAACCAATTTGGGGACTTAAAGGAATCAGTGGGGGGATTTGTTAGCATTGCTTTAGTTGGATTAGTAGAAGCTATTTTAGGTGCTGATAAAGGGCTAACCACTTTTGGAGATAATGCTGTCACCGTAGGAAGGGCAATAGGTCTTGCGATGGTAAGCGCCGCGCAGGTGACTATGGTTGCATGGCAAAATGTATCCGCCGCCATTGGTGTAGCCAAAATAGCATTTGAAGGACTAGAAGTTGCTGGATTAAAGGCAAGTAAAAAAGTAGCCGAGGCAATAGAGAAAGACCCCACTGGTGCATTAAAATTCTTGTCACTTGAAACAAGGTCTGTGGGAGAGATAAACAATTTATTAGGAGAAAATGCTGACAAGGTAAATGCAATAATAGATGAGCAGGCAAACCTTAACTCAAAGACTCAAGACTTTATTAATCAAACAGAGAAGCTAAGAGATGAATTGAGAGCAGTAAATGATATAACCGAAATAACAATTCCTAATTTAGGCTCACTTGGAAAAGCCACTAAGGCGGTGGCTGAAGCCGAAGAGGATGCTGGTAAGGAGGCAAAAAAACAAGAAGATAAAACAGAGAGCCTGTTACAAAAAATAAAAGATTTAAAGCGTACTCAAGTCGAAACTACGCAAGTAATTAAGGATACAATGCGCGACCAGAAAGATGCGCTTGCTGATTTGAGTGCAGAATATGACAAAACAATAGCCAACATACAAGCTCGATTAGGAGAACTAGATACTAATTTTGGTCGTTCTGAGGGTAAGCGTAAAGAGTCATTTCTACTCTCCATCGCATCGCAGGCTAAACAAGCCGAACGAAATATAAAGGATAGAGAAGAGCTAATAGAAGAAGAGCTTGCAAAAGGCATGGATGCGGATAAGAAGAAGGTAAAGGAACTAGAGAGTGCCAACGATAAAGCAAGGGGTATTATATCCAGCAATGAGAAACTAATAGCTGATGGAAAAGAGGAGCGAGCGCGAAGAGAAGGGGCGCGAGGTATAGAGTTTCTCATTCAGCAATTCGAGGAAGAGGGAAGATTAGCAAGAGAGAAGTTTGAAAAAGATAAAGCTGAACTACAGACTCAATTAGATGAGAAGGAGCAACAGTTCAAGGAGAGCAATGAAGCTATATTAATGAACACACAAGATACTCTCGATAAGATTAAGGACTCTTATATTGATACATTCGATAAGCTATATAATGAATTAAAGGAGAATAAAGCCGTAAGATTACTGCAACAGATAGGATTAATATCACTTGATCCTAGTCAACAAGCTAAAGCATCTCTTGATAAGTTATTAGGCAAGATACCGCAATTCGCAGACGGTGGTGTAGTCCCTGGCCCAAGGAATCAACCCACGCTTGGTATTCTTCATGGCGGGGAAACGGTTATTCCTAATAAACCAACCAACATTAATTTCGGTGGAGTAACAATCAATAATAACGCCGATACAGGAGTATTTATGAGAGAGCTACAGAGAGTATTAGGAGGACAAACAGAAAGCACTAAATTAGGAGTGTTATGATCACATCAATTCAATATGGAAGCTACATTCTAAGCGGAACTAACAATGTTAATGTTAATGTCATACGCGAAAAATCCCCTGCCGAGGCCGCGATAGGATTACTTCAACCTGCCCGCGCTAGAGGGTTAGACATAGTTTCTTTAACCGAAAAAGCAAAGATAATCGAAATAGAAGGTACTATTTCTAACAGTACCAACTCTCAAACATATACTGACGCAATCAGGGACTTTGTAGCATCATTCCAAATACAAGCCAACCTACAGTTAGGATCATCTGATGGGTTATTCGTATATGAAAATTGTATTGTATTAAACAGAGATAACGTATTAAGAAACGAAGCCCACTGGAATATAGATTTTATCAGATTTACTTTACAAATTTTAGCTCCTGACGGAGTAGCGATAGCGACAGGACTTACTAATAACTCCTTCGATAACATAAGCTCATCCCCTTATACTAATGAAATATCCATAGGAGGGAGTGCCAATCCGCAACCTGTAATAACGCTTACATTAGATTCCGTTGGCGATGGAGTTAGCTCAATGACATTCCTTAATAGAACAACGAATGAATCAATTAGCGTTGCTACTGCGTATAACTCTGATGACATTGTTCAAATAGACACTAAGAATAAACAGGTTTTGTATAATACAAGACCTAAAAGATTCACCGGACTACTACCTCAATTTCAACTAGGTACTAATCGTTTTAAGATTGACGTAGAATCATCTGGTTCATTGCATCAATCACAAACATCATCTAATGGTGCCAGGAACGTACAAGGAAATACTATTTTATCTCAAAGAATAAATCCCGACTCAGCTATAAATGTTTCGCAGATTGAATTACTACTTGGAAAGACAGTAACACTCGAACCCGAACTAAGCGGTTACGATAACTTTAACGATAATAGTTTTGATACTTCTCTGTGGACTAATACAGGACAACAGAATGCTACAGAGCAAAACCAAAGACTAGAATTAACCACCAACGCACCAGGAAGTGTAACTGTTATCTCGGATGAAACTGATTTCAGTGGCGTTAAATTTAGGCTTGGCGCACTTGTTGATGGTGGTGGTAGCCAAGGGCCTGGCAGTCATTATGCTCAATTGGCTGGGGGAGCATTAACAATAAGGATTTATCTACACATTACGGCCAACAATTCGATAATAAGAATTGGTACATCAGATGTTTTAACTATTAGTGGCCACACGCATAATTGGGAGTTTAAGCCAGTGGATGACGATATCGAAATATATTCCGATGGTGTATTGAAGCATACAGTTGAAGATGTTAATTTTGGCAAAGCTGGTCAAATTACTTTTCATAATGCTCCCCCAAATGAGCTAACAACTATATTTT
>SDBT01003375.1_pt1 | contig 27694 bp, 55 predicted proteins | sample 2277101 | NCBI WGS metagenome assembly SDBT01 (sample SAMN10404973, study PRJNA504765) | marine sediment metagenome | isolation source: marine sediment core GS10_PC15, 103 cmbsf | place: Arctic Ocean: Southern Knipovich Ridge | collected 2010 | reverse complement strand
GTGGGGATACTATCCAAAGATTAAGTTTAAGGGAAAACCAAAAGAGAAGATGGGTGTATTTGCAGAAGACTTAGGAAGGAGTAGCAAAGCTCGTTCAGTTATCCCGGGAAAATTGTGTGAAGAAATAATTAAATCATGTGAGAGAGAATTGTTATGAAGTTACAACACGTTATTGAAGATCTATTGATCTTAATTCCCATGGTTTCAATACCAGCGTTTACTTTCACGTTACTATTTCTTCATAGTTTTTTAAGGGGTGGAATATAATGGCCATAACGGCAAGTGGTATTTTAGGATTAATTGCAGCAGGAATTGCAGTTTACATAGTTTATAGAATAGTTAAAAGAAAAATGAAAGGGGGAATTAAAAGTTATGCAAATCTTGAATACCCAAAAGAAGAAACAGAAGAAGAAAGAAGAAGTCGAGAAAGAATTAATGGAAGCGAAGGAGACATTGAAGGAGTTGAAGGGGGAAGAACCAGAAGTCCCAGTTCCAGAAGAAGTTTCAAGTTTACCAAATCCACAACTCCAACAAGTGATGGACGACAATCTGATGTTGAGACAACAAGTAAGTCTGCTGAGCGGATCGATGATAGTGAACGAGATAAGTCTCCTAAGAGAAAGTTTAGATTTAGTAGTTAAAGCGTTGAACGATCAAACTAGATTAACTGCTGAGTTGAATGACATGGCTGTCGATGAGTAAATGGTTTTCATAGAATTCTTCATAGGCCTTGTCGTAGGTGTTGCTGTTGCTGCCACATTTCCAAAGATGACTTTAGCCTTACATGAAAGAATGAAGGAGATGTCTAAAAGGAAAATAGATCCTCAGGAAGTTTCTCAAGCGTTAAGTCAGCAGAAGTAATTAAACACCCATAGATAAATCAGAGCGGTTACGCCTAGTCTCCCAATATATTTTTCCATTTCTACTTACTCTTTTTCCAGGGGCTAAGGCTCTCCTGGATTTATCTCTTTTAATATTGGGGATCTTACCAGATTGTTTGAATGTAGGTTTGATTGTTCTAGGAACTCCAAAAGTAATATTAAATCTACGAGTAGGCTTTGGCTCAATCCTCTTTATCCTTCCTGTTAGTCCTACCATTTTTCGTTGATAAAACTAGGCGTTAGGCATTTAACTATTTTACTATTTCCTAATTCTAGGCATTTGCCAGTAATAAGATTTACATTTAGGACAACATCTAGGCGTTTCAACTAACGCAATCCAATCCCAATTACATCTTAAACATTTGAATTCCTTTTCTTGTTCTTTTTTCTTGTTCATATTTTACAACCCCCTTACACTCATTTTGCTGAATGGTAAAGGTTAAGCTAACCTGTTTTAGCGTCGTGGTGACGCTTACATAAAGCCGTTTTACAAGGGCTTTTCAAAAAGAGAGAGATTTTAAGGGTGCGAGTTCAGGAATTTTAAAGACGTTGCAACCTTAATTAAAAGGTTTCTTGCCTTAGTGTTTGTTTATCCTCGCTTCTTTAAGCTACTATGCTTAACTTCCTGCCACCCTCTCAATTAGTCGGATTTTAGCAACGCCTCAATCCTTCCGTTTGAGTATGATTTATGCTTCTTTAACCTCTAGCATTTGAAAGAGGATAATAAAAAAATAAATTAATTGATTTCTTGCAGTTTTTCTATTTCTTCATTACTCCAAATAATTTGGACATTCTTCCATTCTTCTACAACTGCGTTGTATGTTTTTTTTGCTTTTATGCTGTCCTCATCATAGCCATAAGAAGAACAAAACTCTTTGAAGCTGTCAGGGTCGTAGCTTGTCAGACTTGCAAGAACATCATAACAAGAAGGTTCTTTAAATTCTTTATTTGTTTCTATATTTCTATTTCCTTTTTGATATTCTTTTGTTTTTCGTTTTAAGTCATTTGTTTCAATTATACCCTCTTTTGTGAAAATCTTAAATTTCACGCTTGAATTTATTGATTGTCCAAACTCAAAATTATAAACCCTTGTTCCTCTTGTTAGAGTTATAACATAAATATCCCTTTTAACATCATCATCAAAATGAACACCATTTTTAAGAAATTGTGTTTTAAAACCTGTGCTTGTTTCTTTTAAAAACTTCTCTGCTTGTTTTGTATATTCACTCATTTAAACCCCCTTTCAACTCCATGATTCTTTCAAACTGAATATTATTTAATGGTTGTTCTAAACTCAACTTACTTAATGCTTTAAGTTCTGCTTGGTTTCTCATAAGCATAAAATCATTTATTAACGCTTTCTTATCTTCCATTTTTATAAAGCCCTTCCACAATCTAAACATACAGCATCTTTTTTAATATAATAACCAGCACAATCCTCACCCGTTACTTTACAGAGTTCCTCTTTTTCCCTAGCCCTTTCCATAACTTCCTTAATCTGCTTTTTCTCTTTCTCCGTTGTGGTCTTGAGGTTAAATTTATCTTCGTTCATTCTCTCATCAAAGATTAAAGTTTCTCCTTCTTTCATGTTTTTTAATTCCTTTAGGGCATCTTTTGAATTAGTAACTTTTTTCATTCTTCAACCTCATTAAACTTTTTTAATTGAATTGAATAAATACCATATTTATTATTACTATCATAAACATCTTGTTTGTTTAAACCAATTCCAACAGCATTAGCCCAAAAACCATTAATAAAATAAGTTCCTTTTTTTATTAGCGTGTCCTTTTCTCCCTTACATAATCCTTTAAAATAAGTGTCTTTGGATAAGGTTATTTTACTCCCTGCCCTTATCTTATCCCAGCGTTTTAATTCGTTCATTCTTCCCCCACCCATTTTAAATCTTCAAACTCATTTATAGTTTTAGAGATTATATTATTTCTATAAGAATTCAAATCCTCAAGATAACACAATAATTCTAATATCTTACTAGTAGTTTTCTGTGCTTCTTTTAATCTGTGAGTTTTTAATGTCCTTTTCATTCTTCCACCCCATCGCAATCACATTCTATACAACCACAATTAACCCCAATACATAAATGTTCAAATTTACAATCAATCCTACAACTTTTATCTTTCATTCTTCAATTCTCCAGCTCTTTATTTGTTCGTAATGTTTTAACCCTTCTTTGTCTTTAATCATTTCTTTAAATAATGGAATTCTCCCAAACCATTTTATTAAAATTTCGTCTTTTGTTCTGCTGTCTAACTTATTAAACTCAATTAATAAGTTTTCTTCTTGCTCTAGTTCTTTTATTGTTTTTGTTTCCATGATCCTTATTATATTAGAGGATAAGCAACAGAGGGTTAAGCTCACCCTGCCCTCCGTCGTTCTCTCTCATTTTGGTTTAAGGTTATTAACCTTATACATATACTACTAATACATATACCTTATAAACCTTTCGGTAGTCCTGAACTATCATAATAAACTAAGGAGTAACAACATGAAAGCGTTTGCTTATGCTATCAAATGTATATGAATTACGAACTATTATATAATTAATTACAAGGAGATTAAGTTTTTTCGTTCGTGTTCTGTATCTAACACGAACAGTTTAACCCTTAGATTAAACGAAGGTTTCATTAGTCCTATTAGTATGGCTCTCACTTTTACCTTAACAATATTATTTATTCGGGTAACAGAATTAATTTTTAAAAATAATTAAAAAATATTTCATAAAATATTGTCCAAAATCACACCCTATATAATAGCCATACACACACTTTTGAGGGCTGATAGATGCCTAGTTATCGATCCTGCGTATCTCAGTGCCTGGTGAGGCCTTTCAATGCCTATTATCATGTTATATAGGTCTTTAATAAGGTATATAGGGATATAATCACAGTCACAGTCACTCCTACCCCCTCTTTCCTAGGCAAATCATCGTTATATTGCTTCTATCAGTCGGATAACCTTCCATATTAAGATGTTCTGCTATTTTTGTTTGAGATAACCATTCTTTTTTATATATGAGCTTGATTAGTGAATTTCTTTGACCAATTAGACTATCTTGTCTTGTGCTTTGGTCTGGTTTGAATGTAGAAGCCAAGGATCTTCTCTTTAATTTCTTATATTCATCTCCAAATGGGTTGAACTCCTGGAACTTACCAATAAAATCACTTCTAGGCTTACTATAAGACCAGTTATTCTTTCTTCCAAGCAAGTATAGCCATCTTTTCTTCTTAGTTCCGAAGTATGCAAACCTTCCTCTCTCTAAATCAGCTGTGCAATACACATGGAGCATAAATCTTGATCTATGGATGGCTAAATTTCTATTTAACTCAAAATAAGAAGGTAAAACAATAATTAAAATCATATTTTTCTGTCTGATGACACTTATAACTTGCATTAATTTCTTTTGTTCCTTTTTCATGGCGTCTTTACTCGAAAACATTAACGCACCTTCATCAACCATCAACAAAGATTTGTCTGGAAGCTTTTCTAATTTCTTTAAAGCATCTGCTCCATCAATAGCAACGTTATCTATTGTAATATTTGGGTTAAGATAATAAGAACATATAAAACCTAGGGTTGATTTACCAGATCCCTCAATACCATCGATAATAAAACAACAATCCCAATCTTTAGAGATAATACGGGAAACATTGTCCAATCTTTTCTTTAGAAAGCCATCTAAATATATTCCTTCCTTACTTCCTTTCTCCAATTCAATCCATTCTTTCTTTTTGTAGTCGTATTTTAGCTTAACCATTAGAATAATCCTTGTTCTCCTTTCTCTTGACTTAACATTCCTTTCTTAGCCATTAGTTTTCTTAATTTTCTATCCCATTGTATAAGAAGATTTGATAATACTGGATAATGCTGCTTTAATACTTCTAATCTTTGCCTATCTCTAGAATTTGGATGCCAAATGTCTGGATACTTCTTAATAATCTCATAAATCTTTTCTTTGAGTTCATTAACTGGTTCGATCTCTTTATCGTTTAGGATATGTTCTATTTCAGTTTCTATCTGGTAAGTAATATCGTAGCAACCCCTCAAATCTTGATTTATTCTTGCCTCTGCCAAGGCATTAAATAATTCATCTATCCTTTTTAATAGAGCTATGTTTAAATTGAAGAGTGCGTCTTCAAAATTGTCTTTATTTTCATTAGCCATTCATCTTTCCTTATTTTACTACTCTGAAAAACTATATAAACTTTGCTTTGTTATCTAAATCAATGGTAACACAAGCCCAACGCCTTCAAGCCCAACAAAGAACCATTAGAATAAGATCTCCACGAACCTCAAGGGTAACTCCACAACAACAACTTAAAGCAAGAGGAGTTAGTCCAGGATCAGGAGACATTTCTGAGTTTAATTCTATTGTTTCTTCTCAAGAAGGAATATTGGCTGCGTTAGAAAGAAGAAAGATATCGGTTACAGATCAAAAAGCATTATTACTTAGAGAAGGGAATATAAGGGCTTCTAATATAGAAAATTCAAAACTCTTTGGGATAAATGAATCAATTAAGGTATTAAAAAAGAATGTTGCTCAACTAACTCAGCTAAGAGGAAATGTAAACCAACAAAACTTAGCACAGGCTGTAAGTATAGCTAGAGAATCTAGTTTTAGCGAGGGACAAATATCTAAATTCATTAATTCAGTTGTTTCTGGAGACAGAAGTAATCTAGCAAGACAAAGACAATCAAATAAGTTTGCTGGTTTATCATTAGAAGAAAGAGCATTACAGGCTGGAGCTATTGGACAGACCGAAAACACATTTATCTTCAAGGGTGGAGAAGTTTCAAGGAAAGAATTTTCTAAAGCAATCAAAACTGGAGCAACAACCATTCCTATCTTACCAAGCAAGGCATTTAAGGGAGTTGCACCGACGAGAACAGAGATAATATTAAAACAATCCCTACCAGCAGACCAAAGATTCCTTCCTGTAACCCCCGCATCAAATATTCAAGCTGGAACTGGAATTGGTGGAAGTGGTGGAGTTGATTTTAGTGGTGGGGCTGGTTTTACATTACCTGTTGGAGTTGCTACTGCTGAACTACCTGGAAGATTACAAGGAGAAGGATTCTTTGGTAAAACTAAAAGGGGGTTAGAATCTTTTAGTGTTAAAACAGGGCTTCCTGCTGGACAACTTTTAACTGGAACAATAGGTTTAGGAGAATTTGGATTTGGATTGGCAACTAGGCCTAAAGAAACACTTACTGGAGTTGGAGTTGGTATTGTTGGTGCTGGAGAGAGAGTTCTTACTGGAAAAGGTTTTCCTGAGATAGGAAAATTCGCAAGAACTGATCCCGTAGGATTTACAGCGAGGATTGCTGGAGAACTTCCATTCATAATAGGATTAAAAACACCAATTGGTTTTACATCAGAAGCAAAGGTTCTTGCTGCATTGAATAGGGCTAAACCAATTAAGGTTACTTCAAAGTTTGTAGGGTTAGAACAAGCAACAACTGCTTTTGGTGTTGATGCTGGAAGAATAAGCAGATTATTTGGAAGAGAATCAAGAGATATAGTTCTTAGAAAGGTTTCTGTTAAATTAAAACCCAAAACTGCTGCTGATGGAAGGATAATCCCTCAAGTAGAACAGATTGTATTTGAAATAGTTGCTAGAGATGGAACCAAGTTAGGAATTGTAAGGGCTGGTGAAGTATTAATTAAAAGAGGGAAGAAACAATTCTCAAGAGTAGTCATTAGCAAGGGGGAAGGAATAATAAAGGGCGAGACTGCAAGGATTACAACTTCAAATGAACTTTTGAAACTTGAGTTTGGGTTTCTATCTAGGAAATTTAAGTTAGTTCCAACCGAGAGAGTTCTCTTAAAAGAAACTGTAGAAATAACTGGAAGAAAAGTTAAGAAGATTCCCAGAACAGAATTTAAATTAGAAGCCTTAACTGGTAAGGGAGAAGTTAAGGAACTAATAAGTCTTAAAAGACCAGGAAAGTTATTTGAAACTGTTCAAAAGCCCCTACCAAAACAAAAGTTTATTTCAGGAGCGTTAATAGGAAGAAGAGCAAAGGAAATAGATATTAGTTTGTTCAAAGATATTCTAATTCCCCCAACCAAGGGAAGAAAGATTACTCCTTCTGATGTTTTAATAACCAAACAATTGGATGAGATCTTTGGTGTTGGTGTTGGGAAGATTTTACCTGATAAAAGAATAAAAAGAAGAAAGAAAGCATCAGCCTTACCAATATTTGAAAGACCACCTAAAATAAAGATAGATAAAAGACGATTAGGATTTAGTAAAAAGGAATTAAATAATTTTGTTGGCGTGGATACAAAGATAGATTTATCAAAAATTAGAACTAAAGCATTTCCAACACCTATTTCTGGAGAACTAGCAAACCTCTTTGCAGCCGAGGCTGGTGAGGGTGTATTATCTCTAGCCAAAACCATACAAAGAAGAGAGGCCTTAACAAGAAGACCATTAGTATCTGGGAGAACTAGGTTTTCAGACGTTAGTAAGGTTGATTCTAGATTAAATCAAAGACAACTCCAAGTTCAAAGTCAATTAAGCAAAAGCCAACAGAAATTAAGACAAGATACTAGGCTTTTGGTAACGGAAGTAACTGGATTAGCACAGCCTTTAGCATTGAGAACAAAACAAGCACAAGCATTAGCACAAAGGCAAGTTCTAAGCCTTAGATCTGTTTTAGCTGGTAGAGTTGGTGGAACAACACCCCCAAGAGTTCCCCGTATCCCTACAATAAGACTTGGAGGGGTTGCTGGAACTATTAAAGAGATAGAAATAGCAAAACCAATTGCAAGAGGAGTTCCCCACAACGTATTCATAAAGAAAAGAAAGATAGCCAGTAACTTAACTAGGAAAAGAGCCTTAGACTTCGGTTCTTTTGTTTCAGATAATACAATAGCTGCACAGTTTAGGATAAAGAAGTCTAAGGGTAAGATAAAAAGAACTCCAATCCCAACCCCACAGAATTACTTCAACTTTAATCGTTCAAAGTTCAGATCCTTTAAGATAAGAAAGGGAAAAAGAATACCATTGAAGAACAGATTTATCGAGAAAAGAAATAGAAGACTTGATACTATCGGAGAAAATCAACAAATTACTGCTGCCAGATTCTTAAAGCAAAGAAGGGGTGCGTTTGGAAACATCTCAGGCACTACTAAACAGTTAAACAAACTGATAGGTTTATAAAGTTCTAAGCTCTTTGGAAATTACAGGAAAGATGGATGAGCAAGACGCACAACAATATAATTCATTACCCCTTGATCCCTATAATCCTTTAGCATTTGGACAAGGTTCTCAATATGATAATCGAGTTGGTTTAATTAAAGAATTATCTTCTACGGCTGCTTTAATAAAAGCAATACAAGAATTAAAAGGAGAAGTAAGTGATCCAGAAACAGGAAGAGAGATTAAAATAATAAGACCAATAATGAATGAGCTTGGTATCTCTATCTTTTTCCATTCGGTAACTGCTGCCGCTAATGACATCAATACTTTTTCTAACTATCGAACTGATGAGAAACTAATCTATGCCCTTATGAAGAAATGGATTGCTGATGACATCTATGAATTCTATTATAACAGAAAGAAATATGGTATAATGGAGGAAAGCCACGTTTCTATAATAATAAACAAGGCAGTTGGATTAAAACTACCAGCATTCTTCAAAGCTCTAGGTGCTGGAGATAGAAGAGCTGCTACTTCTAGTGTTCAGGAAATGATACAGAGACAATATGCAGAGAAGTCTGATACTAATGCACCAATGCAACAACCAAATAGAAAAAGAGGGATATTTTCCAGGATGATGAATAGGTAATGGTAGTCCATGATGGTTTACTTGGTGGGTTTAGCGGTTTAGTTCCTAGTTCCGTAGAACAATTCGTTACTTTGTTTGTATGGGGCTTTTTAGTTCTGGGGGGATTGATTTTTGGGATAGTTTACATTAGAAATAAGATAAAATATAAATATCGTGGTGAGATATTAAAGAGGAGACAAGAATCTTGGCAGACAGGACAACCTGATTCTAAAATCCTTGCTGGAAAGGCTGGTTACTTTAAAGTTAAAGGAATAAGTGTATTCAGAATTAATTATGGAATGTGGCCTTGGCAATCCATAGATATTAAGAAACTTCCAGATCCTCAATACATGGAAGATAACAAGGCTTACTTCTTACAATATAATGTGGGAGAGTTAGTCCAGGCAAAAAGGATTGTGAATTGGAATAATAAAGAGATGAGCATCATTCCAGTCGATAGCACAACAAAGGATGCTGCTAAAGTTGAATTAAAACAATACTCTGATATATTTAATACTAAAAGTAAACTCCAGGAGAATATGGGGATTGCCGTTCTAGGTTTCGTTCTAATCGCAGGTATCATTGCTTTCTATTTTGTAAGCAAAGCCTGTGGAGGATAAAATTATAAGGAGGTAAATGATAATGATAAATTACAATGCAGCAGCAGACATAGCTTTCTTTAGTTTTATGGAAGGATTAGTCTTTTTAGTTATTTTCTTAATAGTAATAGCCTTTCTTTCTTCTATGATTAAGGGATCAAGATCTCAACAACACAGAGAAAGAATTACAGATCTATATGTTATTGGAATGATAAGAAAATTCGCTGGTGAAGATGGCATAAACTTGACAGAAGAAATGCTTGAACTAAAGAAGATTTGGAAACTAGATAGAATGAGAGTAGATAGACTTGATAAAACAATGGAAAGAGAATTGCAAGAGAAACTTTCTAATAAGCTGGAAGAGAAACTTCTAGATAAAAAGGAAAAAGCAAAGGGGGAGTAATCCCCTTTTGTCTTACTTGCCAATAGCAAATTAATTAAAACCTAATATCTTCTATTCCTATGCGAAAATATGCTATAATCCTGTTGCTGCTTCTAATAATTCCAATATCCTCAGCTATAGAACAAGAGTTTACATTTGAAAAGAACACAACTCCAATACTTCCTTTCACTTGTAAGGATAGCTTTACGGGAACAAGTTGTTCAACAGCCTATTCATGTAATCTTACAGTCTCATATCCAAATGGAACCACTTTATTCAATGATACAAATATCTCTAGGAGTGGAAGCATATATGAATTACAACTAGAAAACCTTACAGTAAATGGTTTCTATTCTTATGCTGGTTCATGTGAGAATGGAACTGATGGAGCTAATTCTGCCGACTTACAATTCTTAGTAACTGAAACTGGAAGAGAATTTAGTGAAGGCCAAGGTCTTGCTTCTCTTGCAATCCTATTGGGAGTTATAGGTCTCACTTTCTTCTTCTTTATATTTGGATTTAAGTTTACAGGAAATCCAAAGACAATGCCCTTAGCATTATTCTTCATTGTCATTAGCGTATTTCTAGCTCTTTATTCATTATCACTAGGATTTTCATACTCTCATGACATATTAGAATATACAACAGTTTCAAATGCACAAAGTTCTATCTTCACAACAATAACTTTTATGATGGTAGGTATTGGAATGATAACTTTCTTTTTAATGGTGTTTAGTTTCGTTAAACTATTTGGAGATGAGAGAAAAATAAAACAGTATGGTGAGGGATTTGATCCCATCACCGATACATATCAATAATCTTAATTAAAACCCTGCCCACAACACGCAAGTAGGCAAGGTTTTTTCCATCAGGAAAGATGAAATATTATTATGAACTACTATCTTCTTCTAGGTCTTCCTACTCTTCTTTTAGTAGTTCTTCTTCTAGTGGTTGTTCTTCTTCTAGCTTTCCTTCTTTTAGGCATTATTAGTCCTCCCTTATATTTATTTGGTCAAAAATTTAATAAAACTTTCATCCATACTGAGTTAAAGAGTGTATGGAAACTCCTAAGATTATCTATGCACTAGCACCTCTTGATGATGCTCCAGGTATCGTGAACACCAAGAATAGTATAATTACTATCATGGCAATAAGCACAATCAGTGGAAGCAAATCAGGTATTGTCTCAAAGGCATCTATTGACTTCTCAATTCCTTGATAAGCAGCTTCTCCTTTCTTGAAAGTATAAGAAAGCGAAAAGTTAGTTTCTGAACCATTTAGTAAAGAATCAAAACCAACAGCAAACTGAATAGTTCCGTTAGTTGGTGATGTCCCATTAGAAACTACACCATCTCCAGTAGTAAAGTTAGCTGTAACAAGATAACTTTCATTATTTGATACATTTATTATCGTAAAACTATTGAAACCTAGATTATCTGCAGCTTCACTATTATTAGCAAAGGCTACTTGAACTGATGCACCATCAGTAACGTTTCCTATATTTTCTTCTAAGACAGTAACTAACTTATCATCTACTTGTTCCGAAAAACTTGCAAGAATCAAGAACCCAGTAACTACCAAGATACCGACTATTACTAGCACAAAGACTACACCTGTAAGATTTCCAAGCTGTCCTTTTTTATTCATTTAAGCTCCAGTAGATCTTGCTCCAGGAATAGTAAACACCAATGCTAGGATTATTACAATCATAGCAATTAGAAATACTAAAGGAAGCAAATTTGGAATAGTGCCGAAAGCATTAAGAGAATCATTCAATCCCAAGGCAGCAGCACTAGAATTACTTCCAGTCGTTTCTACTGTCTGATCAAGAAATGTCCCAAGAATCAAGAAACCAGCAGACACTAAGATAACTACTATAACAATCGTAAAGATTATTGTTTGTAGATTACCTATCTGCCCTCTCTTGAATCTCATTTAAGCTCCAGTCCTAGCTCCAGGTATAGTAAATACTAACGCCAAGATTATAACAATCATAGCAATCAATACTACTAATGGCAATAGATCAGGCACTGTATCTAAGGCATTAATTGTCTTGTTAATTCCTAGGAATGCGGATGTGTTTCCTTGTCCAGTAAGGATTTCGGAAGCCTGGTTCTGGAACTCTCCAAGTATGAAGAATGCAGCACCAATCAGAACACCAACAATAACTAGAACCAATATAATCCCTTGTAGATTACCTAGTTGTCCTCTCTTATTGAGAACCTTTTTAATATCCATTTTTTATAGATCTAACCTCCTTTCAATCAGTAGAAAAGTTTTGTTTTCACAAATATACATAGACTTTTACCTTAATTATTCTTTATATGTCTGGGTAGTCCTTAGGAATACCTTAGGTAACCCTACCGAAAACTAATTAAAGTTGTTACTCCACAAGATAACATGGGAAAAACCTTTCGTCAAGTTAAGTTAGACGAGATTAACTTCAAAAACATTGAGTTTGAAAGAAGAAGATTAACAAATATAGGAATTACAGACCGCAGACTTCTAACAAATACTAAAGTTCTTAAATTCATGGCCGAGAAATCAAAAAGAAATAATAGGATAATTGCGTTTGAAGAAATACTTAGGATACTGCAAGGATGAAACTAAGACCCATAATAAAAAATAAGAGAGGACAATCCGTTGGATTGATTGTGTTTTTAATAGTTGGAATCATATCTGTGTTTGTTTTATATCTAATTGCTGTTCCACTTGCTCAAGTTTGGGATGATATATCAGATAAATTACATAGTCCCTCGGCATTTGGAGATAACTCTACCTCTGGAAATAGAAGTTTAGAGAATGTAGAGAAGATTGATTCATTAATTACTCCTGCCTTTGATGGTTTTGTTTTCATAGGATTGATTGCCATAATCCTAACCCTTATGGTTTCTGCCATATTCTTTAATGACCATCCTGTTTTTATAATATTTATCTTCTTAGGAATAATGGTTGCCGTAATTATAGTCGCACAATTAGCTAATGTTGCAGATGATATAAGAACAGATCCTCAAATAAATGAAAGCACTGGCATCGCAGATAAAGCAACAGAGTTTAAACTATCTAATCTAGTTATAGGAAAACAACTTCCAATAATAGTTTTATTAGCTGGGGTTGTTTCTATACTCATAATGTTATCCAAAACTAGAGGGGGAGGGGGAGCATGAAGAAACTAATTATGTTAGGAATTATGATAATACTCCTAATTAGTTCTGCAAGTGCCTTCTCAAATTTAACTCTGTTAAGAGACCTGGTTGGATTCTATGATTTCGAGCAACCATCAGGAAATTTATTAGATTCTAGTCTTCAAGGGAACGACGGAACTGTAAGTAATGAAACTAATTTAGTTAGAGGTGTTAATGGTATCGTTGGAAATGGATGGCAGTTCGGTGGAAATACCAGCGTTACTTTAAAAGCCTTGCAGTTAGCACAGGATAAAAACTTTACTTATTCTGCATGGGTAAATATTACTGGACTAATGGCTACAACAGGAACTCTAGTCGCTGAAGCAAATGCAACTCAAGGAACCCCAATGTCTGCCTTACAAATTGGAGTTGATAATAGATCTAAAGCACAATTAAGAGACAATGCAGAAAATCTTATAGCAAGAACACTAAATAACCTAAATGATTCTGTCTTTCACCATATTCTTTATACAAACAATGAGACAAGCCTTGTAATTTATGTAGATAATGTTTTAGTAAACTCAACCCTAATTCCTTCTGGAGTTTTGGACGTTACTACTTTATCTATTGGTGCGGTAAACCAGACTAATGTTATGAATTCATTCTTAAATGGAACCCTAGATAGAATTGCTTTATACAATAGAAGTATTAATTCTTCTGAGGTTGATATATTATATAATAATGGTAATTCTTTTGATCCCTCATTATTCCTAACTTTTCGTGAAAAAGAATTTAATGCAACTGGGATTCTAGAAACTTCTAAACAAGAATATAAAATAAACCTTACTTTAACAGATGGCTTGACAATTCAAGCAGCGACATTAATTTATAATGGTTCATTATTTACTGGAGCAATTTCTTTGAATACTGCTGGAAATAATTATACAATTTCTCAATCTATATTTGTTCCTGCAATTCCGATAGCAACTGGAAGCCAGGTAATGAATTTCTCTTGGAATGTAACCGTTAGTGATGAATCTACTGGAATAGTAATCTCCAAAGTAAGTAATCAATCTGAGCAGAATGTGAGTGAGTTGGTATTTAATTTATGTAATCGGGCTGCTGGTGGAACAGCAACCGAATCAGTTCTTAACTTTACTCTAAAGGATGAGTTCAATGGAAGTATAATTAATGCTGCAACAAATGCTACAACCTTCCAGGCCACATTTAATATAGGGGCTGATTCAGAAAATCTTCTAAAGAATTTCTCAATAAATAATCAATCTGTCGCAACAAGTGAGTTTGATTTCTGCACTAACAATGAAACAAATAAGTTCTTTCTAGATATGAATGCCTTTTATTCTGCTGTTGATTTCTCAGATAGTAACCACTTCCTAAGTAAGGCATTCGTTGTAGGAAATGTAACCAGCGAAATAGATTTATTCTTGCTAAGAGATTCAGAAGCAGTTCAGTTTTTCATAACTGTTGAGGAAGATTTATCTCCTCTTCAAAATGCAATTGTCCAGGTAGCTAAATTCTTCCCTGGAGAAGGAGTGTTCAAGACTGTTGAAATTGATGAGACTGATTCAGATGGTAAGTTTACAGTATTCTTAGAATTAGATAAAGAATATAGATTTACAGTAATTAAAGATGGGGTTGCTTTAGCCATTATAGAGAGAACTTCTATTTGTGAACAGGCTCCCTGTGAATTAAAACTTTCAATTTCTTCTGCAATCGCAAATATCTTTGAAGGATTTGATAATGCCTTTGCGGATGATGTTTTATATAATCTATCCTACAATCCCTTCTTGAAGATTGTTAATTTTGAGTTTGTCGATATAACTGGCCTGGCAACAAGTTTCACATTAGAAATAGAAAGAAGTATGACTAATCAAAGTGCTATACTAATCTCTAATCAAACTGTTTTCACTTCATCTGGAAGTATGAGCTTTAATCTAACTGGGCAACCAGATGGAGATTACATGGTCAGAGCATACATACAAAGAAGTCCAAATCAATTAATAGATTTCTTAACAATTGTATTGGCAAATCTTGCCAGAGAATTAGGATTGTTAGGATTGTTTATGACATTGATAATTGTTATTGCCACGATATTTGCTGTAGCGATTACTCCAAAGATGATGGTTCTAATGGTTCCTTTAGCTTTAACAATACCTAAACTAATGGGATTATCATTCTTATCACCGACAACTCTAGTGATAACTTGGATACTGGGGGTAGTCGCTTTCGTGATTATGAAATAATGGCTATAAAAATAGTTGTGTTTATAGGTATGCTTTTATTAGTTGGGCTTGTCTTCACCTCATGGCAACTAACAGTTGATGATTATGAAAAGGCTTATATTGTTGGTAACATTTCTCAAGCATCTAATGTAAGTGAAACATTTAAGTCGGCAGTTTTATCTAATCAAACCGATGGCATAAACAGTTCGTTCCAACCAGTTCTAGAAGTAATAGGAGAACCTGGAAGCCAAGGGGGTTTTGATGTATTCGCTGCACTCTTTGCTGTCGCAAGATCTTTCATAGCATTACCTGGAGTAATTTTAGATAACTTGGCAGTTGCCGTAAATCAAATGAGTTTCGTTGCAATACTTTTAGGAGTTCCAGAAGCTATACTTGCTGTTGGTTTTGCTGGGCTTTTAATATTTATTATAATGACTTTCGTAAACGCATGGAGGAAGCACGACGCTTAAATGTCTATATTTAATATAACTCCCAACATGACAAACCTAGCTGAACTACTTCCCTTAGCTGATGGTTTCACGCAAGGCCTTCTAGGTTTAACATTATTAATCATAGTCTTCTTCGGAACATTGATAATCTTTAGTGGATCTAAGGATGCGTTAATCGCAGCGTCATTTGTTTCTTTTGTGATTGCTTTCCCGTTGAAGTATTTGAATATGCTTTCTGATTTGTTCTTGTGGCTACCAGCAGTAGTATTAGTTATTGCTTTGATAGTTTCTATTTTAGCTAAAAGGAGTGGCGGAGCATAATTATTTAAATGAAAGGAGGTAAATTATAATATGGGAAATGTATTAAAGAAAGGTGAACCTGCAAGGGTTGATCCTGGAATAAGGAAAAGAAATATCATGGCTATAAGAAGTGCTAGGAGAATTACTAGAACTGTTAAAATAAAGCCAGTCAAGGTTTAAATGTCAAGAAAAAAAGCTATGAAGATTGGAAAGAAAGTTGCTTCACGAAGGTCAAGCATTCCAGTTGGTAAGAAAGTAAATCTTTTAGCGTTAAGTAAAAGAGCCTTTCCAGAGTTTAAATTATGAATAAATTTTTAATAATTGGTGCTTTAATAGCGATTGTATTAACTGTCGGTCTCGCTTATACTTCTGCCCAGGTTAATATTGGAGAAGATCCCACAGATGTTACTGGGGTTGTAATTCCTACACCGCCTCCAGTAATATTTAATAACAATACTGAGACTGTAAATGCCTCTGAATTATGGATTACTATTGAGGGGATTATGGATAATGTTGTTGATCTCTTTCCAACCTTTATATCTGCTGGGTTTCTTAATACTCAACAACATGATCAGGCTTTAAACGTAAGTTCTAACGTAACCTTTGATGTTCTAAACATAACTGAGATGATACAACTTAACGGAACATTAGACATCGAGCATACAGCAAGAGGAAATGACGAACACGCAATAGAAATTGATATTGATACTGGTTTGTTTGGAGACATTAAAGCTATTTTTATAGATTACATTACTGGTGCGATTGTTGATGGAGAAGATGAAGAAGCTATCTTTATTAACGTGAATCAGTTTGCAGCCGTTGGCGGAGATATTATTGCGGTTGAAGTTGTAACAACAGAAGGCGGAGCTAATGTAACTGGCCTAGAAGTTGGTGTTCAAGTTAATCCAATAGAACAATTATCAGGAATCTTTACAGACATGGATTCAGCATTGAATAATACGAATGATGTTCTTACACAATTTACTACTGATGGAGATGACATACCTATCTTTGCTTTTGATAATGATTTTGTAACAATCGGAAACGATATTAAGTTTGAGGAGATAGAATGGATTTTAGATACTGTTGCAGGTGGGGCAGGGATTAATCCAGCATTTTATTTCTCAACAGGTGTTGGAACTTGGGGAGAGTTTGTTCTTGCTGACGGAACAAATGGTTTACGAAATACAGGAGTTATGATTTGGTTAGATTCAGATATTCCAGGTTGGATGGTTGGATTAAATTCAGAGTTTTTGATTAGAATTAATCGAACACAAAACAATATTCCAGTAGTTCCAATAGAAAGATTAGTTCAGATAGCATCAGCAACAGAATTCTTTTGGAATAAAGATGGAGAAATTTTAGTTGATGGGATTAATTTAACTGGAGAAGGTGTTAATGTTAATGATAATGTTAATATAGACTTTGGAGTTGGGACTGATTTAAGAATTTATAGTGATGGTAGTCAAGGTATAGTCGAGGGAAGCACTATCTATCAAACTTCTTCTGACTTAGTTGGGAAATTTGGGACGCCAGTTCCTACATCTGGAACACGTGTTGAAACAGATTTAACAACAACTGGAACGGCAAATGTTTTTGAAACAATAAAATACATATGGTCTCCAACCTTTGCATTGAGTGGAGAAGCAACAGTATTGGATTTCACTGCTATAATGGATCTAAAAGCAACAACCCTTGGTTTAATAGGGGCTAAATTTAGTGGTCTTTATAATGGAACTTCCGCAGGAAATATAGCAGGAATGGCTGTTTTATCGATAGTAGGCTTTGAGAATTTTACTGCTGGAGTTGCAAATGGAAACGTAGATTTTACACTCTATGATACTCAAATATCAGATGGTGGAGTTAATAATCTAAACAACCATACTGTTACTTATATTGGATTTAATTTTAGTGATGATTCTGTCTCGGGACTAGACAATGGAAGCTCATCTTTTATACCAATCTATGCCCCGATAGGAAACAGCACACTTGGAAATACAAATTTAAGTGGTCATTTTACTGTAGAAAAATTATCTAGTTTAGAAAGAAGTTCTCAAACTCTTGTTTCTGATGCAATTACGGCGACCTCTTCTTACATTATTTTAGATACAGAAGGCGGAGCTGCAACAGATAATCTTTATACAATAAATGGAGGAACGATGGGAAGTTTATTAATTTTGCAATCAACAAGCAACGCAAGAGATATAGTGATAGTCGATAACGAAGCAGGAGGCAATCTAGAACTTTCTAACAATTACACATTAACAAATACTAGAAGAAGACTAACCTTATTATTTGATGGTTCTTTCTGGACTGAGTTAGCGGAGAGTAATAATTAAATGAAGAAAACAATAATAATCAGCTTAATGTTTATAGGGCTAATCTCTTTAGTTATGGCTTTAGAAGAAGGAGATAGATTTAGCCAAGCACAAATAGATGCTTTCGATTTTGATTCCTTAACAGTTCCACAACTAAAATGTCAAACCGAAGGATTCGTAGTTAAAAGAATAAATTATGCAGAATGGCATTTCAGTTGTTTAGATTTGTTTTACCATGAAGAAAGTGATCCAGCTAAGCCATACATCTTGTTAAGAGATACTAAGGCGGTTCCAATTAATCCCCTTACCCTATGGAGATGTGTGCAAAACAATGGTGCTTCTTATTGTCAAGATCAATTACAGAATTACTTAACAACCAGGGCTTTAGTTATCTTTAAACTTATGAAGGAAAGAATGATAGAGTTTAAAACAAACGACGACGCCTTACAAGAAATAGAGGATGCACTCAATAACTTTGATCCTTTTGCATAAGATAGGTTAAATATAAAAACTCTTTCTTCCTAGCAATCGTGTGCCAATAAAAGCAACCCTGTCTAAAATCAGGCAATACTGGTTGGCACACACCATTTAATATTAAACGAACGCCAAAATATATAAAAGGCTAGATATTAAACTGATGATGGATTGGAAAGGATGGGAAGGGAAGAAAGTTTTTATTAGAACTAAACATGATAAAGTATATTCTGGAAAGATTAAATCTATTGATGAGAGATCTCCCCCATTAGTTTTTATTTGCATCATAGATAAATTTGGTGAAAATGTTATGTTAGTCCATTCTGAGATTGTAGAAATAAAAGAGGAGAAGGTTAATGAAATATAAGGATTATATCACAAGCCCGATGTGGTATGAAAAGAGGAATTGGTTCTTAGAATTATATCCCTCTTGTAAAGTTTGTGAAATTAGAAGAGAGGGGGTTGTAATTAAGAAAGGAAAGGAAGCAACACAAGTCCATCACTTACATTATAAAACTGTAACTAATGAAGGTAAAAAAGATTTACTTCCTGTATGTAAGTGGTGCCATACAAAAATCCATGATAACTCCCTAGAAGGTTCGAGACAAAGATGGAACTTTGAAATTACTAATGAAGGTGATGGGGTATGGTGGTAACTAAAAAAAAGAAATTCACAAGACCTCAAGAAGCAAAGTTGGCGGTGTTAGGAAGATATATGCAAACATGGGATACTTCAAGTTATGAAAATCTAATGAGTAATGTAAATTCATTTTTACAAAAGGGATATGATGAAGATTTAATTAAAGAGGCTTTGAAGAGAAAAAAGATTATCAAGAAGAACTATGAAGAATTAAAAGATAAGTTGCAAACAAACCAAGTAGCAAAGATATTCACTCTCGAGGGACAAGCAGAAATATTTAATGAAATCCAACCTTTGTTTTATGATAGAGCAGCGTTATGGTGGTTATGGAATAATGAGATAAAGTGTTGGGAAATTTGTGATGAAGTCGATATATTGAATATGATTTCAAGCACAACAAAAAGAGATGTAATCTCTTCTAAGAATAGAACTGAAATATTAAATGCTTTAAAACAGAAAGGAAGATTAAATATTCCAAAACCCATAAAGAAAACATGGATACAATTCAAAGATAAAGTTTATGATATAAAAACTGGAGAAAGCTTTGTGGCAACACCAGAATATTTTGTAACAAATCCAATACCACATGAAGTAAGTCAAGATCCTAGCACCCCAGTAATGGATAGGATTTTTGAGGAGTGGGTTGGGAAAGATTATGTTGAAACCCTCTATGAAATTCTAGCGTATAGTATTCTTCCAGATTATCCAATACATAGATTATTCTGTTTCATTGGTGAAGGCCTAAACGGAAAGAGTTGTTTTCTAAGATTGCTGCAGAATTTTATTGGAGAGAAGAATATTTGTGCTACTGAACTTGATACCCTTATAGGATCTAGGTTTGAAGTTACTAGACTTCATAGAAAACTAGCTTGTATCATGGGGGAAACTAATTTTGCTGAGATGGAGAAAACTTCTATCATTAAGAAACTAACAGGCCAAGATATTATCGGATTTGAATATAAGAATAAAAATCCTTTTGAAGATAGGAATTATGCTAAGATTCTAATAGCAACCAATAATCTCCCCTCAACAACAGATAAAACTGTTGGATTCTATAGGAGATGGATATTAATAGACTTTCCTAATAGATTTAGTGAAAAGAAAGATATACTTAGCGAGATACCTGATAAAGAATATGCAAACCTTGCCACGAAGTGTGTTCTAACGTTAAATAGGCTTCTTGAGCAACGTAAATTCACAAATGAAGGATCTATTGAGGATAGAATCAAAAGATATGAAGAAAGAAGTAATCCTTTCGATAAGTTTTGGGAAGAAACTATAGAAGAAGATTTTAACATGGATATATCAAAAAAACAGTTCTCTGAGAAGCTTAGAGACTGGTGTAAGGAGAATAGATTCAGAACATTATCAGATGTCTCTATTTCAAAACACATGAAGGATAAGAGTGTAGAAACAATGAGAAAAACAATGGAATGGAAAGAAGTCCCGATGGGACAAGAGAAACCAAGATATTGGGCATGGAGTGGAATAAAATGGAAATGAGCATAGTTGTAAATCATCAAAGAAGAAGAAATTTAGTTTCCGCACCTAATGGTTATGAATCTGACCACATAATTCCATATTGTATTTCTATGGATAACTCCAGGGAAAATCTACAATTCCTAAAGAAATCTATTCATTTGAGAAAATCAGTGATAGACAGAAAGATAATAAAACAATTTAGGAATAAGGGTTGGATTGAGAAAATAACACATTATAGTGTAGAATTAAAGAAAAGCATGGAATTTTTGAGAAAGGAATACTTAAAAGAGTATGAAAAATTAAATATTAATGAGGGAGATGTCTAAGGTGTCCAGGGTGTCTAGGGGTAGGGGGTATAACTCTCCATGTAAGATTAGACACACATTGGGTGGACACCCTGGACACCTTAGACGGGAGATAATATGAGACTAAGAAGAGTATGTAGGGGTTGTGATGCTCGTTTTGTATTTGGAGGCAAATTCCAAAGGTTCTGTAATGATTGTATTGAAAAGTCCAAGAAGATCACTAAGAAAAAGATTGCCAGAACCAAGAGGAGAAATAAGAAATGAATATAACAAATCATATTGCTAGGGGAGTTTTTCATTACAAATAACATCACCTCTTTTGGCTCCCCTAGCATCTACCGATACATTTAAATACTAATACGTATTAGATAGAACATGATAGAATCAAATAAAGCTAAATGTAAAAAGAAAAGTTGTGGACATGAATGGTATCCTAGGATATTGGGAGTGAGGCCAATAGTTTGTCCTCGGTGTAAGAGCTATGATTGGGATGATGATAAAGAGGAAAAAGGAAATGGTAACTAACATCGAACTAATGAACTTCGTTCATCAAGTCTTAGATAAGGCAAAGATCCAGGACTTCAATCTAAAGATTGCCAGAAGAGGAGATTCAATCGGAATACTAATTAAACCTGAAAAGTCCGCCCAGGACTTTATCAATGAGGCTTGAAGATGGAAGAAGGAGAAATATTAGTAATTGTTCTTATCGTTTTCTTTTTTCTTTTTGGAATCGGTATTGGGGGAATAATCCAGCAAAACGTAACCGATATTAGTTTAGATCAAGAAACAGCAGATGACATATGTAAACAACTTCTAGGTAATGAAACTCTAAATGTAGAAGCCCACGCACAAAACGGTAAACTAATATGCGAGAGGCCTAGCTTTGACAACACACAAAATATAATCTTTAAGGAGAATGGCGAAGATGGTTAAGAAAAAGAAAGAATATCCTAATGGATTAACTATGGGGGAGAACTTGGCTCTAATGTTTATTTCTTTCTTGGTATTTGTTGTAGTTGTTTTTTTATTGGCCTATGTCGCTGTTAATCTTGGAATTGTTGAATTTGTTTCGAGGGTATTTTATGATTAATTACAAAGGAGGTCTAAGTAAATGACATATGAAGAAATCAAACCAACCGATTGGAAACCAGAAAAGGATGGAGATTTTATAGAAGGAATCTTAGTTAGAATTCAAAAAGATATAGGAGCTAACAACTCAATGTTGTATAGTATTGAAACGCCAGAAGGCATAAAAAGTGTCTGGGGAGCAACCATCCTTGATTCAAGAATGGCTTTCGCTAAAGTAGAAGACAAACTAAAGATAACTTTCAAAGGTCTTGCGGAAGCAACAGGTGGAAAAAACCCTGCTAAGATCTTTAAAGTCGAAGTCGATAAACCATGAAAGGAAACTGAACCATTAGATATTAGCAAAACAGTTCCTATGTAAAAATAATGCTCATCTCTCTACAGGGATGAGGGTGTTATTCATTTAGCACCTCCGTTTAGTTTCGGCAGGGAAGGTTTGATTCATCTCTTTCCTTCTCTGTCTTTATACTCATGGCACAATGCACACAATGTGAGAATCTCTTCAAAAGAGATTCCAAGACAGGAAAGTTCTGTCCTTCTTGTAAGGAAGAACGGAATAAGCAAAGAAGTAAACATATAGTTGAAGCTATGAAGAGAAATAAAAAATGACAGGAAAATGTCCAGGATGCGGAACCAAGAAAAGCCCAGCAGCTAGAACTTGTAGAAGGTGCTATGCTAAGAGAATGGGTTACGGAACTTCAATAGAACATTGTAGATGTAGCTGTTGTAAATTTAATAAGAGGCTAATAGAATGATAGAAATACTAACTAACTTCCTGGATAAATATTGGATAGCCGTTGCTGTTCTTTTAAGTTGGATGGGGACTTGGATATTTGTGGAGAGTTTTATATCACTTAGAATGCTTTATGGAGGCGAAGATGGAAACAATAGAAAAGATAACTAGACACATGGGAACTGCTTGGGTAGAAAAGATAAAAGAACAAGCTACACATAGTTATACTAGATTAACTCGTGATTCAGATAGGGATTTATCTAAGAGGGAATATATTAATTCCTGTATAAGACACGCTTACGTTTGTGTCCAACAAGCCACGAATAGCAGAGAGGGGGCGGATTGAAATGAGTGATTTTAAATGTCAAGAATGTGGAAGCGAGAAGATATACTCTAAAGACTTTTGTGTTAATTGTTATAAGAAGAACTGGAGAAAAAAGAATTATGGCAAGATTAGAGAAAGAGATAAAAAATATCGTTCTGAAAATAAAGAGAAAAGAAAAGCCCAGGACAAAGCAGGTAGGGGAATTGGTTCTATAAAAATAGAAGGTAATTGTAGAATCTGTAATGAAAGGAAAGCAGTTCATAGACATCATCCAAACTATTCAAAACCAAGAGATGTTCTTTTAGTTTGTGCAAAATGTCATAGGAAGATTCATTCTGATAGTCCGAGTAAGGATGTCCTTGACGAAGGGTTAGCTGACGAGCCATCTGAGATTGGCTATAGTGGGGGTTCGATTCCCTCCTCGGACACTGATGTTTGTGTTTATTGCGAAAGAGACGTAACACATCATTGTGAAAAACCAAAAGAGGTGGATGTTGATATTATTATAGAAAATAAAGATAGAATGTATAAAAAACTTAGAGAGTTGGATGATGTTAAAATAACTGATTTCAATAGAGATATGACTCACGAAGAAAGACAGTATTATGGAGAAGAATTTGATGAAAATAGATAAACTGCTCAAGGGAGGGGATGCTTCATAAAATGGAATTTGAAGAAAAACTCCTCTCACAGTTGGAAGGTGAGGTGAAATGAAAATAACTAACAAATCAACAGGGCAGGTAATAAGTTTAAAAAATACTAATGATCTAATATTATTAAGGAATCAATTAGCATTGTTAGGGCTTAGTGGATTGTTTTATAGCCCTTGGGCAAGAAAGATTCAGGATAAGATTAAGAAGTTGGAGAGTGAGGGGAAATGAAAGAACAAACCTGCCCTTACTGTGATTATCTACAAACAGACCATGAAACTTTAGATGGGGAAAATAATCCAGTAGATGGGGATGTGAGTTTTTGTCTAAATTGTGGCGAGGCTTGTGAGTTCAAGGGGGAAAGATTGTTTAAAATCAATGAGGAGAACTTGGACAAAGAAACAAGGAAAAAGTTTAATAAGATACGTCATGCGTGGCTTAAAGTTAGAGCGAGGCAAAGTGTAAGATGAAATCATACTACGGAAGAATAGATGTTCACAATATGCCACCCGAAGATCTCTTACATAAATGGAAGAAGGAAGCTAGGCAAACTTACCAATCTGATTCAAATGTTTCTTATGAGAGATTTGAAATTGATTATGTCTGGCAACAAGTTGCAGATTGGCAGGAAGCAAGACTTAGAGAATCATGTGGGAGGGGATTGGAATGAAAGAACAAGAAGGTAAAACATTATTGATAGTAAAAGCATATCCCAACTTTGAATTAGGGAAACCTGAATTTGATTGGGAGTTTCCCGATAATTGTTCTACCTCAAGGATGTTGGGGATATTAGATTTAATTAAATATGATTTGCTCACTAGTTGGAATCAACAGCAAGAGGAAAACAAATGAAAAAGATTCATGTTCTCCCATCTATCATTGCAGGTATCTCAATAATCTGGGCATCAATGGCAATTCAAAGATGGTGGGTAGTTTATAGGGATCCAAGCCAATTAACTCTAGCAATAATCATTGCGGTTATTGCCTTCGGCGGAGCTTACGTTTACAACTGGATGCGAAACAAAGATGAAGAAGATGCAAAGCAAACAGAAAGATTAGATGCTCTAGTTATGTGGTGGACGAAACAAGAGAAGGACGAAGTAAGAAATAAGGCCAGGGGGAAGAAATGAAAAAACTTCTTCCACTCTTTGAGTTCGTTGGATTCCTATTAGAAGTATCTGCATTTGTTTATACAGGTTATCTCTTTGCTTTAGGCCACACAATCCTCACAGGATTAATGTTTCTAATATCTCTATCGGCGGCCTATGTTGTGGGGAGAATAATAATACTTAGAACTGAGGATAGAGTTAGAAATGAGCAGAAGTAATATCTGTGGTAAATGCACAACCAACATAGAATGGTTTGATTTTATCTTCACGAAGAAATGGGCTTTGGTTATGATTGGAGCTAAGATAATGGCGATGATATTCTTAGGCCTTATTCTCTATTTCTTCTTCGCAGAAATTCAGATTGTTAAATTCCTAAACCAAGATGCCTGTGCTTATTGTATGGAAAAGACTGGGGCTAGTTGTTATAAGTTTGGTTTTGGATAAGTTTATATACTAACTTACATATGATAAGTAAGAGGATATAATGAAATTAAGACTATTTCTAATAGTTTATTTATTTTGGGCAGAATTTATGATGGCTACAGTTTCAATGTTTTCTAATGTTCATTTTTTATTACCCCTATCTAATGTTGGATTGATGTTCGCTCTTACTTTAACTTATGAGATATACGAGAAGGAGGCTGAAAAAAATTCGTATTTCATACGAAATGCGAAACATATTTAACTTTCCCTGTGTAGATGGGGGGAGTTAAGTTCGTAAAACCATGGCTTATAGAAAAAAATTACCCCAGGTGATAAACACCGATGAATTTGCTAAGATACTTGAACAGGTTCAACGTAAAAGCAGATTTCATTTGAAGTTAGCGTTTAGTCTAGGGTTCTTCTGTTGTTTGAGAGTTAGCGAGGTGGTTAAGCTGAAAAAAGAAGATATAGACTTGCAGAGAGGTTATCTCTTAATCAGTGAGGGTAAAGGTGGAAAGGATCGATATGTTCCCATTCCACCAATCATGAGAAGACAATTAATAAGATTCCCCAAGGCTAAGAAGGTTGGTATCAGAGCCTTACAGAAATCCTTTAAGAAAATGGCTCAGAAAGCAATAGGAAGAGATCTAAACTTCCATGTGTTGAGACATAGCGGTGCTACTCATTGTTTGAGTAACGGAATGGACATAAGACAGGTTCAAGTTCTGTTAGGACACTCAAGCGTTCAAACAACAATGATCTATCTTCATGTCAATCCCGATCAAGTTAAGAAGAAGATGGATGAGATCTGGGAGAAAGGGCAATGACTTCTAAAAGATTAAAATGGGTTTGGTTTACTGAACTTGAATGTTATTATTGTTATAATAAAAAAGAAGAAACTGAATTAGGATTGCTTGAATATAATAAATCTTGGAAGCAATGGACATGGCAACAGATGGAAGATATAGAAATGTCTTGGGATTGTCTTCAAGAAGTAATTGATTTTATTAAAAAATTAGGGGAGAACTCCAAATGAAACTCTACATAATAGCAATCTTCTTATTCGCCCTAGTCGGAATGGTTGCCACTGGAAATATCTTTCATGAGCTAAGCCACAAGTCCGATTTCCACAAGTATGTTACAGATGAAGAGATTTGTTTCTTAGAGTTTGATACTGAGGCTGGATCCATGGCACATTATTCTTTTACTTATGATGGAAAGAACCCAGAACCTATAGAAAGGATTTCAGAATATACAGAGAAGAAAGCAGTAATCGCAAACATAATAGTTGCTTTGCTTTTCCTAATGGCTTATTTTAATTATATTGATGATTACTTTGGGGTGAAGAATGAAAGATAAATTTATACTTGATGCGTGTTGTGGAGGCCGACATTTTTGGTTTAATCCAAAACACCCTAATGCCTTATATGTTGATAATCGTGTGTGTGAAAAGGGACATTATCCTGCAAGACCTAATCACGATGTCAAGCCAGACAAGGTAGTAGATTTTAGAGATATGCCTTTTACAGATAAGAGATTCAAGTTAGTTGTGTTTGATCCTCCTCACGTAACACAAGCAGGGGAATCTGGATGGATAGCAAAGAAGTATGGAACTTTAAATAAGGAAACATGGAGAGAGGATTTAAAGAAAGGATTTAACGAGTGTTGGAGAGTTTTAGAGGATTACGGTGTTCTGATATTTAAATGGAATGAGACTTCTATAAAGTTTGCAGAGGTTTTGAAATGTTTTGATGTTCAACCATTATTTGGACATCCCACTGCTAAAGCTGGTAAAACTAAATGGTTCTGCTTTATGAAAATTCCAGGAGATATAAAATGAGACAATCAGATTCACTTTGCCACTGTAAGAAATGTAAGAACACCTGGCTCCCTAGAAGTTTAGAGAAGCCCAAGATGTGTCCTAAATGTAAAACTTATAACTGGGAAATGAATGGATCAGGAAAGGTGGAGAAGAAATGGCCATAAAAAGATTTAAGAAAGTTGTAGAATATAAGGAATTTGATAAGTGGTTTCCAGTAAAAAGCATTATCCTTTCAGCACTTGCTTTTTTTGTTTCTTATCTTGAATTTATTTTTGATTTCGGTTTCATGAACATCTCTATTCCCTCTGCTATTGGTGGAATGTTTTTATCAATAGCCATATTTCATATTATTGAAATGTTCGGTGAAGAAAATCGTAAAGTCTATTGGGTGGAAGTCAAATGAAAAACTATACAATAACAAAGGTTCTCTCTAGGAATTTCATAATGGATTGGATAGCTAAGTTCCAGAACTTAGTTGGTATGAATCTTACTTCTTATGAAAGAATGGTCAAGAAAGGAACTACGCAAATTGAAGAAGAACTAAAGGAGAAAAATAT
>SDBT01003374.1_pt1 | contig 27695 bp, 34 predicted proteins | sample 2277101 | NCBI WGS metagenome assembly SDBT01 (sample SAMN10404973, study PRJNA504765) | marine sediment metagenome | isolation source: marine sediment core GS10_PC15, 103 cmbsf | place: Arctic Ocean: Southern Knipovich Ridge | collected 2010 | reverse complement strand
TTTATTTCTCCACGAAGAGTCTCAATAGGCATCAAAAAGTGTATTTTCGAAAAGAAAATTATTAAGTGGAACTAAAATTAACAATAAAAACTTACTTGTAAGTTAAGTAAACTAAGCTTCCCCAAAAACTAGGCGATCCGTAACTAAGCATACTGCATAGAAGACGTCATCGGGTTCCAACTCGTCTGTGGCGAGAACAAGATTGAAGGGAGAAAGGTCGTGACCTAAATCAAACCTGTAGAGACCCTTATAGATCTGCCTAGTTCGCTCATCTTTTTCGTTCAGAGCTTTTACCGCCTCTTCAATGCCTATAGAGTCTCGAGTTACCACCCGTTTGGCTCTAACCTGAGGAGAAGCCTCCAACCACACCTTAAATCCCTCATTTAACAGCCAAGGCATGGTCCAACTGTCAAGAACAACGTTCCCTTCCGCTGCCAGTTCCAACAACTGTTCATCAATTTTTTTATCAAAAGCAGGGTTTCTCATCCTCTGTTGAAGAAAATTCAGCCCCTCAGAGGTTTCCCACCATCCTCTTACATTAGAAGTGTAACCCTCTTCCTGAGCTAAAGCTCTCAAAGCGTTCCCGCCAGAAAAGTAACCAAGCCCATACTTGTCGGCTAGTCTCTTCGCCACTGTGCTCTTCCCGGAACCAGTCATTCCGCTAATACAAATTACAACTTTTTTCTTCTCTTCTTTGCCACGGTTTTTCACAGTCATACAGCCGCCATTTCAGGTTAAAGATTTCTTGCCGCCTGTCTAAGGAGGCTTCTGAGGCAACCGTGGCACAGATTGCCGCTATACATACGTCCAACTCTTCTTTGAGTTCCGGTAAGCTTGCTAATTTTAGCTGAATCGGATCGTGGAAGTCCAGCTAGTGTTTGACCACAGTTAGAACAGCATGGAACACTTGTCTTCCTTGCTCGATAGTGGATAATTGTTCGTCCTCCAGAAGATTTGGTTTGAGAACGTTTCTTGTTTCGAGATCGCCTAGAATGTTGCGGCATCTAATCTAGTCCTCCAGTCAATCCGAAGATGCGTGAGAATAGGCTTCCGAATAAGAAAGAGCAGATGAGATACCAGTAGAACAGGCTCAGGGGGAATACGCCGCCAAACCATGGAAGGTAAGCCACAGGGTCGGGTCCCATGAATGGGCTAGTGAACAATTTCATGCCTAGAATGCTTCCAGTTAGCAAGAGCCAGACGATGAAAAAGAGTCCCATGGTAATAGGGAACACTCTAAACTGTTTAGTGGTCAATGAAAGGGATTGAGATTGAAGCGCAAGAAGCTGTTTCTCTTGTTTTTGAGCCTTCCTGAGCAGTTTTTTGTCGCCTGTGCTCTTTGCCTGTTTCATGTTTTCTTTTTTTTCTTTAGTTAACGCAGAAATCTTACGTTGCAGGTTCTTAACTTTTTGGCGGTGCTCTTTAGGCATGAAACGGCTGTTGATGAATGATGAGGAAAAAGACATAGTTATTGTAACACAAAGAATAATCAGTGTTATGACTGGAGGTTGCGCCAGAAAGGAACTCACTAGTTACGCCTCCAATAGTCTTTAATTTTGGTAGTATGAAAGTCTTTTCCAGTTTCGGCTATTCCTGCGATTTTGATGGTTCTACTCAACTTTTATCATCCCAATACACGACCGAAGGCGGGATACATCTCGGCAACCTGCTCTTTCACAAGCAGTTGATAATACTGATATAATATACCTACCGCAAGCAATATACCCATACCTGATCCGAACACTCCGAAGAACTCTGAGACAGAGGCAATCAACCCTATTAGTGCGCCCCCAAGGACTGTAACTACGGGAATGTAACGTTTGAGAATCATTTCTATGGATTTACCTGACCTGCGGAATCCTGGAATCTGCATGCCTGAGTCGACAAGCTGTTTCGCAACTGTACCGGGTCCTAAGCCTCCTACTTCTAGCCATGTAAGCGAAAAGATTACGGCAAAAGTAACCATGACGACTACGAAAGCCAAGGCCCTCACTGGATCGGCACTGACTGCTACCAGACTTCGGGGGGCCGTTACGTAATATGCGAGACCTCCGGTGGCGGCTCCGCTTTCAACTCCGAAAGTGCCTAGAATGTTGGCAAAGAAGTTGTTCGGAAATTGGCTTTGCAAGAGTTGTGCGAAGATTAATACGTTAGCGAAGAGGGCGGAGGCGAATATTACAGGTAGGTTAGAAACGTAGAGAAGTTTGATGGGGTATTTGCCTCGGAATCCTCTGTAATTGGCGTGAGAGATTGGAAGTTCAACTCTAATGCCTTCCATGTAGATTACTAAAACGAAGACAACTACTGTTGTTATGAAACCCAGCATACTTGGAAGAGTTGTAAGAGCGCCACTGGGATCTAACCTGAAAAAGACTTCACCTAAAGGTCTTCCACCAAGAATCGTTTCCCCGAGGGCAATAAAGGCTCCGTAGCTTTTTCCATCGTCCATACGAAATGGGCTAAAGCTGGACCACATAATGCTTTTCGCAACCCCAGCCAGAATGAAAAGGCTGATTCCGCTCCCAATTCCCCAACCTTTCTGCAGCATTTCATCCAAGAGCAGCAGCACTACACCAGCGAATAGAAGCTGAATAAATACGATTATGGACGTAATGAGATCAAGAGAACCATACACTCCGCCTATGAGATAGGCACCAGCTTGGACTACAGTGAGAAGTATGGCAAAAATCTTTGTGGCTGCTGTGAATAAAGCTCGATCTTCTGTGTTACCTAAATCAGCATTTATCATCTTAGCTCCGACAAGCAACTGCAAAATAATACCGCCCGTTACTATGGGACCAATTCCGAGCTCCGTGAGGGTTCCTTGGTTTGAGGCAAAAATTACTCGGAGGGTTTCGAAGCCCATTCCTCCACCTGCAACGTTGAAGAGGGATATCTCGCTCATAACTAGATAGATTATTAGCGCCATGGCCGTCCAGAAGAGTTTTTCGTTGAAGCTCACTTTTCGAGTTGGTGAGCCTACTTCCGGCAAAAATCGTGACAACGGTCCGAACAGTGTAAGGAATCTACCAGCCATGATCTTCTCGCCTTCATTCTTGAGTTTAATATTGTATAAACTGATTGGTTAACTTGCGTATGTTGAACACAAATATAAACACTTTGACATCTTAGTTCGCTCAATTAGGTGAGCTGAGAAAAGCATCGACATCTACTCTGTTTCTTTGAGGATTTGTCCCCCAGCCTCTTCCAATTTCCTAGAGGCAGCTTCAGAATAGGATGCAACCTTAACAAGCATAGGCTTGGCTATTTCGCCAGTTCCCAAAAGCTTGTCGTATCCAAGGCTTTCCAAGTCCAAAAAGATTTTTTTCTCTTTTCGCTCCAGTTTTTTCTCGGATTCCAGTTTATTAGCTAGGGCATCTAATTTTCCCACGTTAATAATACTAACTTTTTTGCCGAGTGTTTTGGTGGACACAAAGCCTTTCTTTTCCCAGTATGTTGGGTCATGTTTTATCACCCATGACCATTTGTGTTTGTCGAGTCCAGCTTTTCCAGTTCCTCCTCGACCACCTCTGGCTCTGTGCTGGCCTACCTGACCCCATCCATGGGTTCTGGATCCACGTTGTCTTCTTACTTTTCTGTCTTTAGTTGGCAAACGTCAAACCTCACTTTTTTACAGATATTTTACCATCTTTAATTAGCTTCTCTAATTTTTTTATTCTTACTTCCAACACGCCGTTCTTGTACGATGCACGCGCCGACTTTGGTTTAACCCTAGTTGGAAGCTTCAATTCATCATACCATTCAAAGTCAGCCGTATCAACGGAAACCGTTAAACAATTCTCAGTTAGACGAAGGTCAATTTCATCCTTCTTGACTCCCGGGAGCGCCGCTAAAACAATCAATGCCTCCCCTTCCTCGATGAAATCGATTAGAGGCTCCGAATCATCACTAATCTCTGTTTCATCATACAGTGGTTGACGGTCATTAAACTCCCGAATCATCGGCTTTCCGTCAGGACCAATTTTTATGGAGAACCCTTTGACACGATTACTTCTGACTGTTGTATTCTCGGAGGAGTTTTCAAATGCTTTCTCCATAGTTTCATCTATCATGTCCCCTAGTTTTTCGAGTTCTTCATAGATGTCATTGAACCAAGGACTTTTCTTTTTTCTTCGTCTCCACCACGGATCGCTCAAGGGAATTCTTCCTTCTTAACTGGGATTGTGCTGATAAGGTAACTATAAAGATTATCGTTGGCTCGGCTACACCATTCGTTTCAGGAGGTCGTTAATTGCGTCTCCTCTGTATCCGGACTCTCCGCCAGCGGCGTAACTTTTTTTCACTTTGCCTTTGTAGCCTTTTTTCGGTGGGCGAAGACGGAACACAGGTTTCATTTGGGGAAGACTGCTGAACTCAATGTCCACCTTGAAGATTGCTTCAGCTAGGTCGTCCAACGATTTGTAGCCCAATTCTTTGGCGTATTCGTCCGTCAATTTTTTGTCACCTACAAGTCTTCCTCTCTTCTTCAAAAGGAGCACTATGCTCTCTTGAGAAACCTCGCCCCATGTCAAGCAATGCTGACTTTTCCGTAACATGCCATTGTAAGCGGGACGATTATCAAGCAATGTTGCGTGACAGTTTCGGGTTAGCCTCAGCATCATTAACGTATCTTTGGTTTCCTGAGAAATGTCACTCAAACCGCGAATCCGGACAGCCACCAAACACTTCCTTTGTTCCGCCATCTTAACTCACCCAATCCTGTGGTGTAACCAACTGGTATGTTTTTTTGAGAGCGTCAAAGACGGCAAAGGCGAAAGAGGGAACAGTTCTCGTGGAACCATAGCTTTTCGTCCAGCAATCATTTACACCAGCCAATCCTAGAATAATTTTGGCTGCCTCACTAGCAACAATACCTAAACCTCGCGGTCCTGGAATCAGAACAATTTCAACGCCACCGCACTCGCCGCTGACTTGGAATGGCAGAGAGTGATGTTTTCCGCACCCACATTCCCAGCATCCACAGCCTCGACGAACAGGGTGAATGTTGAGGCGTGCATTTACAGCAGATTTCTCAATTGCAGATCGTACCTGTCTTGCCTTTCCGGAACCTAAACCTATGTAACCGTCACGGTTTCCTACAACTACGATGGCCCTAAACTGTGATTTCTCTCCAGCGTCTGTTTGCTTCTGCACTAACCCTATGTTTATAACTTCTTCTTGTAGATTGGGAAGGAGAGTATTCACTATCTCGTGCTCCTTTATTTTGAGTCCTTCCATAAACAATTCTTCCATGGAGGAGATCTGACCATCAAGAATCATTCTCCCCAACTTTGTAAGGGGAACCCAAGTTTCAAACTTCTCGTTACTGGACCTCATGTTTATTCCTTCTGTTCTTTCACCTTTTTCTCAAACGAAGACGTAATTTTGGCTTTCACTGCAGAAAAGTGCTCAGATAACTTTTCTGGACGTAATCCTTTTGAAAGATACTTGGAAAACTTCTGCTTATAGACCTCAGGGTCTGAAGACAGTTGACTTGCATAGTCTGCGATATGTTTTCCGCTTATTCTACCTTCGTCGGGAAGTATATCTTCACTGTGGGGAACTTCAACACCAGCGTCGACAGCTCCTTTGAGGGCGGCAAAAATTCGCGTTCCCTTAGAGGGAATATGCAAACCAATATCCAAGAAAGCTTTGTCCACACCAGTAGCCATTGCCTTGAAACCGCACAGTAACCCAGTAAGATATGCGGATGGAATGTTTCCGCGGTTACTCAGCCAACCATATGCTTTAGCCAATTCATTGGAGTGTGCTGAAACAAGAACATTGTCCCCTATGGATTCAGCCTCGATTACCTGAACGATTGCGTGCTTCAGAGATAGACGAACTACTAGGCGAGGCACCCTTGACAGAACAAGGGTTCTACGTGCACGATAATCCGTTTTTCCTTCTCTTCGTCTTCGGAAAGGAACTCGGTATCTGGGACCAGTTGCCATTATCGTCTCCTCCACAAATCATGGGTTCTGATGTAGCGTTCCAAAGCAGCATTCGACTCGAAGACTCCACTTTCTGACATGTCATACAGTTTACGGTAAGCACTTTCGGTGATAGCGCGGCTGTCCTTCAAATCAGTCAATCTCTTTCTCAAGGGTCTAATTCGATTCATCCAAGCCTGTTTCTTGGAGATTTTTGAGCGAGCAGAACCACTCTTTCCTCCGGGTCCTCTTCTCAAGCCTTTCTTCCGCTTTTCTGCCAAAACTTTAGCTCGGGCACGACTAACTCCCTTCTCGGGAAGTGATTTGACAACTTTTTCGTGAATTAGCTTTCTGATTTCTTCTCGGGTAATAGCTGTTTCAACGTAATCTATTCTTTCAGGGTCTATCCAAACTCGACCTTCACCGACATTCAATATATCGGCAGCTAACCGGCGCTGACTTTTTAGACTCAACGTTACTTCTCTCCTTTCGACAGATTTTCTGGTTCTTCTGTTTCCGCGGTTTCATTGAACACTTCAGATTCCCGAGTTGCTCCTGGATTTAAAACGTGAATTCCTCGTTCCTCAGCTAAGGATAGGATAGCAACTCTTTTTCTGCCCCCAACCGTTCGAGCTATTCGTATAGCCTGCAATTCAGGATCTATTCCAGCCAAATCATCAACAGTATGAACCCGAGTTTCTATGAATCCTGACGGATGCAAGCCTCTTGTTTTCTTGGGGCTTCGGTAACCAGTAGTTGGAGAAGCGGGCCATCCCTTAACCTTCTTTCGCATTTTACTGTCGATTCCATGAGGTCTTCTCCATTTATCCGGAATTCGCTTATATCTCCAGCTTTCTTGGCGCCTAAACTTGGGTTTCTTGTGTTTAACATAATCGTTTTTGGAGAGTTGCTTTTCTACGATTGTCTCCTGCTCTTCTGTTGTCATTCTTGGAATCCCTCATGTTGTTCGTAAACGTAGATACCATCTAAGAAAACGCGTGGATCTTTATTTCTAATTTTAGTTGCATTTTGGATGTTTGCAGCAGTTTGGCTGACATCTTCAAGGTTGATTCCCTGTACGATAATATCGTCTCCCTTGATTATGACCTTGCTGTCTCCCATTATCTTGGCTTTGCGGGGGTTTCGTTCTCCAATGAAGTTCTCGATAATCAAAGTTTTCCCGACGATTTTGGCGGTTATTGGGAAGTGAGAAAAAACGATTTTCAGTTTATAGGTGAATCCCGTCGTTACTCCCTTTATCATATTCTGAATGTGAGAACGAATAGTTCCCACGAGGGCCGCTTCCTTTTTGCGGGGCCAACTCGCCTGAACTGTTACTGTTTTTCCATCCAGTTGAATCTTTATGGGTGCATGAGAGAAGTCTCTGGTCAACTCTCCTTTTTCACCCTTAATCGTGACGAGTCTACCATCAAGCATACCCTCTACGCCGTCAGGGATTTCAACTGTTTTCACGATTTCGATTGCACGCATATTTCGTTTCTCCTAATAAACAAAGGCCAAAAGACGCCCACCGATCTTTTTCTCTTTAACCTCTTTATGGGACATAACCCCTTGAGAAGTAGAAAAGACCAGTACCCCTATGTCTCTAGAGGGAAGGAACTGTTTTTCCCAATTTTCTATTTCTTTGGAACTTACAGGAATTCTAGGTTTTATGGCGCCACATTTGTTGACTCGACCAAGAAGTTGTACTCTAAATTTTCCGGAGCGTCCATCACCGATAAATTCGAACTCTCCGATGTAACCGTTCAACTGCATGACTCTCAAAACACGCCCTAATAGCGTGGATGCTTGGTTGATTAAACATTCGCGTTTTCGGCGCATCTCATTATTAATGATTGTTGTCAAACCGTTTGCGAGCGTGTCCATCATAGGCAAATCTGTAACATCTCCGTTTACTCATATTTCCTGAAACCTAGTTCGGGAGCAATCTCCCTGAAGCATTGGCGACACAGGTTTAATCCGTATCTACGGACAAGTGAACCATAGGAGCCGCATCGTCTACAGGGTCGACTACCCTTACCAAACTTTCGCTCTGTCTTAGTTTGCTGTTTCACCATGAATTCACCATTTTCACATTATTTCAACATCAAACTCGTCTTTAATAAATAGTATCGCTTCGTCGGGGGTCAACAGATGACCTTTTCCGAGCTTAGACTTAACACGGTGTCTACGTTTAACACGATATCCTGCTCTGCCGAGCGAAACTGAGACATCCATACCGTGGATACCGAGTTCAGGCGAATATTTAGTGCCGGGAATGTCTATATGTTCCTTGATTCCAAAGGAAAAGTTGCCTTGACGATCAAAACAGTATTTCGAAAGCTTCTTATCGACAGCATAAAAAGCCTTCCGGAGAAATATTTCTGCCTTTTCATCTCGAAGAGTCACGAGGCACGCTATGGATTCCCCTTTTCTGATACCGAATTCACGTATGGTTTTTTTGGCTTTTCTCTTGGAGGGTTTTTGATTTGTTAGTTGCTTGAGAATCGTTTCCGCCTGTTCCAGAGGTCTTCCGGATTGCCCAACTGACATGTTAACAGTTACTTTTTCTAGTATAGGCTTAAGCATTGGGTTTCCGGTCCATTCTTTGCGTGCGGGTTTAACTATTTTAGGCGCCACTTTCTCTTCGGCTACAGGTTTTGTGTCTACAGCTGGAGCCACTTCTTCGGCTACTTTCTCTTCTTTAACAGGAGCAACAGCAGGCTCAGCTACCTTCTCTTTCGGCACCACTTTCTTTTCAGCAGAAGTGGGTTTTTCAGCAACTTTTGGTTCTACTTTCTTTGATGCCACAGGCTTCGTTACAGGCTTAGCCTCTGTTTTGGCTACTTTCTTCGTTGCTACAACTTTTGGTTCAGCAGCAGGAGCCTTTGCGGGGACAACTTTCTTTTTAGTTACCACCTTTTTCTCCACAGGAGTCGCTTTTTCTGTAGTAGGAAGTGCTGCGGGTTCAGCTACTTTTTTCTCTAATTTCTTCTCCGCAACCGGCTTTTTCTTTACAACTGGAACCTTTGCTTTGGCAGCTTGTTTTTCAGCTACGACTTTTTTATTCACAGAAGCAACCGCTTTTTCTTCAGTCAAATCAATTCGCCTCTGGTAGGGATATGAAAGGTTCAGTGTCGCCTAGGATGAAGACGAAATCGAGGATTGTCTGGAATTGGTTTCCGTTTACGTCTTTGAGTGTGACAAGCAGGTTTCTACGTTTTTTGTCTGATTTCTTTTCAATTGTAACAACTTTGCCAGATTTGCCCATATTTTTTCCGCCGATTACTATTGCAGGGGCGCCTACAATTAGCTTCGTGTACCCAAGAAGTTCTCGATCAGGGACACTGAGCTTCAGGACATCAAGAGTGTGATAGACAACTTCTTCTGGATTCTGTGAATCACTCACATTGATCAGGGAACTTGATCCGTCATGAAAATCAAGATGCATGTTCCCACTTTTTACAACGGTTTTGTTTTCTATTCGACAGAGTCTGAAAGCAGCTTCATCAGCACCAATTGGATGCAAAAAGAGACATTTCCCAGAAGGCAGGACCCGATAAGCTTTCTTAGCGTCAAGTATCGAGATTACATCCATCAAACCGACAAGAAAACGCTCGTCCAGTCTGACTTTTCCGTTAACAGTTATCTTTCCTTGCGAAATTATGTTCTTGGCTTCCTTAGCAGTTTTAGCGAATCCAAGTATATCCCGTACGATAAGGGCTAGCGGTAAAGAACGTGAAATGGAATGAGGACCTGGCTTAGGCATAACGGTCCAAACAGCTTCCTTTCGATGAATAGGCCACATCTTCGGCGCCGGTTTCCTTTTCAAATGTCCGCGTTCGCCTTTTCTTCCCAACTCATGTTCCTCCAGATTTTTTAGTTACTTTTCTTGTTTTTCTCTTCTTTTTTGCCTCTTTTTTAGGAGGCTCCTTTTTGGCGATTTCAGCTTTCTCATTTACACCTTTTCGTTCCAGAATCTTTTTGCGCCATTTGTCATCAAGATTCAGGCGTGTTATCATCACATTTGAAGGATGAATAGGAACAGGGATCTGGGTTCCGTCCACCTTTTCCCGAGTCGCCCCCTCAACGAGTATACGGTACTTTTTCCGGTCAATTTGAGTGACCTTTCCTTCGGAACCCTTACGGTCTCCCCTCATGATCATAACGGTGTCACCGTTTCTCACCGGAACCGAACCAGTGCCGTGAGAATCCTTCAACTTAGATGAGAGGTGCGCAGAGAATCTTCTGTATCGTTCGCTAGTATGAGCTTGATACAGCCTCTTTCTCTGTTTAGTAGGTTTTGTTGTCTTCATATCTTAAATCTCCTATACGATGATGCTAGCAGCGCTGGCGATTCTAGGCCATTTCTCTGCCACTTCCTTCGCAATGGGTCCCCGAACCTCTGAACCACGCATTTCCCCCTCTGGGGTCATCATGACAGCTGCGTTGTCCTCGAATTGAACCCAGATTCCGTCAACACGACGAAACGGTTTTCGCTGTCGAACCACAACGGCGTGAAATATCTTTTTCCTCATTTCTGGAGCCCCTTTTCTAACAGAGACAGTGATTAAATCACCCACACAAGCTGAGGGAACCCGTCTCAACCGCCCTTTGTAACCCATAACCTGAATTAACCGGATTTTTCGAGCGCCAGAGTTGTCTGCGCATTTCAAGATTGACCCGTTTGGTAATCCTCGGGAAATTTTTGGTTTCTGACCGACGACACCTTTTGCCGTAAAGGCCCGAGACTTAGCTTTTGCCGCCACCAGATCCTTCCTCCAGTTTCTCGATAACAACGAACGAGACTGTCTTGCTTATGGAACGGCATTCCGCTAATCTTACCCTGTCTCCTGTTTTGATTTCTAGGCAGGGAGTGCTGTGTGCAGGTACGTGGCTGCGTCTTCGTTCGTATCTTTTGAATTTTGGTACATAGTTTAAGTAGTCGCGGCGGACGATGATGGTTTTGTCCATCTTGTCGCTGATGACGATTCCTTCCAGTGAGTGTCCCCTTAGGGAAAGTGTCCCGTGAAATGGACAATTGATATCATCACATGTTTTCTTTAGTTTTTTTGCAGTAAGGGCTGACATTTACCATAGCCTCCTAGGTCGTTTCTTAATTCGATCTTCAGATCGTCCCATTATTACTTTGCCGTCCAGTTCTACAACTGTTCCGTCCGGCATGACGAAATCAAAAACAGCGGTGTCCTTGATGACGACTTTTCTTTCACCATTGTGTAATATTGTGAGTGTGTTACGGGTCTCATCAACTACTCTGCCCGTGATTCCCACTACGTGCGGGTTTGAACTTTTAATCACATTGGTCTCAAGGCCGATGAATTCATGTTGAACTATGCTTGGTGTGACATTCATTTCTTTTCATTCCCTCGTTTTTGTTCGGTTTCGATTGTTAGTAGGCGGGCGATAGTTTTACGTAGTTGGCGTATTTGGGTGGGGTTGTCAATGGATCCGCCTGCTTCGACCATTGTTTTCAATCTTGATAGTTCTATTCGAAACTCGTTTACTTTTCCTTTTCGTTCATCAGAAGACATATCGCGAATGTCTTTTAACCGTAAGATTGCCATCTTATTTTCCTGCCTCTTTCTTTTCTTTAGCCGGAGCCTTTGCTTTTGATACTTTCTTTTTTGCGACCTTCTTTTCTTTAACAGGAGCAACCTCTGGTTCAGCTACCTTCTTCTCTGAAGGTACCACTTTTTCTTCAGTAGGAACTGCTGCGGGTTCAGCTACTTTTTTCTCTAATTTCTTCTCCGCAACTGGCTTTTTCTTTACAACTGGAACCTTTGCTTTAACCACTTTCTCAGCTTTTACAACTTTTTGTTCAGCAGAAGAAACTTTTGCTTTGGCAACTTGTTTTTCAGCTACGACTTTTTTCTTCACAGGAGCAACTGCTTTTTTTTCAGTCACTACTTTGGCTTCAGTAATAGGAGCCTTTGCTTTGGCTACCTTCTTTTCTTTAACAGGAACAACAGCGGGTTCAACCACCTTCTTCTTTGAAGATCCCACTTTTTCATTAGCAGGAGTAACTGTTTTTTTAGCTACTTTCTTCTCTGACACCAGTTTTTTCGCTACAGGCTGAACCTTTGCTTCAATCGTCGTCTCAGCAGTTACAACCTTTTCTTCAGCAACAGGAACCACTGCTTTGACAACTTTTTCTTCAGTTACAACGTTCTCCACAGGAGGAACTGTTTTTGCTTCAGTTACTGTTTTGTCTTCAGCAGGAGCAACCTCTGCTTCGGCTACTTTCTCAGCTGAAACGATTTTTTCTTCAACAGGAGAAACTGCGGGTTCAATTACAGCTTCTTCAGGTAATACTGTTTCCTCAACGATCTCTCTTTCTGGTTCGTGCTCCAATTCTTCTTCAATTACGTGTAATTTTACCTGATCGGGAAACTGTGCATCAGGGGGAAGCAGCAGCACTTTCACGCCCAAAGTTCCAGGTTTCAAATGGACATGTACCACCGCTTTTTTCATGTATTTCCTTGGAGGTTCCCCACTTTTAGGCAAGTATCCTGTGCGGAATTTTTCGTATCGAGCCCTATCCGTCCGTAACTTACCGCTTATAGTAATCTCAATACCTAACGCCCCCGCGTCCATGGCCTGAGTTAGACCCCAAAAACCAGCTCTTCTATAGTGAACGCCCCGTTTCAATGCTGAGGAAATCCGTGACGCCACAACATGGGCGTTGAGCTCAGGGATTTCGATTTCAGCTACTGAAATTTGTGGGCTGGGAAGCTGGAATTTTTCTTCTAGGACGCTTGCGAGTGCTCTTATGGTTTCTCCGCCTCTTCCGATGACCAAGCCGGGGCGCATGGTGTACACCACGAGGTGTGTTCCTAGAGGAGTCGTTGTGATGCTTACGCCACCGTATCCTGCTCGTTCGAATTCATTTCGCAAAAATTCGTCAATTTCTACCTTCTTTATCGAATCAGCTATGAAATGCTTAACTACAGACATTAGTTTCCTTCCATCTCTTCTAAAACAAGTTCTACGTGAGAAAGGGTGTTAAAACGTGGTGATGATCGTCCAAAGGCTCTGGGAATGAATCTTTTGATCTTCATCCCAGGGTAGGCTGAGGCGTGAATTATTCGAAGTCGCTCCATGTCAAGTCCTTTATATTCTGCGTTTGCTTCAACGCCTTCAAGCACCCCCAAAATTTGTTGCGCAGCTTTAACAGGATACCTGCCAGAGAATGCTTTTTCCAAACCGTGGCGATGACCTACTTTTTTGTTAAATCTGCGGAATGGAACTGCTTTTTTCTTTAGGATAACTTGTTTAAGGTAATCTTTAGCGCGGTCGAGCTTCATCCCTTTTATGGTATTACACACTTCTCGTGCATGTTTGGGTGACACTCTCAATTCGCGTCCGCTAGCTTTAGCTGTCTTCTCAAGATTCATATCTGTTATTGAGTATCCCCATTTTGGCATATCTATCGTCCAAGCCAGTAACCAGCAGGATATTTAAGCCTTTATGGCAAAAGGAAAAAGGGGCATACTTCAAAGCCACCACAAAAGGAATTGGGAATATTGTGTTCAAAGGATATACTGGCGGCTCAAAAGAAATATTAGCCTTTTGACGATGGAGCTTTTGATGTTATCCGAGAGTTTTTGAGAATCATTTTGAGCTAATACATATTACTATTTAGCTAAGTCATGTTTAGCAAATCACAAGGCGGGTTACGGTCAGCAAACCAACCCACGGCGGTGCTTTTGCTAAATCATAACCTAAATGAGTAGAACTTTCAAATCGAAATTACCTGTAGGCGCGCGCCGATCCTTACCACTTATTCCAATGCAAACGTCTAAAAGGAAAAAACATTGTCAAACTATTTAACTATTCATTCAAAAACATTAAAATTGTAGGTTTTTTTACGAGTGTCAAGGTTGCCGAGCGAATATACGAGGCTGTTTAGGCTGAGCGAACCATGTTCCAGCGTGGCTTGATACCTGAGTTCTCATGATTACCTATCAGCTAGGAACAATGTGTGAGCGAATCCGTGACACCGAGGCATCTATAGTAAAAAAAACGCAACTATGTGTGCAGTTCAATTTGTCAGTTATGGGTTAAACAGAAGGGGCTAGGACTTAACAATTATCTCATTTTGGTTATATTGTAGTGGCAATTTGGACAGTCATAGAATGATCTTCTATGACCTTTATGCCTCTTTTCCATCATTTCTGAGTCACATCTAGGGCACTTCATTTTCGCATTTCCTCTCGCAATATTTCGTTAAGCTCTTCGTCTAGTTTCTCCTTTCTAGTTAATTTCTTTTTCTGAGCCATGCCACAAGTCGAAACCTCTTGGTCAAGAAATTCTAGTGAGTCCTGGTTATGTGTATACCATAGCCTACAAAATTCGCATTTCTTGTCGTGAGTCTCTAGGAAAGTCCCGTCTGTATGCTTTATTTTCAACATCTGCATTCTATATTCCGCACTCATTTCTACAGAGAAAGGTTAAGATTAACATTTGCTCACTAACCGCACAGGTTCTTTTAAGTTTTTGGTATTCTTGTTTGTAAGCGCACGGCGCCAATAATAAACAGCGATGTTGAAATAAGCGCGCTAGACTGTTTAGACTGAGCGAGCTTCGAGGCTGCCGTCGTCGTCAATTCAAATAAGGGCTAAATTTTAACCCAACCCCAAACATATATAGTTCATTGAAGTTTTATCTAACAACAGAAAGGTTGCCAAAATCATTGAACTGTCTGTTTCGAGGATAAAATCAAGTCTGGAAGATTTGAGTCCAATAGAATGCAAGTTTGAAGGAAATAGTTGGGAGATAATTGACGGTTCAGAAGCAGGTCGTAGAAGCGTTAATGAAGCCTGAAGCTTATGGCGAAGAATCGGGACAGATTGAACTGAAACAGACTCACATATCATTTGTTTTCCTGACTAGAAATTTTGTTTACAAGCTTAAAAAGGCTGTAGACTTTGGATTCCTAGATTTCTCAACACTTGAGAAGAGACGATTCTTCTGCGAAAAAGAGTTGGACCTCAATATGCGGTTATGTAGGGACATGTACCTTGAGGTCGTTCCAATCACTAAATCAGATGTTATCAAAATAAACGGCGACGGAGCAACCGTTGAATACGCCATGAAAATGAAGAGAATTCCTGAAGAAAAGATTATGACCAGACTTCTTGAAGAAGATAAGGTGGATAGAAAACTCATAGATAGAATGGCAAAGATTATCGCTGAATTCCATAAAAAAGCGGAAACCAGCAAGAGAATAGGCGAGTTCGGGTCCTTGCCGATGATAGGAACAAATTGGAGAGAAAATTTTGAGCAAACAAAGGAATTCATCGGCGAAACGATATCTCCAGAAAGTTATCAGTTAATCCGTGAAAGAATAGACGATTTCATGAAGAGAAATGTGGCTTTATTTGCGAAGAGAATGGCTGAGAAACGAGTTAGAGAGTGTCATGGAGACATTCATTCAGGCAACATTTTCATTGCAGACAAAATCTACATTTTCGACGCGATAGAATTTAACGAACGATTCAGGTACTGTGATGTTGCCTCAGAGATTGCTTTCTTAGCCATGGACTTGGAATTCAAAGAACAAAGTGACTTGTCCAGTTTTTTGGTTGAGAGATACGTCAAGTATTCGGGAGATCAAGAGTTAGAGAAAGTTTTTCATTTCTACAAGTGCTACCGAGCTTACGTACGAGGCAAAGTTATCAGCTTTAAACTAAAAGACCCCAACTTGGACAAAGAAGAGAAGATTGCAGCAACAAAAGAGGCGAAAGCATACTTTGAGTTAGCTGCCAACTACGCAAAATACTTGTAATCAGAAACTGTTTTAATGAATAAATTGCTGAGCAACAAAATCTGGGACTTTAACAGTTCCCATTATGATGGGATTCTGGTGGCAATCGCTTCCTCCAGTCATTGTTAGTCCGTGTTTTTTTGAAAAGTTTATGTAATGAGCAGTTGTTTTGGCGTCGTTTCTGGAGTGCCAGCATTCTATGCCATCAATGTAATTTAGCATAAAATCTTCGATTATAGTGGTCTGTTCGTGTAGTGATTTAGTCAGTTTAACGAGTGATGTCCCGTAGGGGTCGTTGGGATGGGCTAACACAACTATTCCTCCAGCGTTTCTCAGCAGACTCGATGCATCTTCGAGGTATAGAGGATACTTGGGAACGTTGCATTTTACAAGATATTTTTCGAAAGCTTCTTTTCTGTCTCTAACAATTCCTGTTCCAACCATGTAGTCTGCTATGTGGGGTCTGCCTAGCACGCCATCGGCGGAGTTTTGAATCGCAGTTAAATCGTTTTTTGTTAAGTTTTTGAGTCCTTCTTTTTCGAATTCTATGTTGAGTTTTTCTAGGATTTTTGCGGCTCGTTCTTGGCGGTATTCGCTGATTTGTTCTAGTTTTTTCTGTAATGGCTTGTTGTTTATGTCAAAATTGTAAACTAACAGGTCCAATGAGGCGGGTTTGCCATTGCAGAAGTTGGGATGTAAAAAAGATACATTCAATTCAATGCCGTGAACGTAATGGATTCCATTTTTTTGTGCCAAGGTCATGGCTTTCTTTTGGCAGCCAATCGAGTCGTGGTCGGTAATCGACATTAACCCAACATTTCTGGCTTTAGCTTCTTTTATGATTGCTTCAACAGACAAGTTTCCGTCGGAGCAAGTTTTTGAGTGAATGTGCAAATCGATTATCATAATAAAACTGAACCCAATTACCTAACTTCTTTTCCGATTATGTACCATTCTTCGGGGTTGTCGTGTTCGGTGTCAACTGTCAGGTGGATTATCTCAAGATTTGGATGTTTCTGTCTCATGTCATCCAAGTCAACAGATTCAAACCTCTTCTTGTTGTCAATGTAGGCTTCCGTAGTCAAGGCGTTCGATTCATACTTCTGTTTGGTTCTCCGCAAAATTCGTGTAATGGACGCATCTTCAGAGCAGCTGGTCTGAAGGATAACAAGGGATATCTTAGATTTTTCAGCAACCTCAGCGGCGCGTCTCCGAAGTTTCTGGCTTACAAAAGTAGCATCCAGTATCACGCCTTTGCCTTTCTGTGCAAGCTCTTCTGCTTGTCGAAACATTTCATCATAGACAAGCTCTCGTTTGGACATGTTTCCCGCAACTTTGACGTCAAAGATATCCTCATTTTTGAGAACTTCTAGGCGAATCAGGTCGGTTCTGAGAATTGGGTATCCTTTGATTTTTGATATTTCTTGAGATGTTTCTGTTTTCCAGGTTCCGGGAAGTCCACATGTGATTAATAGAATATTGGGGCTTAATTCGGCTTTAACAAATTCGGTGAAAGGTTTTCTCAATTAGGTGCACCTTTGTTTCTTGGAGTTAAGTTGAGTCAGGGAAAAAATAAATCTTTGCATGTTGTATGTTATTGCTGCGTATGGTTTTTTGGAAACATGGATTTTATAAATGAAGTCTGCGATTTCATTTTGATGTAATATGGAAAAAACTAAGGGCGCAATCTTAGGTTTCGTCTTTGTTTTGCTAGGCTTATTGATGGTTCTTCATCAGCTCATAATTAGTGGGAATATCATTTGACGTAGGCGACATACTTCACCACGAATTCTTTGAAGCAATTTTATTAACCGCAGGCATAGTGCTTTTGCTGAAATCTGCAACGAAACAGAAGTAACTGCTCAGCAGAAGAGAGGCAGGTAACTTCGTTTCTTTAATGGACTATAATTTGTTCTCTAGGTTTTTCTGAAAAAAGGCTGTTTTCAACAATACGCTGTTATTAGTCTCCTAATATGCCGTGGTATAGTTCACGGGACAGTAAGAATGCAAGTTGACTAGTTTGTGGAAAGCCAAAAAATGGCGGTGCTTGCCTGTTTTGTCCCCGATGCGTTTATTCGTTTTTGTATTCTTTTGCTACAATCATTGTTGTCGTCAGGAAAATGTCTGATAACGACCTTAGTTTGTCTGTCAGGAATTTGTCCAAGTCAGCTAGGTCTTCAACTAGCACCTTTGCGATGGCGTCGTATTCGCCGTAAAGCTCGTCAACTTGGACTACCTCTTCGAAGTTGGCGACTTTCTCGCAGACGTCTCTTTCAGCGCCTGACTTTAATGTAACGAGGATATAACCATAGATGGGCATTCCATTTCATCTCCACAATAACACTTCAGCTCAAAAACTTAAACATATCGTTCAAAAGCATCTGAAACAAAACATAAACTCTGGGCTAACGAACTAGTCTCTTTCTGAAAATTATGACCAACATAGTTGTTATAAAAAACAAAGGCAAAAGGATCCATGAGGGAAACTCTGGGATTGGATGGGATGTTGCTTCTGGGTTTGGTTCAGTCAAAAACGGAACAAAAATGTACTCAAGTATTGACGCTGAATGGTATCGCTTGTAGCCACGGCTAACGGAAAAGAAAAAGTTAGACTGCACAAAACTTTTATGCATTCAAAGACCCGTGTGATAATTGATGACTAAAGTCAAAGAGGTTATGACTAAAACAGTCATAACTATTGAATTTAACAAGACTGTTATTGAAGCCGCAGCCCTAATGGCAGAAAAAGATGTTGCAAACTTAATTGTCATTGACAACAACACGCCAATAGGAATCGTTACTGAACGCAACTTTGTGAGAAGAGTCTTGGCAAAAGAAAAATCATCAAAAACAAAAATTTCAGAAATAATGTCAACACCCCTCAAAGTAATCGACCCTGACGCTCCACTCAAAGAAGCTGCCAGACGAATGGTCAGAAAAAGAATCCGCAGACTTCCTGTAATAAAAGACAACAAACTAGTTGGAATCATAACCACTACTGACTTCGCAAGACATCTAAGCAAAAAAACATTCACCGACAACATACTTGAAGCAATAGGACGCAGCAACTATCCAGTTCCAGACGTTTTCGAAAAATAGCAGACACTTTTTCCAATAGTATTGCTTTCTAAATCGCCAAAACGTGTCAACGCTACAACAACAAAGGAAGCACAAGCAAAGCAGTCATGCCTAAAAGCTTCATGAAAATCAGAACAGCAGGACCCGCAACATCCTTCAACGGATCACCTACAGTATCACCAACCACTGCTGCTTTATGAGCACTCGATTTCTTTCCTCCATACAACCCACTTTCAATCAGCTTCTTAGCGTTATCCAACAGGGCGCCCGTATTGCTAAAGAAGAAACCCAACATGGCTGCCGAAGCAGTAGCACCCATAAGCAGCATCCCCAACGCAGTTGGTCCAAATAGCAGACCCACAGCTATGGGAGTCACAATTACAATGATCCCCGGAAAAACCATTTTACTCAGAGCATTCTTGGTTGCAATATCGATGCATCGGGCATAATCAGGAAGAACATTTCCCTCTTTGAGTCCTAGCGTCTCCTTGAACTGTCGTCTCACTTCATCAACCATTTTGAAAGCTCCATCAGCAGTTGCCCGCATAGTCAAAGACACTAAGGGCAAGGGCAAAACTACTCCCAGAAACAATGCAGCAATAGCGTAAGGAGAGTCGATAGAAACTACGGATATGTTGGCTGTTGCGAAGTAGGTTGCAAAAATCAAAAACGAAGTAATTGTGCCTGAAGCCATGGCATAGCCTTTAGTTGCAGCTTTCATAGTGTTTCCGACAGCATCCAGACGATGCAAAGTCTCAGACGCTTGCCCAGATATTCCAGACATTTCAGCAATCCCCGCTGCATTATCAGTTATCGGACCAAACGCATCAGAAGCCATAATGAACGCAAGAGCAAAATCTGTGCCAATATTGGCTATCACAAGCCCATAAAGAGATTGACCGGTAACCACAAACGAACCTATTACAGCAGCTAAAACTGCAATCATCGGCAACAGCGGAGTTCCCAATCCAGTTGCTATACCAGTTATCAAGTTTAATGCTGGACCTGCTTGTGAAGATTCAGCGACATGATGTACAGGTCCGCGTCCAAGACCAGTGTAGTAAAGCGTAATTATGATGCAGACGAGCATTGCTGCAACACCAAATAATCCTGCAAAGAATAGGGAAACATCATTCAGAAACATCGTGGATAAAAAGAATAAGCCAACTAAGCTCATAACTGTGGTTGCTATAAGCCCAATCATCAACGATCCTGTGGCGCTTATCCCTTTCCACTGCCTAACCAAAGCGATTCCAAAAATAGAAGCAAGAACGCCCATAGCCTCAAGTATAAACGGAAAAATAATCCCGTTGGGACCGTAACGGGCAAGAAAGAGAACACCCATTAACATGCCAGTTGTTATGTCACCACTGAAAGTCTGGAACAAATCTGAACCTCGTCCAGCACAATCACCCACGTTATCGCCAACCAAATCAGCGACCACAGCAGGATTTCTGGGGTCATCCTCAGGGATTCCCATTTCAATTTTTCCCACCAAATCAGCCCCAATATCAGCCGACTTTGTAAATATGCCACCACCAATCTGCGCAAACAACGCCGCTAAGCTTGCTCCAAACCCAAACCCAATAAGCGCCGAAATATCACCCAAAGCCACGTAAAGCAAGAACAACGCAATCAAACTTATCCCCGGAACTGCAAGCCCCATAACTGCGCCGCCCAGAAATCCAGTTTTCAAAGTTTCTGAAGTTGAGTATCTAGCAGCACTTGCAGTTCTCACGTTGGTTCTAACTGCGACGTTCATTCCTATGTATCCTGCGAACAGAGAGAGAAGTACACCACAAATGAATGCCAGTGACGTGGACCAGTTAAAAAATAACAGAATAATTAGGGCTAAAAAGGGCATAACAAGGATTATAGTTTTGAATTGTCTTTTGAGGTAAGTATTTGTTCCTAAAATGATGTAACTGTTTACCTCTTGCATCCGCGGGGTACCTGGATCGCGTTTAAGAATCCAACGAGTAATGTATGATGCCACTAGAATGGCGACCATTCCAACCCCGAAAGCAAACAAAAGCGGATCTGTCACTACAATTCCTTACCTTTTTTTATTTTTGCGACTTAACCATGCCTAACAAAAAGACCAAACGCCCCGTTTTCCATTCCATAATGTGAATTTCCCTTTCATTACAAAGGACAACTTATTCATAAGGGTAATCCTAAATCTGCAGCAAAACAATCACGACTGCTTAATCTCCGATTAGAAACAGCTACCCCTTGCTTAGGTAATGTGCCAGACCAAATCATTTTTTTCTACGTTTTTGTTGTGCTTCTTGTTCGCTGACCCAATACGCTCCCCTAGCACCCGTTTCGTCTACTATATGCTCCTTCTTGAAGACTGGAGCCTCGCTCTTGTAGCGTTCCACAGCCTCACGCAATACCCCGAAAACGTTTTCTCTGTGAGTCCCAGCCACCACAACGTAGACAAGGTCTTCGCCGACGCTGAACTCTCCGACAAAATGGTGAATCTGAACATCAACAACCCCTTCTCGCGTCTTTAGTTCTTCACATATACCACCAAGAACCTTGTTAGCCTGCTCCTCATAGGCTTCCAGCTCTAAACATTCCACGTTTTCGCCGCCCAATGTTTCGCCCCGAACCACTCCAACAAACGTGGCAATAGCTCCCGCCTTGCAAAAGTCTGCCTGTTCTTTAACGGATTTCAGCAAATCAGAAAGGGAAAGTTCTCCCTTTTTGTGGATACCAACATACCCCATACTACAATTCACCCACTCTAGCTACTCTATAGTAATGGGGTGTGGTCTCTCAAAAATGATTATGGTTGCAGATGGGATGCCCATTCAAATTAACAGTTCTGTACACCGGATGCTCCTTGAAACGAAGAGTTGTCTCCGATTTCTCGATTGTTCCACTAGGCAACCTCACACAAAACGAGCGGACATTTGCTCCAACTGAAGTGAAACGTACTCCACCCAAAAGCTCACCTTTAGTAACTCCAGAAGCTGCGAAAACAAGATCGTTGCCTTTTGCCAACTCGTTTTCGTTGTAAGTCTTGTCCACATCAACGCCCACATCTATCAGCCTAGCCAGCCGACCAGCATCATCCTTCTTGTCTTTCCAAACATTCACAAGCATAGTACCGCCCAGGCACTTCACCGCAGTAGCTGCAATAGTTGCCTCAGGTCCTGCACCAGCCCCCAACAAAAGATCAACCCCACTGTCGGGAATACACGCAACAACGGCTGCCGCAATGTCGCCGTCAGGAAGCAAAAGTATTCTCACTCCAATTTTCCTTAGGCTCTTCAGAATATTCAAATGTCTCTCCCGCTCCAACATAATAACCGTGAAGTTTTCAAGGGGCAACCCCTTCGCGTCGGCAACTGTGGTAACAATATCCTCAACGGACATGTCTAAGGAAATCTTGCCCATAGACCGACAGCCAGTTGCCACCTTAAAGTAATATCCGTCGTCAGGCAGCACCTGAAGGCAGCCAGCAGGCGCACAAGCAAGAGCGGAAATAGCGTCTTTCATGCCTTTAGCTGTTGCAGTTGTGCCGTCAACAGGGTCAATGACAAACTCGACTTTTGGTCCTTTACCGGTTCCAACTTTTTCTCTGTTCAGGAATGCTGGTGCATGGTCTTTGGGTCCTTCGCATGAAATTACTTCACCGTCAACTTCAGTTTGATTTAGCACGGCTCTCGAAAACTCGACAGCCTTTAAGTCTACTAGATTCTTGTCTCCTTGACCGATATGTAACGCTGCGCCGACTGCTCCGGCGATGGTGATTCTGGTTAAAGAGGGCGCTAAAGCCCTAAGAGATGCCAAACTAAACACCACCTCATACTAACGCATAATCGGTTGTAAAATGTTTTCGGACACTAAAATCTGATTGCGGGTAAGTATGTTCAATCTTTCCTTTCAACAAGAAGCGAAAAGTGTTCGACGCTAGGATTAGGGGCTCTAAAGAAATACTGGTCTTTTAACAATACAGCTTTTGATGATTTTAGGGAGTTTTTGAGAATCCTTTTGAGCTAAAACAAATCACCATTTAGTAGCTGGTGTTAAATACGTCATAAGGCGGGTTACGACCAGCACACCAGCCCCTCATTGGGTGCTGAAAATGAAGATTTTTGTTGTTTACGAAGAGTCAAACCCACTTCAACCGAAATAATATCCGAACTAAATATTTGGATAACACATAATTCGTAGGCTTGAGTAGCGTCGAGTTTCAATGCTTATGGGTTTGATGGAACTCTCTCTTTTTGATTATTAAAGTGGTTCTTGGCACGCATTGTGGCCTTCAGCTTTTAAGGGCTTCGACTTGGACGCTTGTAATTTTTCCAGCTAATTCTTGAGAAACGTCTATCGTGTAGGGTTTTCCAGAGACAATCCTGACATTCTCAAATCCTGCTATTTTTATCATATCCACATACTCAGTCTTTTCTAGTGCACCAGCGATGCATCCTGCCCATGCATCAAAGCTGTTCCTAACATCTTCGGGTAATTCTTCCTCCGTTACAATGTCAGACACCATAAGTCTCCCGTTTGGTTTCAGAACACGATAGGCTTCTTTGAATACTTTCAATTTGTCGGGAGCCAAGTTGATCACGCAGTTGCTGATTATAACATCCACAGATTCGTCCTCAACAGGTAGAGCCTCGATTTCTCCTAAACGGAACTCAACGTTAGTGTAGCCATGCTTAGAAGCAGTAGCTTTGGCTCTCGTTAACATCTCCTGTGTCATGTCCACGCCTATCACTTTTCCGGCCGGTCCTACTTTTTTGGATGCTAAGAAGACGTCTATGCCTCCGCCTGAACCCAAGTCTAGGACGATTTCGCCTTCCTTCAGGCTTGCCAAGGCAACAGGGTTTCCACAACCTAAACCTAAAACTGACTCTTCGGGGACGTTTTCTATGTCATCGGAAGAATAGCCAATTTTTGATGCAATATGTTGTGGAGGAGGATCACAATTAGATGCACAGCACGACGATAAATAGCAAGAACAATTTGTCTTGGCTATCTCGCCATACCGTTTTTTTACATGTTCCTTAATTTTTTCATTTTCCATATTCAATCACCTTTTTTCCAGAAACATCTTTATCCCAATTTCCTACCAATAAATACTAGGTTAAGCATTATTCGTTCTACAATTCTAACATCAAACTTCAATGCGGTGCAGGTCTTTATTGTGAAGGCGATGCACATCCCTTAATCTTGGCTAGAGGCTTTGGCTTACTCCGCAACAGTAAGGAAGAGTTGATTACCACTGAAATGCATCCGGCTTCTGCAAGAACAACAGCTAAGACTGGATTTAAGATACCAAAAGCGGCTAAACTCAATGCGACTATATTCCAGATAAAAGCATAAACTATGTTTCCCTTCATTCTATTAAACGCCTTCCGACTCAAACTAATCGCATATTCAACCTTTGTCAAGTCGTCTCCAAGCAGAGCCACGTCTGCAGTCTCCACCGCTACATCGCTACCAGCCGCACCCATCGCAAACCCAACATCCGAATTAGCCAACGCAGGAGCATCATTCACACCGTCACCAACCATCGCAACAACATTACCTTTTTTCAGTTCTCTAATGACCGCAACTTTCTGTTCTGGCAAGAGCTCAGCATGATATTCATCAATACCAATCTGTTCAGCGACATATTTGGCGGTCCGCATATTGTCGCCCGTTATCATAACAGTCTTGATTCCTAAACGCTTCAGCCTCTGTATGGCTTCCAAAGAATTTTCCCTGACTGTATCAGCCACAACAATGACGCCAATAACACTTTTGGCTAGTGCTACGGGAATAGCTGTTTTTCCCTCGCTTTCAACCGTGCTCATCAATTGGTTCACTTCTTCCGGAATCTCGGTTTCCATCATCTTTCTTCCAATTAAGATATGCTGGTTTCCGTAATTGGCGTCCACGCCGCGTCCGGGAATAGTTTTGAAGTCTGTGGGGTCAGGTATTTTCATGCTCATCTCAGCTGCCTTAGCGATGATCGCTTTGGATAGGGGATGTTCGGAAAATTTCTCAGCAATTGCCGCATACTTGATAATGTCCGCTTCAGAGTAATTACCAAAGGTTTTAATCTCAACAACCTTGGGTTCGCCGACAGTTAACGTGCCAGTTTTATCGAACGCGACCACCTTAACGTCTTTTAGCTTTTCGATGTGTGTGCCGCCCTTGATTATTATACTGTTCATGCTGGCATTACCAATGGTTCCAGCTACAGCGACGGGAACAGCTATTGAAAGAGCGCAAGGGCATGCCACTAATAGAACAGTTACGGTTCTAGCAAGTGCCACCTCAAACCCAAGTGCGAAATAACTGAAAGCAAAAACAGAAAATGCCAAAACTGCCATGATTGGCAAGAAGTAAGTAGTAAATCTGTCAGCAACGTTCTGTATGGGTGCCTTTTTCTCTTGAGCTTCTTCAACTAGTTGAATAATGTGAGCAAGCGTAGTGTCATCAGCGATTTTTTCAACTTTAATTTCTAAAGCTCCATGTTCATTGAGGGTGCCAGCAAATGTGCAATCCCCAACAGTCTTTTCTACAGGAATTGATTCACCGGTTATTGTTGCTTGGTTAACGGTGCTATATCCGGAAATTACTGTTCCGTCAACTGGAATTTTATCACCGGGTTTGACTAAGACGATTTCGCCTAACTTGATCTCGTCTATGGTTACTTCAACTTCTGCACCATCTCGACGTATACGAGCTGCGGTGGGACTCATGTTTATGAGCTTCTCAAGCGCACCTCTTGTTCTATGTATAATGTAGTCTTCAAGCGTCATACCTGCGAGTATTATGAACGCCACGATAGCTGATGCTGTAAGGTAACCAACCGCATCTGCTGTTCCAGTGGCTGAAGCTGAAGGTAGGACTAAACCAGCTACTACTGAAATAAAGATAGCAATAGTTGCAAACAATTGGGCAGTAACATTCCCATACCACAGGGATCGAATGCCATGCAAATAGATGCGATAGCCTAAGGCAACGGCAATCAACGTTAAAATAATGCTAATTTCATGCACGTAAGCAACTTGAATCCCAGATATTAGGGCGCCTGCTAAAGCGAACAACCCTAGCAAAGCAACTAAAATTACGCCTTTGGCATGTTCTATCATCGGATTTCCTCTCTTGATAATAATTCAACGGGGTAACCTAACTTTTCAATGCGTTGAGTAATCTTGGAGAGATTGATTTTTTGTTTGTCGTATTCAATTGTGACCTTCCCGGTTATCTTGTCAACTTTAACTTTTGAGACCCCGTTTAACCTAGCTAGCGCGTGTCGGAGGTTGTCTGCCTTAAAATAAGCACACGTGCTGCATCCAGTGCTGTCTGTTTTTGAAGTGCTCAGGATAACTTTTTCAATATCCATTGGTGCATCATAAACAGATAGTCATATTAAAGAATTTAAATCTATTGATACAACATGTTATTTTGTAAGATTATGTCTTAAAAATAGAATCAAAGCATATTCAGTTTACGTATGCCTTCAAAAAGCTCAGGATTAGCTATGCTGTAGAAAACCCATTTTCCTACCTTTCTGTCTTTCACCAAACCAACATTCTCTAGAATACTCAGATGATGAGAAGCGTTAGGCTGTGTTAAATCAAGAGCAACCGTGACTTCACAAACACACATCTCACGGGACGATAGCAAACCTAAAATTCTTAATCTGATGGCGGCTGCAAGAGCCTTGAAAACTTTGCTTTTAGTTTCACTGTTTTCCAAACTCATTTTTTTGTCGGCTAGTTCTCTTAGTTCGTCAGCATATTCTGACGCAGTTTCGCAAGAGCATATTCCAGATTCTGCTAACCGCTGCAACCTCTTATCGCTTTTCGATATAGCCATGTCCTTTCAAATAACATATAATCGCAACAAATTTAAATATGTTTTTTCTTTCTTTTTTGTTTAAAGTGGTTCTTGGCACATGCACGCATGCCTAGCCCTCGAATCGAAAATGCTAGAGTTTGTGGGTAGCTATTTTTTGTTTCTTGAGGAAATACCACATTAACAATGTAATTATAAAAATAGGGAGAACATCTGCGCCTGGCACTAACTCAACCAAAGATACTAATCCTATCCAGCGGAACATGGCAAAGCAAACCAAGATTCCAACAACATCAAATACATCACCTACCACGGGCATCGTCAACACTACTGCCCCATACTCGATTACGTCCAGTATCACACAAAAAATAAGCGAGAAAAGTTCAATTTCAGTGAAGACAAAATATTGGGGAACACGAGCGCCCCTCGTTGTTCTTCTAGGTTGACCAAAACTAGGTCTTTTCCTGAAAATATAGACTTCATGCTCAAATTCTATCTGATAAGAAGTATAAAGAATAATTGTGAGGGCGCGAGCGTAAAGTAGACTCTTCGTAGAGAAATAAAGTTTCTGGAATATTACGAAGAGTCTCTAAGGGTTAATTTTTAACATTTTTCCCCTCTTCTACGTCTAATCATTCCCCTCTATCTTCCCACATTCACACAATATGAAATACTATAAAACAAAAAACTCACACACAACTTTATCGTGCGAGGACAAATCTTTTGAACCTAAATCATTATAGGAATTAACAGTAAGGACTTATTTCAATATATATCAGTTATTTTCCTAATAATTGATGTTCAAAAAAGTTTTGCTTTGTATAAACCATTGAATAATATTCATTAAATTAATCTTTCAACATGGTGATTCTATTATTGATCAGTTGAAAAGGAGACCCTGGTGAGAAAATAATTAGATTATCATTGAAGAACAGTGTTGGTTTACCGAAAAACTCTTGATGGTCCGTTGGTTTACAGTTGGAACTGTAACTTCTAAAATTTTGAAATTGAAGACGTAGTTAAGCATGAAAACAAAGGAGAACATTAAGAAGAATAGGGTTTGCTGAGACCCTCGCACAAGT
>SDBT01003373.1_pt1 | contig 27698 bp, 27 predicted proteins | sample 2277101 | NCBI WGS metagenome assembly SDBT01 (sample SAMN10404973, study PRJNA504765) | marine sediment metagenome | isolation source: marine sediment core GS10_PC15, 103 cmbsf | place: Arctic Ocean: Southern Knipovich Ridge | collected 2010 | reverse complement strand
TCGCCCTATCAGTAATGTCTTCGTTATCCATTACTTAATCTTCCACATCAGACCAACACCGTAACCCGTATGGCTATTGGATTGAGTACCAGAGAATTTAATTAACATATCGTATTTGGGAACCAACTTGGCTACACCAAATGCTAATGCTTCTTCCCCACCATAACCACCAACGGCAACACCCACCTGCCATTGTGCCGTACTTGAACTAAAATCGATATTCGACAGGGCTATACTAGAAGCCATTGCATTATTGAGATTCGATGTGTGGATTCCATTAGCACCATCAAAACCATCACTACCATTAAGACCATTAAGACCGTCAACGCCATCAATGCCATCAACACCATCAACGCCATCCTGTCCATCCCCGCCTTCGTGGTGATGGTGCGATTCACTGGCATAAGCCCCTACAGAAAACACTAGCAAGAGTGCCAAGATTAAAATTTTCATTTTCAAACTCCATGAACATTAAAAGTCTCATCACATCTCATCTCATTTTCTAATCTGGGGTTCGATCAACTATAGGCAGGGAATCATCAATGCACTGTTGGCATGATACCGGACTACCTAAACCATGACCCGTTTCAGTATTTGGTTCAGGCATATACTTCCCGCAGCACTGACACAAATCACCTGCTTCTACAAAATCTATATCTGCTTGATTCATTATTTTTCCTCATTTTAAATCGCATCTTCCCAAGCGGTATAACCCGTGGGCTTAGTAAAATTCAAATCTGCATCAGCAGTAACCAACCGGAAATCACAATTCCCCAGATTACTATTTGTCCGAACATGAGCAGCCCACTGTTGATCAGGGTCAAAGAAATATGGTGCAGCCCCCGTTGATGGATTTCCAGTAGCCAACGGTAACGGGGGTTCAGCGAACCCTGCATAGGTATCGTTTATCCCCATCCAATATTCGCCGTTATCAAAATCCAGAGCCACATTCAGAATAGACCCCGTTCCTAGAAATCCTAATCCTGCTGCTTGCCCTGGGAACACATCATCAAAACCATTATTAACACTACCGAAACGCACCCAAAATCCATTCGGTGTTGCTTCACAATCCCCACCTACAGGTTGGTCATCTACAAGCCTCCTGATTCCTGCAACTGGCCCTGCCTGATTATCTCCTTGAGCAAGACATTCTATTTCGAAATACACTTTACCATTTCTAGGGATTGCACCAGATCGGCAACCAGTGGCATCTGCCACATCACCCAACTCAATATCTTTGTCTCCCGTTCCAAGAACAGCATCAACATTTTCCCCGTCCAAAATAAACCACTGCGGGGCAGTCAACATGTCATGCCCTGCTAACGCACTGGCTTCAAACAATTTCCTAACCATGATTTGAGTAAATCTTTCCCCGCCCTTATAATCTATCAATGAGCCGAAGTCACCACCTGATCTACTCAGTTCATCAACGGCATTGGATTGTTCACCATTGATTAGATATTTACGAACATTATCTAGCCACCCTGTATTAGTCCCACTGGCTACAGGTATCCCATCAAGATAAATGATGTAATCGGTATCACTACTATGAGCCTCAATCAACTGATGAGTCTTGTTATCTCCGTACACATCAACCGCAGATTCCCAATCAGTGAGTGCATTGAAATTATTAACCAGAGCAGGAAAGTTCGAACTACCATTTCCCCTTCCAATACCAACCCTAGAATTATTATCTGCACGAAGAAGACAGCATTGTGTTTGGCTGAAATCAGGTTGCCTAAACCACAATTCAAAAGCATGAACATCATCATCCTGAGCAGACTGCTCAGCATCAGCATTTATTGTTCTGGGCCAACGTATCGAATCTACGGAAGCATGTGATAGCTGAAGTCCTGCATGTGTCGGGTCAGTACCCGCACCATCATTTAGATTACGCTTAAGACCTTTATTAAAACGCCCATCACTCGTATCAAGTAAATAATCAGTTCCCGCATTTTCAAGTAGATATATGTTAGCTTTCACTGATGGATAAAAATCAAATACAGATTGCCTTCTATTCACACCCTGGGGTAGAACTTCCACGGTATAACTCTGTGGTTCCCACGAATCATACTCATCAGGAATCGGCAACACCATTTCATAGAATTTGGTTCTGAGTCTAACCTTACCATTTCCGCTAGTACCATTATTTCTAAGCCACGCACCCCAATTGAAATTAGTAACAAGGAAACCAAGTCCTGCACGATCTAGCGAAGGATTTGCCTGTTCATTATAATTAAATTCGAGCCTCAGATTTATAGAGAACATCCAAGTAATCGGTCTGAATCTAAGAAACTGGCAGGAAAACGGAATCAGTTGATTAGTTATTACCGTTGTAGAATCAGATGTATTGCCAGTCAGAGTTTCGCCAACCTCGTTAGTTGGGTTATACGGAATCCAAGTATTGCTATCATCATTATTATATTCGAGCTTATAGGTTAATACCCGAGCAGCACCATTAGATGAACCTTGAGTGCTTATTGAAGCAATCTCAACCACGGAACCAAAGTCAATCTTCCACCATTCCGCTGTACTTAAAGCCGTTGGTTGCCAATACAAAGGTAAGGGATTATTAAGTCTAGCTTCAAAGGCTTCTTGATTAACACCGAAAAAAGAAGATGCTGTCATCTGACCATCTGTAATTGTTTCAACCCCAAACTCAACACCCGCAGCAGGATTAGCTATACCCGTTCTACCTTTCCATTGAAGTTCATCACCGATAAAAAATTGTGTTGGGTTTGTTGCACTCCACTCCATAGCGAATCGATAAATTCTGCCTGTGATCGGGTCTCCTAGAACAGTTGCATCTTGATCATCATCACCCGTTCCCGTAGGCAATACCACATTAGCACCGTCATAAAGCAAACCTGCCTTCAGATATATTGCTTCATCAGGATTATCAGAGTCACCACCGACAGGCCCACCCTCTGCAAATCTCCGCAAACCAATCAGAGTTGCAGTAGCATCATCACCCTGATCTATAATCTCTAATTCAAAATAAGTTTTAGCAGCACCCCCTGTAAGTTTGGTTCTGGGAATAGCACCACTTCGAATTCCTGTGACATCAAGAACATCTCCCAAATCAGCTTGCTTGGCTAAAAATGGGTCTGGGATAACCACATTCAAACTGTCTAAAATAAACCAACGTGGAAGTGTAAGCATATCAATTCCATCAAGGCAGGATGTTTCATACAAATCCCTTGCATCTCTCAGAGTCAGATTCGACCCATTATCGAAAGCAGCAAACGAACCCATCTCACCACCAAATCTATTTGCAGCAGCCGTATTGTCATTACCATTAAAAGAGGGGAAACCACCAAGCGAAACACTCAAACTACCGCTAGTAGCAAGAGTAGCAACAGGCATCCCATCAATACATACCAGAAGATCAGTACCCCCAACAGTATCCCTTATTTCTAGCAGTTGATGAATCAGCCCATCGGAAGCCAGATTAACTTCAGGTTCCCATCGTAAAATAGCAGCAAAAGAATTACGGGAAGAAGGCCAATTAAGCCCACTAACCGTACCTCTACCTAATCTTTCAGCATCATTATTTTCTCTGGTCACAAGTTCAGATCGATCACCATCAGTCAGGGTATCCCTGAACCATAATTCAAATACAAAGTGCGCGGGTATCGCTGAAAATACCCGAACAAAATTTTGATCAACATTATTGAACTGAATCGAGTCTACTGAATGATGACTGAACTGATCACCACCATGAACAATTACGCCCGTACCATCATCGATAGCTACACCGTTTCCACGAATTTCATCAAAGGCTACATTGTTGACACCATCCCCACCTTCAAACAACATCTCAGCAACTTCAGCCAATGACAAAGCCGAAATCGTAGCAGCACGAGCACCTATACTTCCCCTACCACCAAACGGGGGTGCGGGAGAACCAGGGGGGCCAAATAATAAATTGAACCCTGCTGCACCTGCTATAATTCTTCTAGGCATAGTAGGTTATCCGTAAGCCTGTCCAACTACATTGAATTGAATAGTTCCACCGTCTACAATTCTGATAAAAAATTCATCTTTATCCAGTGAACCCAATGAAGGAACAATTGGTGTACTCCCAGGCCATTGCGTACCACCTGGGAATGTTACCGTATGACCACCAACAACATCTTGTTCAAACGTCCACGAAATATCAATTGCATTAGCAGGAATATTTATAAACGATAAAGTAATATTTCCGGTTGCCCCACTAGTTCTGAAATTCCGACCTAGCGACAAATCCATAATTACCGCACCAGTCAAAACGGTTTCAGAAATTGGTTCTGACAATGCAGCCTGAGCAGTTTGAGGAACCCATGAAGCACCATTCCAGAAATACTTAAATCCTTCATCCTGAACAAAAGCATCCCACCCCAATTTTGGAATATGAAATTCCCAAACTGCACCACCCCCATCAGGGTCAATGAATATAGCAATTTCTGTATCGTGTCCTGCCCACGCAGCACCCGCAACACCCGCAGGTAAAATATATCTGTCACCTTCTGTTGGCCCCCCAGGTTGAACAGCCAAGTCTTTATCGATGACACCAAGATTCATCGTACCGTCAATTAATTTCAATGTCAGATCGTTGTCAGTTTTCCAGAACTCTCCAAGATCGAACCCAAATTTTATGCCCTCATTCGGGCCTGTTTGCGCTGGCATTATACAAAACCTCCGTAAAATTCACCGTAACTGTAACCGTAATCTGCTCTTTTAAATGAGTAGTCATGGAATTGAAAACCATCTAAACCAGAGACACTATTGTTAGCCTCTAATTCAAGTCTTAAATTATTATTGACCCTTCCTGTCAAACCACTATCCGCTGTTTCATCAACCCACACAAAAGCTGTTCCCGCAATTAAAACTTCAGTTCTAGATAAAACACCAATTTCATTATACAGTCTCAGCGTATACGTGGTTCCAACTTCAGGGCCAATGTCACCGAAATCCTGCGGGAAGTGCCTTGCCGCAGTTTGTTGTGTGCGGTCTCTATGTTCCCACGTAATATCCAGATCACCGTCTGTCATTCCGATAGGAGTATAAGCAGGTAACGCATCCAACTGAACATTAGCAGGGGGGTAAGGTTTGTCTTTACGATTACTTGTCGTAAACATATTTGTTGTTGCATCAGACTGAGATAATGTACCTTGCCCACTTTGAGTCAATAATTTTATATCCAACATCTCACCAGTAGCATATTGGACACCAGACCTTGCTCTAAGATTCTGATTACCAAACAACCTAGCACCAATTGAATGAGCCGCAGGAACAGTATCAACCACACCCCGATTTACAGTCAAAGTCTTAGCGGTAATATCATGTTCAAACACATCCATGAACTCATCATCAATCTGAACAAATTCAAATAATGGCAGGAACTTCAGAAAGCCACCATCACCTTCATAAGTAAAAGTTGTTACTGCTGCTGTCACCATAGCCGCTACAAGAGTTGCACTTGGCGCGAAGTCACCTATACCTTCTTTGCTATACAATGTTAAGGTTTGATCAGGTGTAATCCACAGTTGAAAATTATAATGGTCTGAAGTTGGTCTAACTGCGGTAGCCTTAATAAATCCCTGATCAGGCAAAACATTAGACGCATCATCTTCACCAATTTCCTGAACAATATCGTAGTAGGTAGCATCTGATATAAATTGAAATACTGCATCAGTCGGTATGCTGCTAGGTTCAACCCACCCACTGACTTGAGGCGCGGCATAACTAGCACTAGGCAACCCAAAGACATCTTCAATAGCATCAATAAGAATATGACCGTCTTTCAAGTTGCCGTAATTTATAGCACCCACCCTGAACACCACATCAACTATTCCAAAAGCAAGCCAAGATACTCTAAAGACATCTCCTGGGGCAGTATCCCATGCATCCCTATTTACCCTGATCTTAATTTTAGCTAACGGACTAGACAAAGTTCTTAAATCCCGCAACGCTACAAAAAGGGCATTATCAGAATTTGAAATACCAGGGTATTGCCTAGTAATATTAATTGTTGTTCCCTGAATCTGAATATTTGCCATATCCTGAACAGTAATCGGCACATCTTTATTGATAACATTATCGTGATACACAACCGTTACTTCATTGGTTGTCTCCCCCCATGTTCTTCGTGAGAAGTTCTGCATATCTACAATATTGCTTTCATCAAAAAGAGGCAAAGATGCAGCAACATAATCATCACGAACCAACCTTAGTACAAACAGACCAGTAGCTAAATCAATATACAAAGAACCATTAATATGTTCCAAGATACTATCTACAAATTTTTCAATCGAATCTGAAGAAGTCCATATCATAGACAAGCCAAACTCTTCATCACTCAAAGTAATTGCAGCAGCAATAAAACTAGGTTGATCAAGGTCAGCTTGGTTATACCCCATACCCCAATCAACATTAGTCAAAAGTTCAAATAACATATTGGCAGGATTCGCATCAAGACCAATTTGCTTAGTGGCAGGATTCAAATTTGCGGGGAATCTCTTTACCCGAAATGACCAATCTTTTATATACGGATTGTTCCCAACATAGAACGCACTGAAAACGAAACCAAGAACCCCTCGATATGCGGGTACATCCCCCGTAATCACATCATCAAGATATTGATTCGGCATTTGCGAAGCTTCACCAAACATCACATCAACATCCCCACCTGTTCGAACAGCATCAACAATTTGTTTGAAGCCTTCAGCAACCCCTTCTTTTCCTCCTAAAGAAAGTCCACCTACACCACCTTCCCTTTCTTCCCCGCCAAATAATTGAGGCTTGTCGATAAAAATCTTTTGGGAAGAAGTTATTGCGGGGTCATCACCCCCACCATCGTAAGCCAAACGATCACCCACACGAAGTTCAGTGACTTCATCCACAGGGCCATAGCAAACAATCATATGCATACCTATGAAATATTTGTAACCAACTGTACCCCCTCCTTTACCTCCCCCCATTATTAGCAGCCTCCCTTGCTACAGCAGCCACATGCAAAGCAATAGCCTGTCCTGTTGCTTCTATTTCTTCAACGGGCATTGTGCCATTACACAATTTTTTGAAATCCAAATCGTATCGTGTACAGAATCGCCTTACGGCAAAAACGCAATAACCCAATGTACGACAATGAGTGATGTGTACATAGACTTGCATTATTTCTTTCCACCCCCTTTTATCGCTACGGCAAAAAGATCACCGTACCAAACCACATTCGGCCCCGTAATTTCAACCGTACCAAACACCACGGGTATAGCTCTATCTTGCTCTGCTGAAGGCACTTGGAAATCTCCTAATGATGCTGCTTTAGGCGTAGGTGGTTTCGGTGTCAACATTGCTGTTATCACCGCTGAAAGAACTAATAATACGAGTTGTACCCACATAGTTATTTACCTATTTTTGACCTTAGTATCACTAGCACTCAACTGCTTTGTCAGCATCAATCTTACCTTCCCCAACATACTCGTGCATATCTCCTTGCAAACTACCTGTTCGACAGTAAATCAGATTACCTGATTCGATATGCCGATATATACTCACAGCCACTTTTGCCCCAGGCATCAAATCCCATATCAAATTGGGTCTAACATGAAGCACGATTGCAATCAACGCAAGAATAAGAGCCACTACCGATATTAAAAAATCCATCACATTTCTCCTAATATAAAATTGTTCCACCAAAAGGATTACGATCAGGGCTATACGGAAACCCCCCGTAATTAACTATATTGTCATACCTATCCTTACAATCGGCTAAGTCATGACGACAACCAGGGAAAGCTTCCACACTACTTCCAACTTCTAAATCAGGAAAAGGGGTTACAAGAGTTAAAGTACCTGCCCCGTCATCAGCCAAAACTGTTCTGAAATTTACGTTCTCAAATACAACATACCCACCATCATAAAAGTCTGGGTCTGTAACTGCCCATTCTGGGGCAGTAATTATATTTGTTGAAAAAGATGAGATAGTACCAATCACCTGAAACGCTAAATTATTTACTTTGCACTCACCCCCATAATGGATATGTGGACATTGACTTGAATATTTTCTACGCAACCCTGGTCTTTTCAAACTAGTGAAGACAGGTTCACAGGATATCGCTGCTTGAGACCCAGACCATTCAACAGTCAACACTCTACCTTTCCAGACCACTACAAATTCATCAGCAGGGTCATTCAAGTGTTTTCTAAATATAGTTAAGGTCATTATTTCAGTTGGTGGAAATGCAACAAAACTTGTTAGTACCTCCGCATCCCTTTGAATATCTATTTTCATTTCTTGTCTTTCAATTTCCGTGTTCTGTTCAACAGCTTGCCTTTGCATCTGATGTGGCAGATATACATTTGACAGAAAGGTTATTTCCGAATCATGCGAAGTCAGATAGAAAGTTGTAGCAACCCCCAACTTAAATTCATACAACTCAATTGGATAGCCAAACCCTTCTTCCTGTGTGTTGAAAGTCATAACGGTATCACCCTAAAGGTATCACCCTAGTAGCAAATGAAACTTCTGCAAATTCAGTATGAGACCACGCAAATTCTATCCCATCAACATCTAACCTAGATGGATGTAAAAATGAAATCAACTTAATCTCATTTAACGGAATTGTTACACCCAAAGAAGAATCAATACCAAGTATTTCTTCCCCTGGCGCACCTAACGCTGCTGATGTTATCCTTCGATAAAACACCAACCCTGTTGTAGTAAATATTGCAATGTCCCTTTTCCCAGGGGCAAGATCATAAAAATTCCTGTACTCATAATCCTGAACAGTTATTGCATTATCTGTATTGTCAATTTGTTCCAATGGGATAAAATCCTTAGACTGAGAGGCTATCCAGAATTTAGTATGTCTACCTGCCCTTGCATGTAACCATTCTTTCCAGAACCAAATAGCTGCTCTTCCTTCATCAGCAAAATTCATCAAAGTTACTACATCTGGGAATCCTTGACGATCATCTACAAAAGCAGGGGCTATCCCAAAATCTACAAGACCATATTTAGACTGATATGATAAATCTAAATTTTCTGCTCTGTTGGGTACTTTCTCTAAAATGAATTCAGTCTCATAAGGAGTTGTTGAATCCACAGCAGTAATAGCTTCGTTATCCACAAATTGAAATTTGACACTAGCAAAATCTATGTCAGCAGTTGGTTGTGTTAAGGTTTGATCTTCAGTCATTCTACCTATCAACGCAGGATAAATTCTAGTTCCTGTAGGCCAAGCTTTCAGTGTGGGTCTTATCAATGTCAAAGAAGTTGGATCAATACTTAATATTTCTACAGCCTCAACATCTCTCTGATCTACAAAAAATATTGCTACACCACCAACCTTGAATGATGTGTTATCTGTAAATGCCACATCTATTATTAAATCCCCAATTGGTGTAGGTGCAGTGGTGAAAACGCAATCAGTCCAGATCGGTACAGAAAATAATCTTGCTTTCCAATCCCAAAGATAAGTTTCAAGCCAACGCTTATCATCTGATTCAATCAAAACCCTGTATTCCAAACTTCTTCTTGGGTTAGTTCTCAACCTATTTCTTCTTTCAGTCCCATCATCCGATTCAATTACTTGGGTCAACCATTCATATCTTTCAACTACGTTATCACTCCAATCTGGGGAAAACGCAAAAATAATTACCCTGTTACCCGTTAGTTCAAAAGTTACTTCTTCTGTGTCGAAAACCCATGTGTATAGAATATCGATTGCAGGGGGGCCACTCAAACCAATATTAAGTATGTACTCTCTAGTTTCTAGGGCAGCATATAAAGTTGGGGGTACGGCAGGTTCAGTTAGAATAACGCCTGTTGTATCACCCACAATAGTCAAACTAAGATTATTATTACTGACAAAAAATGCATTCCATACATCAAATGTTTGTATCTCTGCGCCAACCAAATTACCTAATGCAATCTCCTTTGGGGTAACATGAACCCGTTCATAAAAATCCTTTACAAACATCGGGCAACTGACACCAGTAATAGCCTGTGAAGTTATTTCTACTGGTCTTAAATCTAGTAAATCCCCGAATATAAACATATCGAAGAATCCAACAAATATTGTGGGGGGAATATCCTGCCCCTGAAGCAGCATAGGCTGCGTACCTTCAAAGGGATTTTTGAAGATTGGTGATGGTTCGATAAAATCAGGCATTACGGAATCTTCTTATACGCATATGCCAGGAAAGCAGAACTAGGAAGATTGTCTCTAGTGGCAGGGTCTTTCTTTTCAATTACTGGAAATATAAGCCATTCATCCCCACCAAAGAAAATCGATGTACTAGGAGAAACATTCTGCATATTACACATCCTCAAATCTTCTGGCTTACCAACCGGAGTGTATAACGTAGCACTTCTACGGATATGACAAGGCAACTGAAATAAAACTACAGTCGAATTAAATGTATTCGGTTGTGCAGCCTTACTAGTACCACTCTTCACTTCCAAGAAATCTTCCAACGGAAAGCCTTGCGCGGAACCCTGCATAGGTGGAAACCATTGCTCAGCACTAGAGAAGTTTCGTGCTACCTTCCAAGAAAACCCATCAATATCAACATGCAGATATTGAAAGGGGAAGCCCGTATTACCAATCGCTACCCAGGGCCAACCATGCTGAAAATTCATAGGCTCATCAATGAACTGCGGGGCTTGATCGTGACAACAAGCCGTGACATATTCCCCGCCCGTATATGCACCAATCTTATCCAACAATCCAAAATGAATATGCCTGAACTCGTTGGCAGTCGTTTCCACTACCACATGAATATAAGTCAAAGCAGGGTCAGTGAATAAATGGTAAGCAGTCATATTCGGTAGCAACCAATTTGTTTCCGCTGTTCCTGATGTTCCAGGCTGATTATCCACAGTAGCCCCACCATCAAAACCAGTTGACCCCCAAACATGAAGAAACGGATGATCTAGTGCTTGGTTGACTCCATGATAAACATTATTACCACCTTGCAAGTTGCCCTCAAAACTAAAGAAACTGCTACCCTTTGACAAGTACAATTCTGAGCTTGCCCCGTTGCCACTACCTGCCACTACTTTGTTTTGAGTCCAACCTGCGGTTACTGCAAAAACGCTTATCTTTGCAAGTAGGTCATCAATATTTAATGCTGTTCCAGTTTGATATGTCATGTGTCTAACCTCAAAGCAACAAAACTATCGAATGTTATTCGAAAAATATCTGGGAAACAGATGTAGTCATCAGGGCCAATCGTTATCGTATTCTCAGCAGTATTATTTTCACCCGATATATGAAACACACCATCCATTTCACCATAGGCATTTGAATTTTTACCTGACTCTCCATTTGGGGTTTCATACTCACAAAGAATAATAGGGGTCAACGGATACGAACCATCAATACCTGCGGTTACTTTGGGTTGGAAAGTATTAAATTTACTATCACTTGCCCCACCGTAAGGCCAAGCATTTCTAAGATTGCTTGGCGTATTGGAAGCAAGATTTTCAAAGTCTAGCCATGCCCCACTTGGGTCACGAACCTTCATTGCTTCTTGACCTGGGTTCCAAAACCCCCTGAAGCCATAAGCAATACTAGTAAAATGTATAGGCCCAATTCCTCTACTTCCGCAAACTACCAATGGATAACCGTACTCAGCAGGCACACCATAAGGCAGAAAAAGCCCCATCATCATTGATGTGTAAACCGTCCCTATTTTTGTAACAACAATAAAATATCTGCCTGTAGCAATAATCCAGTATTCAAGTATTCCATCATCCAGTGAATAAAAAGTTTGTGGGCTAGGACTTGGCTGAATCTCAAATGATGCAGCATCATCAAATGCCACTGCCCCCTGAATCCTCCAATTAAAATAGGGTGAAGTTAAACTTTCTTGAATCCGCATTCCTACAAAAATAGTATCGGCAGCAGCAAGTCCTTGTCCTGTCAAAAGAACCTGCCCACTATGGGCAGCGTAAATTAGATCACCTGTCACACGAGTACCTATTTCCCCAACAGTGATATCTACCCCACCATTATTAGCGGTAAAATCCCATCTCCAATAGAAGTGTCTACCAGGGGTAGTAAGCGTACCAATATGCGGGGAACCTGATGGGAGAACCGCACCTACTACCGTGTCAGCAACCGTCCAGTTAATTCCATCATCTGACCATTCAACAGTCCAATCAACAGGTCTATCAAGAGGTTCTATAAAAAATGGGTCTGGCCCTATCGAAGAAAAAACTTGATACGAATCGAACTCTACTGCATCGTCATACTTGGCTTGATATACAGCAGCAGTAGCAGCCCTTCTTACAACCACTGAACTCTGACTACCATTCATCATTTCTGTGGGATTACTAAAGTTGCTTCCTGTAACCACATCATTAGGGTCTGGAATCCATCGATCTTGCGCCCACTCTTCTGAGGATGTAATCATTGCGCCTTCCGTGATTATGACTGTGAACACATCAGTTATGATGAAATCAATCGGCCCATCATTAATCAGAAATTCAATTAGTCCACCCGCACCATCGTAAAATTCCCCAACCGTTGCATCCGATTGAGCACCCGACACAGAACCCGAAACAGTAAAAGTGCCTACTCCGACACCCCCACCAAGATTACAAGTGATAGTCCAAGTCTCAGCTAAAGAGGGGGGCGGGGAAGCAACATCACTTATGGTTCCATCACCTGTTCCAACATATCCAGGCGTAGGGAAAGTTCCATATCCTGTTAAGAACTGGCGAACCTTGTTCATCAAATCTTTATGATCGTTGGCAAATAAGCCTTGTACGTTTGGCATTTCTTTTCCTACCTCAAATATTGTTTAACTTGTCCTGCATTCCTACGCATAATATTCAAAATCACTGTTTCATTTTCAGAGCTAGAAGCAAACTCTTTAGCAGCTTCCTTATCTGGGACATTGATTATTCTTAGTGAAGATAATTGTTCAGTTCTTTCAGAGCTTTGAGAACCAGAATCAACAACACCACCTGCTTGAAATCTCATTCTTCTGGGTCTGGTAATTGCAAAATTTGGAAGTCCTTTTGTATTCACATCCAACTTTAATCTGTTAATTGCTTCCATGAAATTCAAACCGTATTTCTGTACAGCCGCAGCATTGTGGACATATTCACCATCACTTACCATTGCAGGAATAGAATCTGAAGTTGAAGTTCCCCTTCCTGAAACTCTACCACCCCCCGCAAAAGCAAGTTGCTTGCTATCAAACAGACCACCCTTTGCGCTTGCGAATGCTGCAAGCAAAGACCCAAAGCCACCCCCCGCACCACCCACAGCACCAAGAGCAGCATTCACAGCTTTGAGTGCTAGAGCACGAAGAATCATCTGGGCAATCTGGGCAATAAAACTTCTGGCAAAATCAGAGAAAGCTTCCTTAGCTGTTTTAGTTCCATCGACAATAGATGTGAAAGCACCTGTTAAATCATCTACCGCAGATGCTCTTATCTTTTCGAAATTAACATTAGCCACCCGTCCTAGTTCTTGAATCTCAACCCCGATATTACGAATGCTTAAAGCTACTGTTTCATCTTTGGCAGTTTCATTGAATGCAATTTGTGCATCCCGTAATAGGATTAAATCTGCAATGGCTCTTTGATTGGCAGCAAAAATATTTTGTCCCAATTCAAATTCAGTGTCTTCACCTGTTTCTACTCTTCTTTCTGCTGCTGTAATTTCCTGTTCCCGTGCAAATTCTATTGCTTCTCTTCGTTTTTTAAACAAGTCCAATTGAGCTTTCAATGCTTCTTTGTCAAGTTTCTCCTGCGCCTTCTTTTCCTTCTCGCCCGCAGCTAATATTGCTTTGGTTGCAGACGCAGCATTTTGGGCAATAAGTTGTTCTTTCCTTAATCCCAATTCTATTAAATTATTAGTTTGATCAAGTAATTGACTTTGCTGATTCAATTCTAGGGTTTGTTTTTGTGCTACAAAAGAAGCATTAATAGCAGCTAATTCTTCATCAGAATTGGCTTGTAGTTGTGCAATAGTCTGAGACCTATCTAGTTCTACAACAGCTTGCTTATTCAGTTCAATTTGGGCAGCACGTTTTTGTTCAGCAATAGCAATTTCGGCATCAAGATTTGCTAGGGCTAATACCAATAATTTTGCATAATAGTCTTCAACTGAAATTACCCTGTTGGCAAGGTCTTTATCAAGAACTGCTTTTTCTAATTTTTGTATTTCATCTGCTGTACTCTTGGCTAATTCTAATGCTGCCAATGCCGAAGCTTCATCAAAATTTTTCTTGGCATTAATAGCATCAAGTTCTGCTGCTGTTTGAGCAGCTACCAACTTAGCAAGATCGTCAAAATTCTTTTTAGCAGCAGCAGCTTCCCTACCCAGGGCGGCAAGTTTTAATTCCTCAAGTCTTTTAATCTTAGCTTCTTCAATGGCAATCTCAGCATTAGCCGCAGCTAAAATATCTTGCTGTTCTCCTACATCAATATCTGAAGCAGCCCCAGGAACCGACAATTCATCAAATGCTGCCCCCTGTTGTACACTTGCTGCTTCACCGATTGCATCTCCCGCAGCCTTAGCTGTTTCCCGTAGAGCTTCTAAATTTGCACGAGCTTTATCAGTCTCTACTGCAATCTCTTCAGCCCTAAATCCTGCTACACTTTCTTCAACATCCCGTACTGCCTGTTCAATCTCCCGCAAAACATCAACAGTTTCCCGTGCATCAGTTTTGGCAAATGCAAGAAGTGCTAAACCAAAACCAATAATCCAACCTATCGGCCCCAATGCCCCAAGTACAACTGTCCTTAACGCAACGAATGCACGGGTTAATCCAGTAAGACCAACCACCGCAGTTCTAGCAGCAGCTACCGCAGTGCTCAAACCAGTAGCCAAACTAACCAAAAATCCTGCTACCTTAAGTCCTATCAAAGCGAATAAAACAAATCGTAGGGCTTCAACGGCATCAGCTATTTGCCTGAATAAAACAGCATCTTCATCAAGGGGGTCTTGCAATCCCGCAAAGGTTCGAATCACTCCTGTTATGATTACAACTGTTCTTCGCATCACACCAAGAAATCCATTATCCCCTGCTTGCAATAACAGTTCCGTAAATGCTGATGTCAGACCTTTCAATTCTCCAATCAAAGAATTGGCTCTTATCCCTGCTTGCCCCGCTGCTTCACCTGCACCATCGAAAGCTTCTTGAGAAGCTAATAGGATTTCATTTAATTCTTGCAGGTCTTCATTCTGGGAAACGATAGCCAGGATTGCAGGAGCACCCCTTTGTCCAAATACTTCTAGTGCATCCCCTGCTTCTAAAGTAGTATTTGAAAGGGTTTGAATAATATCAGCAAGGGAATTTGTAGCAGGATTAACTTGATCAAATGTAATCCCCAATTTTTCTAGCAGTGCAGTAGTTTTGTCGGCGCGTGTTCCCAACACTGCAAGAACTCTTCTTAATCCAGTACCCGCAGTAGATGCTTGTAAACCCGCATTACCCAATATACCAAGAGCAGCAGAAGTATCTTCAAGGGTCACACCGAAAGCCGCAGCAACAGGGGCAACAAATTGAAGGGCTTGCCCCAATTGTAGAACACTGGTATTAGAGTTTGCAGCAGCAGCCGCTAGAACATCAGCAACCCTTCCTGCTTCAGAAGTGTCTAGGTTAAATCCAGAAAGTACATTTGAAGCAATGTCAGCAGCTTCAGCTAAACCAAGACCACCCGCAGCCGCAAGATTCAATGTGCCTTCAAGAGCAACTAATTGTTCGTTAGCATCGAAACCCGCACGGGCTAAGAACTCCAAACCACCCGCTGCTTCAGTCGCACTAAATACAGTGGTTGCACCCAACCTTCGGGCTTCATCCTGTAGGTTTTTAAATTCAACATCCGTAATGCCCTTCGTAACAGCACGAACATTCTGCATAGCCTGTTCAAATGCGGCAATCTGTTTAATTGCACTGGCAAATAAAACAAAACCCCCCAGGGTAACAAGAACCCTAGTGAGCGCACTACCTGCTGTGGAAGCCTTTTTAAAACCCTGTGCTAAACTGGTAGCACCAGACCCAGGCTTTGCACCCTGGAATTTCTGTACCTCCTGATTTAGTCTCGCCATATCCTTTTGAACTTTTTTCAGTTCTTTGGAAACTAAATTCTGGGCTTTTAAAATAATTTGAAGTTCAGTAGCCATTGATTTAACCTAATTCTTTTAACGCTTTTTTGTACTGCTTGTTATCAGCATGATAAGCTATTCTCGATATTCCCATTTGATCAGCATATTCCCCACGTATTCTTTTATGGGCTAGATAAAAATAGGTAACTGCTTGTCTTAGGGTATAACTTAATGCGTTAATATGACCGTGTGAAAGAAGGTATTCCCCCACTTGTGCGTAATGTAATTTCCAATCTGCTACTTTCCCTGCCTCTTCAGCTTCCTTCTGCTTTTTGGTCTTTACTTTGATTCCATCTTTTCCGCTAATTTCGGGATAAATCCTTGTATCCTTCCTATCAGCTTTTTTAACGCATCATAATCCGGTATTGTTAAGTCCCAACATTTTTCAAAAGCAGTCAGTTGAGTAGTGAAAGGAAGGGAAGCTATTTTTTCCCACTCATCAGGTTCATTTGCAGAAAGGGCAATAACCTTAGCCATGAATTCAGGATACTTATCTGCAATATTATCTAGTTCTAATCTGCTTTCCATCAGGGCTTCAAGTGGCTCTTTGTATTCTGTTATCAGCACTCCCAAATGTGTCAGGGTTAAACCCTGCACTTCAAACGATTGATTATTTGGCAGATCGATTTTTTCGGTCTGCACCACGATATCTTTTAACATGGTCTCATCTCATTGTGATTTAAAACAGGGGGGGAATTTCAACCCCCCGAAATTATTTGATACTAAGGTCAAACTTAGTTAGTGGTAATCTGCCTGATGGTGAAATACTGGCTTCCTGTGACACGAGTTGGGTCAGTCAGGGCAGATGCTTCAACAACCATTTCGGCAAGTTCTTCATTGATCAATGCCAGTTCTGCCAGGGGTTGAATTGAACCCTTGTAAATATCGATTACAACAGGGTTATTACCATCAGCAGTATTCAGACCTTCAAAGCGAATCCAACGCTCAGGGGCAACAGAAGTAATGATTGCTTCAATTTGGTCATAGTCGGCAAACGTGTAATCGACAAAGACAACTTGAAGATCAGTAATTGCGCCAGTGCTCAGAACTTTGATTGAACCTGTTTCTTCATTCAGTTCATAGTCAGTGTCCAGAACATAGGTGATGGTTGGTACGGCATCGTCACCGACAACAACCGCAGACACTTTGATGTTCTCAAGGGATACCCATAGATCATGCTGAGCAGTCAGCAGTTCATCAGTGGGGGAAGCACCAACAACAGCAGTAGTTGTGCCGTAAAGGGCAAGGGCAAGATTTTCATTGTCGATAGATTCCATTGTCATTGCAATGGTCACAACAGTTTCTTGCACGATTTCCTTATCGATACCCCGTACACCAGTACATGATTCTTTGTGTTGGAAAACGGTTGTCTCTACACCGATAGTCAAAGCAGACACGTTGCCGACAGGACGAAAACCTTCTGGTTCTCCCGTAACAGGGTCTTTCGTTGCAATCAGTACAGAGCCTTGACCGGAGAAATATTGATTAGTTACGCATGAATTAGTCATTTATCAAACCTCTATATTTAAGAAATAATGCCCCGCGCCCTTAATTTCCGTGCCGAAGCAGGGTTATCAAAAACAATGACATCACCAGATTTATACGAGACACCCATATGAGTGTGTGCCGCAACTACAACAGTACCAACGTCTTCAGGGGGGTCAATAGTTGATTCATCGTCAACACCCTTTTCAACACTCGCATCATTGTCGGAGTCCTTAACCTTCAGCTTTTTTCTACGAGCCATAAAAAACCTCAAATAGTTATCGTGAGACTACAACTACCTAACCCTAATTCAAAGTATTATTTGATAGGCAGTTACCCATCTTTGCCTGTAAATCAACTTATCATCCACCCCAAAACTAGGGGATTCGTTTTCCAGATTCCAACTTCTTTTAGTAGCAGCCATATTACAAGCCATTGCTTTTCGTAATCTTTGAAGAAGTTCCGTTGCTGTAGGGACAACCTTAGACCCTGTAATTTGATTTAATGACTCTGCTTTTGCTATCAAATAGACATCAAAAACAACATCATGTTTTTTACCAACTTGCCTCATTCCAGAGTAATGAAAAATAATACAAGGCAAAGCTATTCTTGTGTGTGCAGCACTTAATTGAGCAGGGTCATAGACATATATGGATTTGCCCGTTAATTCAGGAATAGTATTTACCTGAAGTTCAATGTCTTCTTTTAGGGCAGTAATAACATCTGTTGCTGTGGTAGTCATTTCAAAATCTTCTTAGGGCAGTTCGAATACGATCTTCAATTATGTTTTTAACCCCTTGTTCATCATCAGCACTTATCCCTAAAAATTCCCGCTTCGGAAATTTAAACCCACCAACTTCAAGACCAAATTGATGTTGTGGTGCATAAGGAAGATCAGTGCTTATGATTCGTACCCCAGGCCCACCCCTTCTTAATTCTATACTGTTAAATAAATCACCCGAAGCAAACAAGGTTCCCCCACCAAGAGCACCCGCTTGTCTATCCTTAGCAGCTTGGGAAACTTCCCATGTACTTCCATCAGTGGCTTCCTGCCTTAAAAATCTGGTCTTGATTTGATTAAGTATAAATGCTGCTGCTGTATCTAAAACATCTTCCGTGTTGGTTGCCAACTCCATAGCATTAAGTTGTTTTCTTATGTTTTCAAATCCTTCTGCGAAAATAGCAACATCAGTCATTTTAGAACTGGTCTATTGGGTCTAGATGCAGTGGGGCAATACGCAGATTGTTATCTACAATATAAGCCAGATTACCAGAGAACGCATCCGCTTTAACATCCTTGGATGGGTTGGTTAGTTGGTAGATTTCCCGTGCTTTAATTAGTCCTGCTTCCTTTAACCATTCAGGGGGATTCCTATAAGTCTTCCCATCTGGTGTACCCCTGGTAGTCAATCCATGATCGTAGGTGATACGAAAAATATACTCAAAAAAGTTATCGGGAATTCTTCTGCTGATGGTTATCAGATCACTATTAAAACCAGTGACATCAAATTTGATGGTTCCGGTTTCTCTATTGATCTTAAGAAACATGGGGTCAATGGGGGTAGCACTTAATAAATCATCTTCCGTGATTCCAAAAAGAACTTCAACAGGATTGGTATCTTCATCGATGAAAGCATTTCTGACACGAAAAGGCAGATACCTTACTTCACGAACTGCTGTGTCCCTGTCAATAATAAAATCTTCAACTACTTGAACCCCCGCATCAAGTTCACCCAATCGCAAAATATCACGAAGTTGAATAGCCGCAGATTTTAATGATTGGTATAGCACAGGTCTTAACCCCTCTACATCAATAGCATTAATACGAAGAATTAATTCATCTACTGATGCAAGGGGGAAAGTCATAAATTAAACCTGTACTACGTTACTCGATTTTTCACTGGCAGCTTTGGCAGTGGGTTTTTTCAGTTTTGGTTTTGCCTTAGCTTTGGCTTTCGGTTTCACCACAGCTTTTTCACTCACGGTTTTGCCTTTCTTTGCAGAACCAACCGCTACAACAGTTTTTTGAACTACGGGAATTTCTTCTTTTTCATCTTCAATTTGAAGATTAACAACTGGCAAATCTCCAATATTGTCAGGGTCAACAATAGTGAACATGGGCATATCTTTGTCCATCTTGCCACAAAGACGCAAGCCCATTGCCTCATCTACGTTGTAAATACGTCCCTTACGATATAAAAAATTATCTTTTAAAAATCGTTTTACGAAAGTTAAACGAACTAACATTGTGTAACCTCTCAGTCTCGGTAAAAGTAAGACCCATATTTCAGGGTCTCACAATACTACCAAGAGATTAGAAAATTACAATGTCAATCGTATCGGTATCGGCCCAATCTACTGCGCCCGAATTGTCCACCGTGATTCGATCAGTTCCAACAACAATGATACCATCCCACGCTTTGAGAACACCCGCAGCAGTTCGCACTACCACAATTGCACCCAGAGCAGCAGAAGAATCAGTATTGAAACCAACCAAACCCGCAGTGACATCAGCCGGAATAACTGCGTGTCGAATACCTAAGCATTTACCCATTTCCATCTTTATATCCTCTTAAGTTGAAAGGATTGAATCAGGGGGAAATTAATCCCCCCATTTCAACTCAGATTAGCCGATGTCAATGTACTTGACCACAGCTTCTTCTTCTTCGTACTTGAAGTCGATTCGCAGGGTCATGACAATAACAAAAACGCGCTCAGTGATAATCTTGTCAACCTCTACAGACAGTTGACGCTGAATACCCCAGATCATGTTTTGCGGATTGGTGAAGAGACCATTGGCAGCAGGCATTACAGCAGCACCTTCCACCTTAGTACCCAAAGCCCACAGGATAGGAGTTACCTGATCGTTGACGGTATCACCACCATTTGTTTCGCGATTCGCACGAGTATCCTGATACTCAGTGTAGTTGTCCATGCTCACGAAATTCTTCAACTGTGCCAATTGGTTCTTGTACTGATCAGGCAAAGTCTTGATACCGTTCTTGAACATGGTACGCGAAATAACAGCAGCCCCGTTGTCTACCACGTTTGAAGTGGCAGCTACAAGGAAACCATCAAGCAGGGCAAGATACGCATCACCGGAACCTGTGTCACCCAGAATCGCTAATTCTTCTAGGTCAATGGCAACACGTTCTGCCATCATTTCCATAATGGTATCTTTAAAGTCACCCTGAACAACACCGGAACCTGTCATGCTTGGGTCTGCGTTAATGCTTGCACCACCCTGTTCAATGTTGTCTTCGATGACATCGTAGGGCAACCGAACTTCAGCAATAACTTCCTTGGTAGTCAGTTGAACTTGCTCAGTGGTTGCTTTACTACGCCGATTGGTTGGCGAAGTATCTTCATCCAATGCCACACCAGAGATTGCAGGCATCAAAATTCGATCACCGAAACCAATCTTATCAATGTTACGTTGGGGAGAACTCATCACGATTGTACGCATCTGGTTAAGGATGGTAGGCGTAGTTCTGAGTTTGCGAATGAATGCGGCAGCTTGTTCTGGATTTAACAGACCACCAGAAGCCAAGTCTGCAAGCGTCATATCCGCTTTTTGGATAATCTTACTATTAGAAGACATATTTAATACTCCAATTTACAAAAGTTACAATTCAAAGACTTAGGAAATCTCTACGTCACCGAAGTCCAACAAGTTATCCCACTTAACTGCTTTCACTTTCTTCGGTTCAGCCGCAGAATCATCCTCGGCTTCCTCAGAGTTGACAGTACCCGCTAGGGCTTCATCAGTCTTTTTTACCTTGGCTTCCAGATCAGTCAATCGATCAGAAAGTTCTTTCTTCACTTCAGCCTGGGAAGCTTTAATTTCCTCAAGACTATCAGTGATACCAGACAAAGTTTTAGCAAATGCAACATTCGCATCTCCCTTTCCTTCCTCCTGGGTCTCGCTTTCGGAAGCGTCACCTTCCGCTGTTGGGTCTTTACTTACGCCTTCTGAAGTATCGTCATCTGCCCCTTCATCATCATCCGACCCGTTTTCATCGTCACCGTTTTCATCATCACCGGATTCATCATCACCGTTTTCATCCGCACCAGAAGAATCTTCAGCTACAGCATCATCTTCCTGAGCTTCTTCTTCATCTTCCTGCTTCGCAGTTTCTTCCTTGTCCTTCGCAGGCTTTTTCTTTGAAGCTTTCTTTGGGGCTTTTTTAGGAGAATTCAGTAAACCCTTCTGAACTTCCTCCAAAATTTCTTCAGCCTTGAAAGCTTGAACAGGGATGGTAGAAAGGATTGCATCGATGTACCCACCGAAATCTTCAATTGCCTTTTGAACCTGTCCCTTGGTTTCTTCGGCATCACCTTCAGAGAAGATAATATTCCCAACAGTTTCATTGAGAATTTCATTGGCGATATGGTAGGAAGGTGCAAACCCTGCCTTGGTGATATTTTCGATAAACGAGTTGCTGTCTGGAAAAGCCAGAAGACCTTTCTCAACTCCGACAACAATAAGGGCAGCATCATCCGAAACTTTCAAAGCAACGGCATCTGTCATTTCATCAGACTTGGTAAACATCAGGGTTACAGTTCCATCTTCCCCTTCTGTTACGTGATCAACGTCAAAGCCACCTTTTTCCAGGGCTTTAGTGTAGGCATCATGATTAGCTGTTTTGGCTAATACGCAAGCGACAACAGCCGCAGGTTGTGGTTCTTGTTTCCAAACAAAAAGATTTGAGATATTCATTGTGGATTCTCCATCAGATTTTACGATACGAAAAGGAATACGATTCGCACCACGCTTAACTAGAGAGATTATATTCACATCCATTTCGGAAAGTTCACGAGCCTGGATTACTACCTTTTTACGGGTCATTGTGTATATACCTCAACGAAGCTAAATCGGTGTGCATGGTCATTGGTCTCTTCAGTAATAGTACCTCGCTTGATAAGGTGAACGTGATCAGTGTCATCATCAACCGTTTGACCTCCAAGAAAATTTCCTTCTTCATCGAAATTAACCTTGAAAATATGTTTGTGATTATCCTGTTTATCTGTTTCACCTTTAACAAACTCTGGAATTTCAATTTCCAGTTCAGTATCTTTACCTTGCCCTACACCATCTAATGAGAAGCCGTTAATCTCCCCACTCTTTATAAGTTCCCAAACGGCATCATCCATAATTTTAATTCCTGCAACCCAAGCATCAACAATAAAGTCTGGGTCTCCTTTGCGAACTATAAAACTTTCAACCACAGCAGCAGCAATTTCATCCCTGCTATGATTTACATCAACCTTTGTGACTCTTCCATTTGCCAGAAATCCATGCCCCATTTCCCGCACGGTTTCTATACTCATAAAATCATTATCTGAATCAGGAGTGTTGGGAACATAGACTTCAGCGTAGACAATCTGTAGTTCCTCATCGATTTTTTTGATATTCATTAAATGATTTTTGGTCACATTCTCATCTTTTTCAAACTGTGAAAAACAAACCGCAGCCCTTTGACTCTCTTCAGGAAAATCTTTAATTGCTGTTGGGTTACTCATGCAACGCGCAATAAAATTGTCCCTTGATTCACCCGTATTAGGTGTGGGTAACGGCATTTTTTCTCAAAGCCAATAATCTATGTGTGTAATTTAGAACTACCTAACGCGAACCGCAAGGATTTTTTGATACTAAGGTCAATAGGATTTTAATCTTCGAATGTGAATTTTCCTGTCTCAAGATCAAGTTCAGGGAATAACTCTTCAATAGATTCATCATCTGTTATTAGGGGTTCATTATCACGCGCACTTTCTGATACTGAAACAACATCATTTTCCATGTGATCGGAATCTATAAAACTTCCATCAGCATAGGTAAGGAAAGCATCACCTTCTGAATTTCTGACTTTAGCCATTATAAACTTCCTCCAACAAATTTAGGGTCAGTTCCAAAGGGTACAAGATTATCCCACATACCCCACTTCCTAAAACTCCCACGTAGTTGATCAAAAACTATTTCATTTTGGGTATTACTTAAGACTATATCCAATGGAACATATCGTTGTTCTGTTCCCAATGCCCGTGCTATTGCTCTATTTGCTGCTTCGTGTCTGGGTAGGTACATATAATATCCTTCAAGTTGATACCCTGCATCAGTAAAAAGATTCATACGTTCAACAGCTTGCCGTGCATTTTTCAAAGTCATATCATGAACCACATTGAGATTCATTCTTCTGGCAATCTTTGTGATTTCATCAAATAAATAGGAAGATTCTAAATGAACTTCCCCCGCATTCCACCCTTCGAATTCTGGCAACAATGTTTTAATTCCATCACTATCCATTACCAATGTATTACGTGAATTCACTGGCCCTTTGCCACTTGTTAAAAAGGATTTACCCGCACCGCTGCGACCACCTAGAACGGTATAAACAGGGGCTTCCCCCGCAGAAGTCTTAGCTTTGTGTAATCCGTTACTCAAGATATTAGAACGGTTTAAAGCTAGGGTTTCTTCATCGAAACCAAGAATAACCTTTCTTACAATATCCCTGTGAAGCAACTGCCTTTCCGCAGTCCACACACCATTTATTCTGAATTGGTCTATGGTGGGGGTCACACCTTCTAACAGGTCTTCAAAATGCCTGATAGCCGCAGCATCCCCCGCATCTAAAGCCCCAATTATTCCTTCTTCTGTTACCAATGTATCCCCCGCAATATAATGGTCTGAAGCAGAACTAAAGGGTCTGTCTGGAAGTTTCTGACCAGGGCGAAGGGGATTAATAGGTTGAATTGCTCTAGGTGCGCGAACTGCTTTCAGCAATCCCCTGCATCTGGGGTGATACGGGGGAGTGTCCCAACCCTTACCACGTAATTGTTCATTGGTCATTTCAGTTAAATCTTTGACAGCAGCCTTGCTTTGCAAAGGAAAAGGCGCAAGGATTTTTAAATCAGTGGGGTCAGTTATTCTTATTTGGGTATCCAGTTTTGCCAGTGCGGGGGCAACCTCAAATCTCTTGCCGTGCATCCTTCTACACACAGGACAAATCCTGCTATCTAATTGTTCATTAACAATATAATGGGTAACTCCCCGTGAAGATGCTTCAGCAACAAAACCGTAATTAGCCATTCTTGACATCTGAAGAGAAGAAGCAGTGCTAATCATACTGCCCCCAATATTTCCTGCACCAGTAGTCAAAGCACTTCTTAGATTAATAGGATTGATTTTCTGAACATTGGTTGAAGCCCCTTTATTAAATTCTTCTTCTTGCTGTTCTTCAAAGGTAAGACGGGCTTCGAGTTTCACAGCCAATTGCAAAAACCGTTTTCTAACAGTAATCATTGCCTGATCTAATTGAATTGTATATTGATTGGTAGCAATAGAAGGCATTTCTAAAGCATCTGGATTCAAGACTACTTCCAGATCAAGAGTATTCCCATTAATCAAAGCACCCCCGAAAACTAAACCTGTTTTCAGAAGTGTATTTATTTCTCTGAGTTTGCCTTGATACAGAAGAGAAGTGTTGATGGTATCAACTATCTCAGTAACCTTTTGCAGATCATGGGCTTCAATGGCTTTCTCAATCTGAGGAATAACCCTTTTTAGAATACTGTTCCAACGGGGTTGTACTATAGCCTCAAGTGAAGCTTCCAAGTCAAGATAGGCTTCTACTTTGACTACCATTTTTTTACCCTAGCTGATGTGTATGCTTGTTAGTAGAACCTGTTGTATTAGATTCAGCATCCCACGTATGGGTATGACCTTCTGCTTCAGATGTGACCCCATCCGCTTCAAGAATATGGATGTGATTATTTACACCACCTGGGCCTGTGGAATCACCTGCTTCAGCTTTTTCAGTCTCTTCTTTGGGTACACAAACACCATTACGCCGAACCTGCCCCGAAGGGCAAGGGTCATTGTGAACAGCTTTAATCTGGGAAACAGCCCCAACCAATTCAGACATCCCAATGGAATCATGTTCAACAGAAGCATAGAGTTTATTACTGGTAAGCATATTCACCATATCCTGTTCAAAGGCATTTAAAGCCTTAATGCTTTCCCTCAATTCTTTCAAATCTTTGGCAGGAATTGCTGTGGTTAAACTCTTCACCTGAATATCAGCAATAAGACCCAGGTAAGAAAGATCAACTTTTGCAACGGGTTCACCCGTACTAGCGTCAATCTGATCATCATCCGCAAAATCTTCAATGTGTGGATTTCTTACTTGATCGGCAGAGCTAGAACCACTAAACCTTTCAGCAATTTCTTCACCTGTTTCTTTATCCAATGCTTTCAAGTTCACACTTCCCACCAGATTTAGATTTTCTACTAAATCTTTCTTGATGATTGAACCACCATTCATTGCAGTTCGAAGTGTGTTCAGATTTGTTTCAGCATCAGCCACAGTCAGGGGTTTGGATTTAATCCGATACTGCCCCTTGGTCATTTCCTTCATAACCGTGTTATTAAATGCTTCGTCAAATTCCATTCTCTCAGGTTGAAACACCTGGGCTTCCGCTAATGTATAGGAAGCGAAAACGGAAGCATACGAATAATCATCTGCCTTACCGACAAACAAAGGCGGCAATCTGAAAGATGCACGAACTCGTTTCTCACATCTATCATCATAATTTTCAAACATGGAATCCTGTTGACGGTCAGAACCAAACGATTCTACATCTACCTTCACACCCCCACCTTTATCAATGGTTCCTGATGTGCTTTGAATATCGGCAACGATACCTTTTAATTTGTTTCTGGCTTTTCCCGCAAGCAATCCTTCCAATTGTTTTCGGGCTTTCTCAGCCATTGCACCACCAGAAATAAATACCATCAACGGGGGAATACCACCCGCAGCAAAATATTCAAGATTCAATTCTTCAGCAGAACGCGAACCAATAACGGAAGGCAATTGATTTAGCCAACGGGGAACACCATAGGGGGATACAGCAGATCGATGAACAGTCAGATAAATTATCTCACTAGCCCTTTCTTCAAATGGCAATCTTTGACCCGTAGCTACGAATGTTCCATTAGCTTTTGCAAGATCACGATTAGAACCAAACTCTTTGAAATAGATTTTCCTACGGGCTACCAATTGTATGAATCGTCTTTCACGGGCTAATGTTTGAATTTTTAATTCCACTCCCCCACGGATTAAAGTTCTCTGAGTAGCTACGGGGTCTGCCAATTTCATGAGCCGAATCGTTTTGGATTCCAGGGTTCTCATGAAAATTATTTCATCTTTGGGATTTCGAATGACTTCAATACAACCATATCCAGAAATTTCTAACTGCCTTCTCAACTGTCTGCGAAGAGTTACGAAAGATGTAGTTGGGGAAACCTCCATCAAAAATTCATTTATCAACTGAACTGCTTTTTCATCTTCATCAGAAATTTCTTCCCCATCACTACGAACCACATCAAATCCCGTTCCATCAATATTTACCTCCATAGCAGAGATACACTGATTCAACGAATTGTTTTGTTCAACCAGGGAATAATAAATGTCAGGGGAAATCTCAGGTTGGATAACCTGGGCAGTATAACTATTGTGAAACGTATCTTCGATATCCAGAGCATTCGAAGTAATCTGGGGTTCCGCTTTTATAATAGCAGTAACATTCGTTTCCAGTTTACGCACATTGGAAAGGGCAGCAGATTTCGGGGTTTTTTTACGCCTACGAACAGCAGTCGTTTTCAATTTGGTTGCTTCAGCCATGCGCTAAACCCAAAAAAATAATCGGAAGGGGGAAAGTGTATATCCTCCTAACCGATTATTCTATAGTTTCAGACTTAGAGCAACCTATTTAACAGCGTCTTTCCACTCCGAAGTAAGCCCCCAATTGCCAGCACAGACAGGGCCAAACCCCGCAGTTACCGAATTATCATGGGTCAGAGTCTTATTACAAAAACAACATGACCCGTGTTTGTGTCCGTAGTTGGTAGCAAATCCCGCAGGGTCAAGTGAAAGTTCCTTCAGCAATTTCCCAACTTCAGGGGTTGCGCTATAAGATTTTTCCCAATTCCCAACATCGTCAACTCTGCCATACCAAATGTTTTCACCGAAAGGTTTTCCATCTGTTACGGTAATGGTTCCAGGCTTTGCTGCCTTGGCTCCCGCAAGTGACAACATCACA